>Ga0210009_1000938_pt1 | contig 28231 bp, 28 predicted proteins | sample CryGeyCG2114_065_FD_185457 | JGI IMG/M metagenome (GOLD analysis project Ga0210009, IMG submission 185457) | Groundwater microbial communities from aquifer - Crystal Geyser CG12_big_fil_rev_8/21/14_0.65 (SPAdes) (version 2) | ecosystem: Environmental > Aquatic > Deep subsurface > Groundwater ...
TTAAATTTATACTGAAAGTTTCACCAACTAATATTTGAGGATTGCCATGAGGGCTTCGTTGTATTTTTTGATCTTCGGTTTATTATTTTCATTGGCTGCATGTTCTTCATCAGAAGAAACAACTGAAAAGGATGACGTATATATTTTTGATGAAATTCCTCCCGACACAACTTTAAAGATGAATGAACCGATAGTTAGTTACCCTAATGTTAATGTTACTTATTATGTAGTTCAGATTGGTGCGTTTACTACAAGGGAACGAGCCGAAACATTTAAAACCGAAGCAGCGCTTGATCTTAAAAAAGAATTAGCCATTACTTATAGCAACGATGTTAATTTGTTTGTCGTGCAGCTTACGCCGTTATTTACTTCAAGAACTGAATCTGAAAAAGCGCGTAAAGAAATTTGGAAAAACAAAAAATACAACGACGCCTGGATTGTTACGGTTAATAAATAACTGTGATGTTATTCAGTTCGGCATCTCCTAAAAAAATTTAAAATTTTGTGGAATTTAATTTTATTAATCATTAAATTAATTTCGTTCACATATTTATTAATAATTTAGAGAGGCTAGGCTCTATGGCTTTTTCACTAAATCGTATCCAGCTGATCGGCAACTTGGGACAAGATGCTGAAACGAGATTCACACAGGAGAATCTTTCTATTACTAATTTCTCAGTAGCTACAACACATGGCTACAAGGGGAAAGATGGTAATTGGGTTAATGAAACAACCTGGCATAAAGTGGTTGCGTTTAATTTATCCGATTACTTCAAAGAAAACCTTAAAAAAGGTAAGAAAGTGTATGTAGAGGGCAGGCTTACAAAACGCGATTACACAGATAAAGAAGGTGTAAAACGTTATAGCACAGATGTTTTTCTTGAAAAACTTATTCCTCTTGATGCAGCCGGCGGCGGCGATGGTGGTCATCAAACGTATGTGGCTGAAGAATCAACAGGCAGCGTGAGCGAACCAAACGTAAATGTAGAAGAAAACGAAGATCTTCCATTCTAATTTTTAGTTTAATTATAGAGGTATATTACTTTTATTGGATACTGACTGGCAAACTAAAATTTTTATTTTAGGTTTATTATTCGTTTTATCCGCTTTCTTTTCCGGTTCGGAGGTTGCTTTATTTTCTCTGAACCGGAATAAGATTAAAAATGATATTGCCTCCCATCCATTTACCGGGGATTATGTTCTTCGGCTAATTCAATTTCCACGAAGACTTCTCGTTACTATTTTAATTGGTAATACATTAGTTAACGTAGCGGCATCTATTATTGCCGTATCTCTCGCACTTCAATATGCTGTAAAATTCCAGGTGTCGGAAGATACCGCACTTACTATTCAAATTGTTGCATTAACAATTCTTATTATTATTATCGGTGAACTTACGCCAAAAATTTGGGCGTTAAAAAATCCAATTTCATTTTCTCGAATTGTCGCTTTTCCCTTATATTATATAAGTGTTATTCTTTATCCCATTGCCGAAACTTTAACGGAACTAATTATTCTAAGTTCTTCAAAAATGAAATTTGATCGACTTAAGAATGCAATTTCATCAGAAGATATTAATGAACTTGCAGAATTGAGTCATGAGAAAGGAACAATAGTTGAAGAGGAGCATGGACTCATAAAAAGCATTGTAGAATTTCAATCGGTCTCTGTTCGGGAGGTGATGACGCCCCGGGTCGATATAACAGCAATCTCCGTTGACACTGACTTTGATGAAGTATTAAGAACTATTACATCTTCCGGGCATAGCCGGATTCCTTTGTATAAGGAAAATTTGGATGATATTGAAGGAATACTTTACGCCAAGGACCTTCTTCCATATCTGAAAGATCAGGAAAAAAGAAAGTTGTTATCCTTCACTAAAATAGCGCGCAAAGCAATGTTTATTCCTGAATCAAAAATGATCAGTGATTTAATGCTTGAGTTCCAGGAAAAGAAGATGCACATTGCTATTGTTGTAGATGAATATGGAGGCACTTCAGGTTTAATAGCTCTTGAAGATATCATAGAAGAAATTATTGGAGAAATAAGAGACGAATACGATCAAGAAGAGAATTCTTTTGTGAAGTTAACGGAAAATTCTTTTATGGCGCTTGGAAAAATCTCAATGGATGAATTGAATGAACATCTTCAAACCAATATTGAAACCGGGAATACCGATTTTGATACTCTCGGCGGATTAATCTTGAATTATGCAGGAAATATTCCTAAAGAAGGCTATACTTTAGATATCGAAAACCATAGATTTGTATTAAAGGAAATTGTAAATAAACGAATTAATAAAGTCTTAATTGAAAAACTTTCGGAACAAGAATTATCAAAATGAAAAAAGGATGCTTTGTTAAATCGATTATCACATTAACGGTTATTACTGCTGTAATAATTTATCTTGTGAAAAATCATTGGAATGATTGGGTTGTTACACCGGGTAAAAAGTTTGTTGTTAACATCGCTATGAATTCTGTTAAAGATGATTTGGAATCTTTAGATAACAGCCCGTTTAAAGATTCTTTAGAGGTTGATTTGAAAAATTATTTAACTAAGAAATTTGAGAAAACTCAAACGATAACAGATAATGATTTGGCATTTATTGTGGATTCTATACAAAGCGCTGCAAGTGATAGTATTATAACGAAAGAAGAATACCTGAACATTAAACAAATTTTAAAAAGTAAATCAATAAAATGAGAGATTTAAGAAAAAGCGAAATAAAAGTTGGAATAACCGTTATAGTCGGATTGATATTATTTATCTGGATTTTAAGCTGGGCAAAAAATTTCAGCCTCACTTCTAATGAAAAAAAATTATTGGTCAGGTTTAATAACGTGGCAGGTTTAGAAGTTGGCGATCAGGTAACGATAAATGGAGTTCGCAAAGGAGCAGTTGAAGATTTTCATGTCGAAGGAAGCAATGTAATTGTAAAATTATCTTTGGAGCCGGATGTAAAAATACAAAAGGATGCCGTTTATGCAATCTATATGCTCGATTTGATGGGTGGTAAAAAAGTTGATATAAACCCCGGAACTGCCGCTGAAGAAATTAACTATGGCGAAATACAAAACGGTTTATTTTATGCCGATATACCAAGCGTTATGTCTATGGTCGGCTTTATGCAGGAAGACCTTGTCCAATCTTTGAAAGATTTAAGAGTAACGCTATCATCAATAAATAATTATTTAACAGACGAAGAACTATCGCGTGATATAAAAACTTCTTTATCAAATCTAAGTCGGGTTACATCAAAGTTGAACCAGATGATTGATGAAAATAGTAAGAGCATTAAAAAACTTGCCGACAATAGTGTTGAGCTGACAGATGAATTCAAGACATTTATGAAAAACAATAAAGACGATATTACAGGTTCAATAAAAGATTTGAGGACGATAGCTCAAAAAACAGACAGCCTGCTTAGTAAGGCGAACCGTTTTTCAGATGAAATAAAAAATCAGCAAAACGCTCTCGGTAAGTTTTTATATGATGAACAAATGGTGGCTGATTTGAAGTCCTCAATTAAGCGGCTGAACGAACTGACCAAAATTATATTAGAACAAATAACAGATGATGGTGTAAAGGTTGATGTTAACATTTTCTAAAAAAGTTTTTACTTCTATTTTATTTTTCTTATTTGCCTCTTCGAGCTTAGCTTCACCGGACAATCCTATAAAAGCTAAAAATGGTATGGTTGTTTCTGCAAACGATCTTGCAACTAAAGTTGGCGTTGTAATTTTAAAGAATGGCGGAAATGCAGTAGATGCCGCTGTGGCTGTTGGTTTTGCGCTCTCCGTTACTTACCCCGTTGCAGGCAATATCGGCGGCGGCGGTTTTATGGTTATTCATCTTGCAGATGGTAGAGATATTACAATCGATTACAGGGAGAAAGCGCCTTTTCTATCTTCTAAGGATATGTATTTAGACAGTGCTGGAAATTATAATCCAAAGTTAAGTCAATTAGGTGAAACATCTGCAGGCGTTCCGGGAAGTGTAGCGGGGATGATATACGCTCTCGAAAAATATGGAACAATGAAATTAGCCGACGTCATTAAATCTGCGATTAATCTTGCCGAAGATGGATTTCCACTTAACGAAAGTACTGCAGCTTCTTTTAATCGTTACAAAAAAAGTTTTGAAAAATTTGAATCAACCAAAAAAGTTTTCACAAAGATTGATGATGTGTTTAAAGAAGGTGAAATATTCAAACAACCTGACCTTGCAAAAACTTTGAGGCTAATTAAAGAAAATGGAAGAGACGGTTTTTATAAAAATTATGTTGCAAGTCTTATTGTAGAGCAGATGAAAAAGTCCGGCGGTTATATTTCTTATGAAGATTTAGAAAATTACCAGCCCGTAGTAAGACAGCCGGTTAAAGGCTTATACAAAGGCTATGACGTTATTTCTATGGGTCCACCAAGTTCCGGCGGGATTGCCTTAATCGAATTGTTAAACATTCTTGAAAATTTCAGTTTTGATAAAAAAGAATGGGGAAGCAGCCGATATATTCATACCCTGGCTGAAGCGATGAAATATGTTTATGCCGATAGAACATATCATCTCGGCGATGAAGATTTCTATCCCGTGCCCAAAAAGTTTTTACTCTCTAAAGAATATGCAAAACAGATCGCTTCAAAAATAAAAAGCATTGCAGTTCCTTCATCTGAAATCTTACAAGGAAAACCTAAAGAGTTTTTAGAGAGCATGGAAACAACCCATTATTCCGTTTACGATAGTTACGGGAACGCAGTAAGTACGACGACTACAATTAACTCCGGTTATGGCTCTAAAGTAATTGTTGACGGTGCCGGGTTTTTCTTAAACAATGAGATGGATGATTTTTCCGCCAAACCAAATGTGCCAAATCAATTTGGACTTCTTGGCGGGGAAGCGAATTCTATTCAACCCGGCAAGAGAATGTTAAGTTCGATGACTCCAACGATTGTTTTAAAAGATAACAAACCATTTCTGATTGTTGGCTCTCCCGGCGGCTCTACAATTATGACTGTCGTATTGCAAGTAATATTAAATGTAATTGATTTTAATATGGATATAATGAAAGCGATTGAAATGCCGAGGCTTCATCATCAATGGTATCCGGATGAAATTATATATGAACCATTCGGAATGAGTGTTGATGTTATGGAAAATCTTTTAGAGAAAGGACACAACATTGCAAGTCCCGAAAATTTAGGCAGAGTAGAAGGAATTTTAATTAATAATTCAGATGGCTTTATTTACGGCGCCACCGACCCGCGCGGTGATGGGTTAGCAAAAGGATTCTAAATGGTTTTAGGAATTGGCATTGATATAATTGAAATTGATCGTATCAAGGAGAGTGTGGATCGTTTTGGAGATCATTTTCTAAAAAAAATATTTACGAGCGGCGAATTACTTTATTGTTGTGAGAAAGCAAATAAGTATCAACATCTTGCTGCGCGGTTTGCCGCTAAAGAAGCGGTGTATAAAGCCATTGCCTCAAGCTGGCAGCCAACCGTAGGCTGGCACGACATAGAAATTTTCAACGAACCCACCGGACTGCCAATTGTAAAACCAAAGGGTAAATTAAAAGATTTTTTAGCGGATGATAAAAACCTCAAAATTTCGATGAGCCACTCAAGGGATTATGTAGCGTGTGTGGCAATAATTTATAAAAATGGGCAATCACAAATCTTGTAAACTCAATTTATTAATGTATTGGAATATCCTGGCTCAAATAGCTATATTTGCACGAAAGTTTTTAACAACTAATATATTTTCTCAGGCAGAGTTCAGTTTTGAATAAGAAAACATTTGAAGTATTAACATACATCTCACTCGGAATAGTTTTCTTTTTACTTGTATTGATGCTCACTAAAACTGTTCCCGTGAGTTGGTTTGTTTATATACTTGGATTTAGCATTTTACTTTTAATTTTTAGATTGGTTTTCAGAGTGTATTTTATAATGGTAGATCGTAAATCTTACGGAGGCAAGTCTTCGAACAATCGAAACGGGTAAACGGTAAACTTAATGCCAAGGTACTCATCCTCAATCAGAGTTATGAGCCACTCACCGTTTGTAACATCAAAAAAGCAATCGTATTAATCTTCCTCGGAAAAGCAGAGCCGGTACTCAGCGATGATAGAAAAAGTTTGAGAACAGTTTCAAACCGCTATCCGTGGCCAAGTATAATACGCCTTAGCCGCTATGTTGGCGTTCCATACAAGAAAGTAGTTTTAACCCGAAAGAATATACTCCGGCGCGATTCATACAAATGCGGCTACTGCGGCAGAAGCGATTTACCTTTAACTATTGACCATGTCACACCACGTGCACGAGGCGGTGTGGATTCGTGGGAAAATTTAATTTGTGCATGCACAGTTTGTAACAATAAAAAAGGCGATAGGCTGCCACATGAAGCCAAAATGGAACTTCTTTTCAAACCCTTCAAACCAAGCCATATTGTGTTTATTAAAAACGTAGTCGGCAAACTTGATGAAAAGTGGAAACCTTATTTGTATTTGTCATAAGTTTTGTTCTAACAAGATAAAGATAATTATTGCTTACATTTTATAACAAGATTATTAAACTCATAATTATTATCTTTCCCCCGTTAAAAATCATAAACTATTCGTAAAAAATGTTAAAAAAAATAATTCTGAGCGGAATGCGTCCGACGGGTAAATTGCACATCGGGCATTATGTTGGTGCGCTCGAAAATTGGGTTAAACTTCAAGACCAATATCAAAATTTTCATCTTATTGCAGACTACCATGTATTAACCACAAGTTTGAATACAGAAGATATATATGATAATTCTATCGATATGTTAATTGACTGGCTTGCCGCCGGACTTGATCCTGTTAAAAGCCCGATGTTCCGGCAATCTCAAATAAAAGAACACACTGAATTGCATCTGATTTTATCGATGCTGATAACCGTAAATAGACTTGAACGCAATCCCACTGTAAAAGAGCAGGCAAGAGATTTGCATATCGATAATATTATATACGGACATCTCGGTTACCCTGTTCTTCAAACAGCGGACATATTACTTTATAAAGGCGATGCCGTGCCGGTTGGTGAAGATCAGGTTCCTCATATAGAAATATCGCGCGAAATAGCGAGAAGATTTAATAATCAATACGGAACTGTTTTCCCGGAACCATCACCAATGCTTACTAACTTTGCAAGGCTTCCCGGTTTGGACGGAAATTCCAAGATGAGTAAATCACTTGGCAATACAATTTTACTTTCCGATGATCCTGAAACTGTAAAAGCCAAAATGAAAAAAGCAGTAACCGATCCACAAAAAGTTCGGCGCGGTGATCCTGGACGTCCGGAAATATGCCTTGTGTTTTCTTATCATAAAAAATTTAATGAGAGTGAATTACCCGAAATTGAATCGGGCTGTCGTTCGGGCGTTCTCGGATGTTTTGATTGCAAGATGAATTGTGCTTCTAAAATATCGCAGCTTTTAGAACCTATTAGAGAAAAAAGAAAATATTACGAAACACGACCGGACGAAGTTCAACAGATTTTGAAAGATGGCGAAGACCGTGCACGCAAAACGGCAATCGCTACGATGAGCGAAGTTAGAGAAAAAATGAAGTTGGGTTAGTCTTGTATAAAATTAAGTTAGATCAGTTTGAAGGTCCGCTGGATCTTCTTCTGTTTTTTATAAAAAGAGATGAACTTAATATTTACGATATTCCTATATCTAAAATAACAAAAGAATTTTTGGAATATGTAAATCTAATTAAGATGCTCGATCTGGAAGTTGCAGGCGATTTTATTTTGATGGCATCAACATTAATGCATATTAAAGTAAGAATGCTGCTTCCACCCGATGTTGATGAAAAAGGGGAAGAAATAGATCCGCGTGGTGAATTAGTTCAGGCATTGCTCGAGTACAAACGCTATAAAGAAATGTCAGAAGAATTAGCATTCTTCGAAACATCTCAAAGGAAATTAAATTTCCGCAGTAATTACTCGGAAGACCCGGCTGAAGCGCCCCCGGAATATGAAGTGTTATTAAAAAACGTTTCAATCTTTGATCTTGCAAAGGCTTTCAAAAAAGCACTGGAAGGCGTTAAGCAGCCTGTTGTTCATGAGGTTATAAAAATAAGCATTTCAATCGATGAACAGATTGAATATATTTTAAAATTACTTGATGAAAATAAAAGAATTCACTTTTTAACGCTCGTACATCCAATGCGTGAAAGAATAAGAATAGTTATTACATTCATAGCTCTGCTCGAACTTGTAAAAATGCAGAGAATAGGAATTCAAGAATCTGACAATTTTAATGATTTTGTTTTAATAAAACTGAACGATGGACAAAACATATAATTCTGTAATAAACGCATTAATTTTTGCTTCGGATGAACCGTTACCGGCTGCTGATATAGTAAAGGCTATTAAAGGTATTGACGGCGAATATATTCAAATTCACGTTGAAGATGTGAATCAGTGCGTTGAAGAGATAAATAATTTTTACGATGAGAACCAGGTTTTATTTAAAATTATTAAAGTAGCAAACGGATTTTTATATGCTACCAGACCCGAAGTTGCCAAATACGTTGGCTTCCTATCATCAGAAAAAAGCAAAAGAAGATTAAGCCAGGCAGCGCTTGAAACGCTTGCGATCATTGCATATAAACAGCCTCTAACCAAACCCGAACTTGAAACTATAAGAGGCGTTAACTCAGATTATATTTTAAACTCGCTTCTCGAAAAACAATTGATTACAATTACCGGTCGTGCCGAAACCATTGGCAGACCACTTTTATACAACACGACGGATGAGTTTCTAAAATACTTCGGTTTAAATAAAATAAGTGATTTGCCCAAACCGAGAGAAATAGATGAAATTATGCAGGATGAGGATTTTATAGAACAGAAGAAGAGAATAATGATGAATTTGATAGAAGAGAAAATTGAAGACGAGATGAACTCCGGAGGCGATGATGGCAGTACGGCTGAATAAATATCTTGCGGACAGCGGCGCAGCGTCCCGTCGTAAAGCAGAAGAGTTAATTCTTGAAGGAAGAGTATCTGTAAATAACAAAACTGTTGTTGAGCTTTCTTACAAAGTTGATTCCGAAAAAGATGTGGTTGATCTTGACGGCGAGATCATAAAACCTAAACGGCATATTTATTTCTTGATGAATAAACCAAAAGGAGTAGTAACCACAACTTCCGATGATAAGAAAAGAAATACTGTTTTAGATGCGATCAAAACCAAAGAAAAAGTTTATCCGGTAGGAAGATTAGATTATAATACAACCGGAGTTTTATTTTTAACAAATGACGGCGACTTTTCATATTTTTTAACGCATCCCAAAAATAAAGTGCCGCGAGTTTATGAGGTAAAATTGGATAAGCCTCTGCAGGAGAAGGACGTTGAAAGTCTTCTCAAAGGTGTGTTTATTCAGGGAGTGCGTGGAAATTTTGAGAAAGTGACATTTCCCAAAAAGAAAGACCACACATTTGCCGAGGTTACCGGATTAGAGGGGCGAAATCATTTTGTTAAAAACATGTTTGGCACTTTGGGGTTTACAGTTACATCGCTTAATCGAAAAAGTTATGCGGGCATTGAGGCAGACATACCCTTTGGCACTTATAGAGCAATGCGTTTAATAGAGATTGAACAAATAATTAAGAGATATGGCAAATAAATTATTTTTAGTAATTATTTTATTCCTTGCAGTTTCCGTTTCTGCACAGGAGATTGAAAAGAAAGATTCTCTTCCCAGATTCGGTTATTCATCGCTATCAGAATTAAATGTGCAGCTTGATGACATTTTTAATGACCCTAATTTTGACAATGCTGAATGGGGTGTTGTTATACAATCGCTTGAAACCGGTGAGTATTTTTATAAGAGAAATGAAGATAAATTATTAATGCCTGCTTCAAATTTAAAGTTATTTACAACTGCAGCCGGTTTATTAATACTAGGCACCGAATATAAATTCAAAACGAATATTTATTCGCGCGGTGAAATAGACGGTTCAATTTTACGCGGTGATTTAATTGTGCAGGGCAGAGGCGACCCAACTATTTCCGGACGCTTCTATAATGATGATATGTTTAAAATCTTTAATGATTGGGCTGACTCACTTTTGGAATACGATATTGATGAAATTGACGGCAACATCATTGGAGATGATAATGCGTTTGATGAGTTGGGGCTTGGCGAAGGCTGGTCGTGGGATTATGAGAGCTATTGGTATTCAGCTCAGAGCGGAGCTATTTCTTTTAACGACAACTGCATTGATGTTTCTGTAAAAGTTAATAAAAAAACTTTACAGCCATTAATTTCAATTGCACCTGAAACAAATTATGTCGTAATCTTAAATAAAGTAAATGTAGTCAGCGGTGACTCTGCAACAAATATAGATGTATTCCGGGAAAGAGGAACTAATGTTATTACAGTTTTCGGAAATATAAACATAAAGGATTCCATTAAGACTTTTGTAACGGTCAATAATCCTACGCAATACGCAATAGTGGCGCTTTACGGAGTTCTTAATAAACGCGGAATTAAAGTTTCGGGTTACCCTATTGATATTGATGATACGTCAGGTCCGATAGATTATCATAAATTAAATAAGCTTTTCACGCATCAATCGGTTGCATTAAAAGATGTAATTAAAATTATTAATAAGAATAGCCAGAACTTTTATGCCGAACAATTATTAAAAACAATCGGACTCGAGAAAGAAAATTACGGTTCTGCTGAAAATGGAATAAAAGCATGTGTTCAAGTGTTTGAAGATATAGGGATAAATTCCGAGAGAATGGTGATGGTTGATGGAAGCGGTCTCTCGAGATTGAATCTTGTTACGTCCAATCAAATAGTAATTTTGCTGAACCATATGTACAAAAGTAAAGAGTTTATACCTTTCTATAATTCATTACCTATTGCAGGCGTTGACGGAACTCTTGGTAATAGAATGAAGAATATTCGTTTAGAAAATAATCTTCGCGGCAAAACGGGATATATTGGTGCGGTTAGAAGTCTTTCCGGGTATATCTTTACGGGCGATGGTGAGTTACTTAGTTTCTCGATGATTGCAAATAATTTTAATGTTCCTCTTAAATTAGCTGACAACCTTCAAGATTTGGTATGCTTGCGTCTTGCAAATTTTAAAAGAAAAATTACGGAGAATTAATGGAAAATATAGAAAATGATGATTTGAATATGTTAATAAAAAGAAGATTCGAAGAACTTGAAGAGCTAAGAGGGAAAGGTTTTGAACCCTATGCTTATTCATTCGAAGTTGATTCAAATTCGGAAGACGTTAAAGCAAATTTTATAGAAAATTCTGAAGAGAAGCGAACAGTAAAAATAGCAGGACGAATTATGGCGATCAGAAGAATGGGTAAGGCTTCATTTGCTCATCTGCAGGATATGAAGGGAAGAGTCCAGGTTTACCTACGCAAAGATGATATTGGTATTGCTTACGATGCATTTAAACTAATGGATATTGGCGACATTGTAGGCATTGAAGGTTATGTATTTAAAACAAAAACCGGCGAAATTTCTGTGCATGTAACTTACTTGCAGCTTCTTTCAAAATCAGTCCGTCCGCTTCCCGTTGCAAAAGAAACAACGGATGAGCAAGGCAACAAAGTTGTTCATGATCAGTTCGTTGATAAAGAATTACGATATCGTCAGCGCTATGTTGACTTGATCGTAAACTCAACTATTAAAGATACTTTTATCAAAAGAAGCCGCATCATTTCTGCTATGCGAAATTATCTTGACACAAAGGGATATCTCGAAGTTGAAACTCCTATACTTCAACCGTTATATGGCGGCGCTTCGGCAAGACCCTTTATGACGCATCACAATTCGCTTGATACTGATCTTTATCTTCGTATCGCCGATGAATTATATTTGAAGAAATTAATTGTTGGCGGCTTCGACGGAGTTTATGAGATCTCGAAAGATTTTAGGAACGAGGGAATGGACCGCACGCATAATCCGGAATTTACAATGATGGAGCTTTACGTTCCATACAAAGATTATGTATGGATGATGCAATTTGTGGAAAACATGATTCAAAATATTTGCACTGTTGTTTTTGGTAAAATTGATTTTGTTTATGAAGGAAAAAATATTTCTTTTAAATCTCCATGGAAGCGAGTTTCGATGGTTGATGTGATAAAAGAAAAAACCGGACTTGATATTTTAACTGCTGCGAATGAACAATTGAAAGAAACAGCAAAAAAATACGGCGTAGATGTTCTGAAAGCAGAAGGGAGATCGAAGTTAATAGATGAGCTTTTCAGTCTCACCGTTCAGCCAGAACTTATCGAACCGAGTTTTGTTATTGATTATCCATTAGAACTTTCTCCGCTCGCTAAGAAGCATAGAACTATTGATGGCTTGGTAGAGCGTTTTGAAGGTTATGTTGCCGGAAGAGAAATTTGCAACGCTTTTTCCGAACTGAATGATCCGATTGATCAGCGGGAAAGATTCGAGGGGCAGGTTCGTCTGCGTGAAGAAGGGGATGCGGAAGCGCATCAAATCGATGAAGATTTTATTCGCGCACTTGAATATGGAATGCCGCCAACTGCGGGGCTTGGTGTGGGTATAGATAGACTGGTAATGCTTTTAACAAATCAAAGTTCAATTAGAGATGTAATCTTTTTTCCGCAAATGAAACCGGAAGTAAACCAATAAATCAATATTATTAAGAAGATATCTATAATGTACAGGATAGGAATTTCATGAAAGTCTTTCTAATAATGCTATTATTATCAGCAACCATTTTTGCTCAAAGTGAATTAGATGATACTATTTTATTTGCACCTATTAAAACAAAAGTAAATCTATCGTTGCATGAAAAAGTTCCATTGTCAATGATTCCGAGAATTATCACTACTCAAAAAGCACATTTGTATGATTCAAATATTGATTACACTAATCTTGCAATAGTTAGCGGTGCAGCTTTAACAACAGGCATAGGACTTCATATTTATCAAAATAATTCATGGTGGAAAAACGAGCGTTCAAATTTCCATTTTGAAAACGATTGGGATTACGCTCTTTGGCTCGATAAACTTGGGCATTTTTATGCAGGCGCTTTAGTAGCGCATGCTTTTTCAGGTGGATTAGAGGCAGCTAATTTCGATTCAGAAAACGCTGCTATTTTAGGTTCTGTGCTTTCGTTAGGATTTTTATTGTACATTGAGGTTGAGGATGGTTATGGTCCTAATTGGGGTTTCAGCCCCGGCGATGCAATTGCTGATTTTCTCGGCGCAGGTTATATGCTTACTCAATATTATGTGCCATTTCTAAAAAACTTCATGCTAAAATTTAGTTATTATCCATCAGATAAAATGAGAGCCGGACAGCATCAGGGTGGAAACATAATTGATGATTATGAAGGTCAAAAGCAATGGCTTAGCCTAAGAGTTAACGAGTTTCTACCATCATCTATTGAAAAATATTGGCCTGATTTTTTAATGCTTGCCGGTGGTGTTGGTGTAAGAAATCTTGACGGTTCCGGCGGCGGACAGCGTGAATATTACATTGCTCTTGATATTGATGTAGAAGAAATACCATTATACGGTCCGGCGTGGCAGTTTGTAAAAAACACACTTAACTACATCCATTTTCCTATGCCGGGATTTAGGTTCTCTCCTGATGGTGCTTTTTTTGTTTTCTGTTTTTAAGGATATGTATTGAAGTTTTCCGTAATCATCCCAACTTTGAATGAAGAAAAACTTCTTCCGGTTATATTAAATCAATTAAAAGATCCTCACATCCAGAATAAATATGAAATTGAAATTGTAGTTTCCGATGGCGGTAGCACGGATTCGACTATTGAAATAGCCATGAGGTCTGCTGATGTGGTTACCGTACATACCGATTCTATACCGCAGACAATTGCGGAAGGACGAAATTACGGCGCTAAAGCTGCAAGCGGAAATATTTTTATTTTTTTGAACGGTGATATCAGAATTAAAGATGTGCACAAGTTTTTTGACTTCATCGAAAGCAGATTTGTAAAAAGCAGTTTTGTTGCAATGACCTGTATAGTTTCTATTTTTCCTGAAGAAGAAATATTATCGGATAAAATATTTCAATTTATTTTTAATACTTATTTCCATTTGTTGAATATACTTGGAGTAGGAATGGGAAGGGGAGAGTGTCAAATTGTTAAAAGAGAAGTATTTGAAAGAGTTGGAGGATATAACAAAAAAATGGCAGCCGGTGAAGATTTTGATCTTTATAAAAGAATTAAGAAGAACGGTAATATTTTATTTACAAGGAAACTTACCGTTTATGAATCGCCCCGCAGATACCGCAAAATTGGATATCTTGCTGTTACATGGTCATGGATCGAGAATGCAGTCTCTGTAATTTTAAAAAATAAATCCATCGCAAACGAATGGGAACAGGTCAGATAAAATGAAAAGATTAGCTTTCTTTTTTATAATCTTTCAATGTTTTGTAATTGCCCAGACAGAGTATGTCGAAGTTGGAAATCCCGTATATAGTTTTCTTGAAAGGATGGAAACTCTCCATTTAATTGAAGGATATAATTCATTTCTTCTGCCTAAAACCCGGAATAATATTTCAGAATCCTTGAAACAGATCATCGCAAAAAGAAATGAATTGAATGAAATTGATAAAGAGTATCTCGATGATTTTAAAACAGAGTTTGAATATGAAATACTCGGCACATTAGAAAATTCATCCTCTATTATTGCAAAGAGCAAAAATTATTTTGCTGATGAAACTCAGCGATATTTGTATTTTATTAATTCACCCGGCAAAGCAAATTTATTCATCAACTTATCGGCTGAAGGAAAATTTCTTTATACAAATGACAGAGAATTTCAAAACTCTTATAGCGCTTCGGCAGGTATTCTGGGAGGTGAAATTAGAGGAACTCTTCTGAATAAATTTGGCTTTAAAATTAGAGGAACAAACGGCGCTCTATTTGGAAATAAGCAGGCAGGTTATCTTCTCAATTCATTGAAGAATAATTTTAAGTTCAACGAAAAGCCTGAAGAAAAGTTCTTTGATGAAACGGAGGGATATTTAACCGCTGATTTTGATTTAATTAACTTTAAAATCGGTCGTGATAAAATTCTTGCCGGTTACGGTGAAACAAAGTCAATCATTTCGAATAATTCACAGATGTTTGACTACGTTTCTATGAATATTAATTATGACATTTTTAATTTTTCATACTTCCATGGAAAACTATTAGGCGAGTACAACTATTTCAATAGTCCGATTACCGGCGGTGAAGCATTTGTTGAAGAAAAATATATTGCATTTCATCGGTTTGGTTTTAATTTAAACAAACATGTTGATTTTGGCTTTGGTGAAATTGTAGTTTACGGCGGACGGTCTGTTGATTTTAGTTATCTAAATCCTTTTAATTTTTACAAGTCAGCCGAACACTCAAACCGGGATCGCGATAATTCAATTTTGTTTTTTGATTTTAATAATAATTCAATAAAATCTATAAAACTTAGCGGCTTATTGTTGGTTGATGATATTTCCTTTTCAAAAATTGGAAGCGGCTGGTGGGGGAATCAGACTATGATAAATATCGGACTTCTCTTTTCCCAGCCTCTAAGTAGTTTGCCACTTGATATAAGGCTTGAATATATTAAAATTGATCCTTATGTTTTTTCACATAGACTTTATAAAAATAACTACACAAACTTTGGAATTGGATTGAGTGAACCTTTACAGCCGAATAGTTCTCTAATTAATGCAACATTTGAATACCGTTTTTCAAATAAACTAAAAGTAAAGACGGGCGCATCTTATTCGGTGCACGGCGCTAATCCAATTTCAAGCAGCGGTAAAGTTGTAAATGTTGGAGGTAACGCTTTGCTCGGTCATCGTTCTTTTGATGCAGAGCAGGTAAAATTCCTTTCCGGAGTGAAAGAATATTTTAGAAATATAGAAGCAACTTTAGTTTATGAACCGATGAATGAATTATTTTTCATACTCTTTGCTGAATATATTAATCATTCTTTACAACAAAAAATAAAAAGAGAATTGAATTCAATTCTATCTTTTATTGTTAAAATATAAATTTCAGGTGATTTTATGAATTCGAGGAAAGTTAAAATTCCTTTTCTATTTATAATCCTAACTCTCGGCATTGTGCTGGGAATACAAATAGAAAAAATATTTTCTGGAGACAATTTAAGAGAAAGTATAGTAAAATTTAACGACGTACTTACTTATACGGAAAAATATTATGTGGAAGATGTAGACTCGCAACAGCTTGTCGAAGAAGCTATAAAAGGAATGCTTAATAAACTTGATCCTCATTCAGTGTATATTTCAGCGAAGGAAATGCAGTCAGTTGAAGAATCTTTTCGCGGAGATTTTGAAGGAATAGGAATTGAATTTCAAGTTGTAAACGATACTCTAACAGTTGTTTCTCCTATTTCTGGCGGACCGAGTGAAGCGCTTGGAATTCAACCAGGCGATAGAATAGTTGAAATTGAAGGAAAGGATATAATTGGAATTTCTAACGAAGAAGTTAGAAAAAAATTGCGCGGTAAATCCGGCAGTGTAGTTTCAGTTACGATTGTAAAACCCGGCAATTCAAATAAATTAAATTATGAAATTACGAGAGATAAAATTCCACTTTTTTCTGTTGACGCGAATTTTATGTTCGATGAAAAAATCGGATACGTTAGTGTTTCAAGATTTTCTGAAACTACCTACGATGAACTTGTTGAGGCACTTAACAATTTAAAATCAAAAGGAATGAAGCAATTGGTACTGGATTTAAGAAGTAATCCGGGTGGCTATTTGAATCAAGCAGTCAGCATTTCTGATCTTTTTATTGCGGGGAAGAAAAAAATTGTTTATACGGAAGGCAGAAGGGATGAATTTGATGAAGAATTTTTTTCATCAAAACCATCAGCATTTGAAAATATTCCATTAATAGTTCTCGTCAATAGAGGAAGCGCTTCTGCAAGCGAAATTGTATCCGGCGCGGTTCAAGATTGGGACAGAGGTCTTATTGTTGGTGAAACAACTTTTGGAAAAGGATTGGTGCAGAGACAGTTTATGCTGCCGGATAATTCAGCGCTTCGTTTAACTATTTCGAAATACTTTACTCCTTCGGGTAGGCTAATCCAAAGAGATTATAAAGATTTTGAAAACAAAACCGAGTATTATTCTGACATTAATGAACGTGAGGAAGTAGAAGGAGAAAATATTAATCATCAATCCGAGAAAGATACTTCACTTCCTGTATTTAAGACTAATGGCGGACGGATTGTTTATGGCGGAGGTGGAATAACTCCCGACTACATTGTTAAATCGGATAAAATGACAGATTATACATCAAACCTTCTTAAGAAAAATATTTTTTATCAATTTGTCCTTTCATATCTTGATAGTCATGGAAAAGAAATTCTAAACAAATACAAAAATAATCTCGAAAATTTTCGGAGAGATTTCCGGTTCTCAAAAGAAGAAATAAACAAATTTATTTCTTTTGCAGATTCAAAAGAGATCAAGTTTGATGAAGCAGGATTTAAGAGCGATCAAGATTATATTGAAGCAAGATTAAAAGCTCAGGTGGCGCGAAATTATTGGAAAAATGAAGGTTGGTATTCTGTTCTTCTTTCAACCGATGAGCAGGTTACAACGGCATTAAAATTATTCGACGAAGCAAAAAATTTGGCTCAAACAAAATGAAAAATAAATATTTAATTCTTGTCTTTTTTTTGCCGATTCTATTTTATGCCTTTCAACCAGCAAAGGCAAAATTTTTGGACGATGGCTATCCGTTAAGTTTCAGTTTAGGTAAATCTTTACATGTTGGCGAGGAATTTCGATATATTGTAAGTTATTCATTCATCGATCTCGGTGAAGTAATTATCAAAGTCACCGGCAAGAATATTAAAAACGGTAAATATTTTTATAATGCCGTCGCACTGATAGATTCTTATTCAGGGATTCCCTTCGTGGATTTACATCAGGTTTACGAAACTTCAATGACGGAAGAATACTTTTCAGATTTTTTCAGAGGGATAATTCAACATAAAGAGTATAAAACATTTACCGAATATGATTTCAAATATGCTGATTCTAAAGTTTTTGTTAAAAAAGGGAAAGTTAAACCGTATGAATTATGGACGGATACAACCGGGCATATTGATAAAAAATACCAGGATGGTCTTTCGATATTATATTATGCCCGCATGAACAGCGGTCAGAATAAAAGTGTAAACCTGCCCTGTATGGTTAATGAAGATAAAGTTTTCACAAAAATAAATTTTTATAGCAAAATTGAACCGGTAGAAATTGATGCGGTTGACTATGAAATTAATTGTGTCAGGTTAGATGGTCATACTGATTTTGTTTCAGTATTTGGATTGACAGGTAACTTTGAAGGTTGGTTTACGAATGACGAAGTTTCGGTGCCCGTTCTCGCAAAGTTGAACGTAATAATTGGAAGTGTAACGCTTGAATTAGTGGAATGGAAAAAAGAAGGTTGGATGCCTCCAAAATACAATGATGAATGACGAAATTAAATTATTCCCGTACCTGGATTTTTATCCTAAATTACATTCGTCTGTTTTTCTTGCTTCGGGCGTTAAAATTATTGGAGATGTAGAAATAGGTGAAAATTCCAGTATTTGGTATAACACTGTAGTTCGAGGTGATGTGAACTATATCCGCATTGGAAGTTTAACAAATATTCAGGATTGCTCAATGCTTCACGTTACAAACGAAAAATTTCCTTTAATTATAGGAAACAAAGTAACCATTGGTCACTCAGTCACACTGCATGGATGTTCGTTAAAAGATTTATGTTTAATAGGGATGGGCGCTGTAATACTTGATGGAGCTGTAGTGGAGGAAAGATCAATGGTTGCGGCTGGTGCTGTAATAACACCAGGTTTTGTAGTCCCCTGTGGAAAACTTGTTGCTGGAGTTCCCGGAAAAATAATAAGAAATTTGACTGATGTTGAAATGGAGGAGTTCGAAATATCAGCTCATCGTTATAAAAAATATACCGACATAACTGTCGATTCTTTGAATAAGATGAGAAACGAAAAATGAAAATGGAATATGGTAGTAATGAGGATGGAATATTACAGTTTTTAACTTCTTTTGGAAACATATTCCCAAATATTACAATTCAGGCACGGGGATTGAAGTTGTTCTATAACTTATTATTCATATATTTGTAACCAATCATTATAAATAAGTGGTTAAAAATTTAGCAATAAATATTTCGGGAGCTTTTCCTGTTAAAAAAGCAAGGGTTCACAAAGTTATAAGTTTTTTAAAAAACCACTATCGAGTTAAAATTACTTTCTTAATAATTAATTTTGTTTCTTCGGAACAGATTAAGAAAATAAACGTACAATATTTAAATCATCAATACGAAACTGATATTCTAACTTTCAATTATTCAGGTTCCAATACCGAACTTGATGGTGAAGTGTTCATTTCACCCCAAGAAGCAGCATTAAATGCTAAACGTTATAAAAAAGAATTCGATGATGAAGTGAAGAGGCTTGTAATTCATGGGTTTTTACACCTTATAGGTTTCGATGATAAAACCCGTGCTGAAAAATTAAAAATGAGACTCTTAGAAAAAGAAATGCTTGTTAGTTTAAATTTTAATTTATTATCAGCTAAAAGATGATTACAGATTTAGTAAAGGTATTGGAAATAATAGCCAACGGTATGCACCGGAAGCACACGCCTGAGGAAATATATCATCAGATCAGCAGTGAAAAGCACACTGTTGATCATAATGTTATTGCTGCTGCATATAGCTGGATTTACGAAAAATTATTAAAAGATTTCACGTCTAATTGCAGTTATAACCGTAACGGAAGCCTAAGATTTTTTTCTTTCGAAGAAATAAATCTACTTGGCATGGTCAATGCAAATTATCTTTTGCATTTTTATAATATCGGCTTGCTCAACGAAAAAGATTTAGATAAAATTATTGAACAAATATCCCGTTTCCCTAATGGGACGGTTAGCTTAATTAACTTTAATGTTCTGATATTAGCCCTTTTTCTGGATGTTGATAAAATAACTCCATCGGGTAGCCGAAAAATGTTATATTCATCTGATAAGATTAATTAAAAATCATTTTTATGGCGAAAAATTTAGTATTAGTAGAGTCTCCTGCTAAAGCAAAGACTATAAATAAATATCTTGGTAAAAATTATATTGTTGAAGCAACAATAGGTCATATCCGCAACCTACCAAAAACTAAACTTGGTGTGGATGTGGATAATGATTTTCTCCCTCAATACGTTACGATTCGCGGTAAAGGCGACATTGTTAAGAAAATAAAATCACTTGCCGCTAAAAGCGGTAAAATTTTTATAGCGACTGACCCTGACCGTGAAGGTGAAGCGATTGCGCAGGATATTGCCGATATTTTAAACGGTAATTCATCCGGCAAACTGCACCGAGTAATGTTTAATGAAATTACAAAAACCGGCGTAAAACGTGCAATGGAATCTCCTCGTAAAATCGATGAGAACCTTGTAAGTTCACAACGCGCACGCCGTGTGATGGATAGAATTATCGGCTACAAAATATCTCCTTTCTTATGGAAGGCGATCATAGAAATTTCCGGAAGCAGCTCCCTTTCTGCGGGGCGCGTTCAATCTGTTGCTCTTAAACTGATTTGTGAAAGGGAAGAGGCTGTTGAGCGATTTGTGGCAATTGAGTATTGGTCTCTCTGGGCAATATTCAAAACTGACAAGGGTGAATCCTTCAAGGCAAAGCTTTTCAGTCTAGATGGAAAAGACATAAAGGTACGCCCAAAAGCTGATCTTCAAGGAAAAGAACTCGAAGAATTTTTATTTAAATATCTTCCCATCGGCGATAAAGATACCGCACAAAAAATATTTGACGTTTTAAATAACAAAAATAATTTTGCTATTTCTGATATTGTAAAACGTAATACAAAGAGAAATCCTTCTCCACCATTTATTACAAGTACTTTGCAGGCAGAAGCTTCGCGCCGCTTAAGAATGCGTCCAAAACAAACAATGGTTCTTGCGCAGAAATTATATGAGGGTGTGGACCTTGGTAAAGAAGGTACTGTTGGATTAATCACATATATGCGAACAGATTCGACACGCCTCAGTGAAGAGATAGTTAACGATGTTAGAGATCTCATAAAGCAATCATTTGGCGCTGATTATGTTCCCGCTACTCCAAATATTTTTGAAAAGAAGAAAAAAATAATTGTTCAGGATGCCCACGAAGCAATTCGTCCAACATCATTAACATATACGCCTGAATTTGTAAAGCCCTTTTTAGACAACCGATCTTACAAACTTTATGAACTTATCTGGTTAAGATTTTTAGCCTCGCAAATGTCCTCTGCTCAACTTGAAACAACAGTTATTGAGATTTCGGCGGATGAATTTCTTTTTAAGGCTTTTGGAACGGCAATTAAGTTTAGAGGCTTTATGCAAGTTTACGAAGAAATTTTAGAGCCTCGCTTAAATACCGAAGATAGGGAAGAATACGCTAATGATACGATTCCATTAGGACTTGAAAAGGGACAGAAACTTAATTTGGCGGAGTTGCAAAAAACCCAGCATTTTACAAAACCACCTGCAAGATTTACGGAAAGTTCTCTCATAAAAGAATTGGAGAGTAAAGGCATCGGAAGACCGAGCACGTATTCTTTAATTGTAAGCACAATTCAGGATCGTAAATATGTTGATATGATAGAGAGAAAATTAATACCGACTAAACTTGGAAAAGAAGTAAACCGAATCCTTGTGAAAAATTTTCCGGAAATTATCAACGAAGATTTTACTGCTAATATGGAAAGTGAATTGGATCAGATTGCTTCCGGTGAGAATCTTTATGTAAATGTACTTAATGATTTTTATAATCCTTTTTCGGCGGCTTTAAAAAAAGTTGAAGATAAAGTAGAAAAAATTCGATGCGACAAGTGCGGCGGTCAAATGGATATTCGAATCGGAAGATTTGGAAAGTTTCTTGCATGCACTAATTATCCTGAATGTAAAAATATTAAGTCATTAAAAGAAGTAGCCAATGAAAACCAGGAACCGGAATTCACAGGCGAAACATGTCCTAAATGCGGCAGCAGATTAGTTTTCCGCACAGGTAAGTTTGGTCGTTTTATTGGATGTGAAAAATATCCGGAGTGTGATTACATTCAAAATATTACTTTTGGAGTTCCGTGCCCCAAATGCAAGTCAGGCGATGTTGTTGAAAGGAAATCTAAACGCGGTAGATTGTTCTATGGTTGTAACCGATATCCTGAATGCGATTTCGTGAGCTGGTATAAACCCGTTGCGCAAGAATGTCCGAATCATGATTCCATTTACATGGAACAAAGATATGCTGTAAAAAAAGGAAAATACCTTAAATGCCCCAATTGCGGTGAAGAGGTTAAATTAGATTTAGAAGAATCTGCAGATTCAGAAAATTAATTATGGTTGTAAGTCAATTAATCACTCAATATTTGGAGGAAATGAAGAATGTTAAACGATATTCAATTAACACACTTGTTGCATACAGTAATGATTTAACAACCTTCCTTCAGTTCTGCGTTGATTACAAAAAGGAAGACACTGAATCCATTTCAGATAAATTTCTTAAAAACTTTCTCATGTTTTTGAGCGAATCGGGATTAGATAAAAAATCTATTGCCCGTAAACTTGCATCTGTCAGAGGATTATTTAAATTTGCATTTAAGAATCGAATAATAAAAATTAATCCGGCTGCTTATATATCAAATCCTAAATCGCAGAGAAAATTACCCGAAGTAATAGATGAAGTTTCAATATTGCGCACATATAAATTTGCAGAGGAAGAAGACAAAGACCCGCATCTTGTCAAAGTAATAATTGAAATCTTATACGGCTGTGCATTGCGCGTTTCCGAGCTTTGCGCACTTAACAGAAGTGATTTAAATATTGTTGAAAAAATAATTAGAGTAAAAGGAAAAGGCAGTAAGATGCGAATTGTGCCTGTTGGAAATAAATCATTAGAAGTTATAAAAGAATATTTACTTAGTCGACAGAATATTTTACCTAATGAAGCGCTGATTACAAATAAGAAAGGAGTCAGAATATATCCAAGATACGTTAGAAGAATTACAAACAAATACTTATCAAAGGTGACTGATATTTCGCAAAAAAGCCCGCATACTCTGCGTCACTCAGCGGCAACTCATATGCTTGATAACGGCGCTGACCTGAAGGCAGTGAAAGAGATACTCGGGCACGAAAATCTTTCTACTACACAAATTTATACTCATGTTAGTATCGAAAGATTGAAGTCATCATATAAAAAATCTCATCCTAAATCTTAAATCTAATTTTTGGAGGAAATTATGAACGTCTCTATAACAGCAAGGAAATTCAAAGCACACGATACTTTGAAAGAGTTTATCAAAGATGAACTAAAATCGCTGGAAAAATATAGCGAGGAAATATTTGATGTTGATGTCATATTAAGTTATCAAAATGTTAAAGGCAATATTAAAATTGCAGAATTGATCCTCCACATTCCCGGGCAGGTACTTGCAGCCACAGAAGAAACTGATGACTTTAAAAAATCTGTAAGCGCTTGCATCGAAAAAATTGAAAAGCAATTACGAAAAATAAAAACTAAAAAAAGCGCAGCTCGAATTAAATGATAACCATAGACCAAAAAGCCATTTCAAGGAAACAGTCTATTTCGGTTGGATTCTTCTTTAAAAACGTAAAGAATAAATTCAATTTTAAACTTTATTCGGACGAGTCCGGTTTTGGAAAAACTATCTATGATCAAAATTTACACAGACCCGGTTTAGCATTAGCCGGGTTTGTGGAGACATTTTCTTACGCAAGAGTGCAGGTATTTGGCAATACAGAGATGCGATATCTTGCACAACTTTCGGATGATAAAAAAAGAGAAACAATCGAACGCATTTTTCAGTTTACGCTTCCCTGCATAATCTTAACAAACAATAATGAACCTTTCCCAATGTTAGTTGAGTTGTGTCAGAAATATCAAATCGCTCTATTCGGAACTCCATTTGGCACAACAAAACTTGTTTATCTTGTTAGTGATTTTTTAGACGATCAATTTGCACCGCGAATTTCCATTCATGGATCGCTTGTTGATGTTTACGGCGTTGGAATGTTGTTTGTTGGTAAATCCGGTATTGGCAAAAGTGAAGTTGCTCTTGATCTCGTGGAAAGAGGTCATCGGTTAGTTGCTGATGATGTTATAATCCTAACTAAAAAAGGGGAAGGTATTTTAATAGGAGCCGGTACAAATTTGACAAAACATTTTATGGAAGTACGCGGACTTGGATTAATAGATGTTGAGCGGATGTTCGGTATCAGGGCAATAAGATACCAAAAGCGTCTTGAAATTATTGTTGAGTTGGAAGTTTGGAGTGAAAATGGTAATTATACAAGAACAGGATTAGATGGTCAAGTGGTTTCAATTCAAAATGTAGAAATACCGTATATAAAATTGCCAATTCTTCCGGGCAAAAATATTACGGTTATTTCGGAGGTAATAGCTCTGAATTACCTGCTGAAACATTACGGGTACGATTCTGCAGCAGTTTTACAAGATCGTTTAAATCAAAAAATTCATCACAAAATGGAAGAAGACACGCGAGGAGTAGATTATTTCGAACACGACTTTGAATAAAAAAATATCTCAAGCTTTCTTGACAAAGAGAGTCCATTTAACTAATTTCTGCACCAAATTATGAAAAAATTGTATTATTTCTCTAAGTCAAAGCTTCAGTTTGTAGAGATAAAGAATTATAAATCGAAGCTTATTTTAACTTTCTCGGTTGCGGTTCTAACATTTAGTGCGCTATTTTTTGGCGCTTATCATCTTATCTTATCCTTTACATCATCAGCAAAAGATGTATATGCTTTAAATAATCAAAATAAAGCGCTGGTAAGTAAATTGGATGAGATGATAACTCTTTATAAGAATCTCAACCAAGAGTTAGACAGCATTAAATCTACAAACGATGAGTTAAGAATTGCTGCAAATCTCCCTCCAATTTCAAAAGAAGAACAAATGCTTGGTATAGGCGGTGGATCCTTCGATAATTTGCTCGATTTTTCCAAATCTTCAAACAATAAGTTAGATGAAGCATTAGCTTTTGTTGATGATATTTCAAGAAAAATTGAATTTGAAAAGAGTAATTATAGTAGCATTACTAAAAAATTAGAGCAGAATCAAAAATTGGCAGTAGCAATTCCGGCAATCATCCCATGCAAGGGAACTATCGGGGTTCACGGTTTCGGTATGCGTAAACATCCCATATTAAAAATTGTGAGAATGCACGATGGCATTGATATAATTACGGATCGTGGTACTCCTGTTTACGCACCCGGCGATGGGAAAATTGTTTCGGTTGGTTATCACGGCGGATACGGTCTATCAATTGAAATTGAACATGGGTTTGGTTATAGAACTATTTATGCCCATTTATCATCAACTTCTGTTAGAGAAGGTCAAAAAATTTCTCGTGGTAATTTAATTGCTAAAACAGGAAGTTCGGGGTTATCATCGGGTCCGCATCTTCATTATGAAGTTCTTCATAACGGTGTTAAACAGGATCCTGAAAACTTTTTCTTTGGCAATATGGGTTTCTTTGAATTAACAAGAAAATAAAAATTAGTGGAGATTAGGTTTTATGATCTGGACAATTGAATTAGCCTCTTATCTTGATGATGCTCCCTGGCCGGCTACGAAAGAGGAATTGATCGATTATGCCGATAGAATAGGTGCGCCTTACGAAGTTATCGAAAATTTGAATGAACTTGAAGAATCAGACGAACCTTACGAGTCAATCGAAGATATCTGGCCGGATTATCCTACCGATGAAGATTTCTTTTATAATGAGGACGATTATTAAGAACGGCGCTCATGGCGCTTTTTTTTATAGCTATGACAAAAAATAATTGGCAAGGAATTCACAATCAAGTAATCGTAAAAAATATACTTTCCCGTATTATAGATTCGAAAAGAATACCGCATGCCTTTTTATTTTACGGACCGGAAGGCGTGGGAAAGGATTTTACTGCAGTAAGATTCGCACAAAGAGTTAATCTTGTATCCGGGGATGATGAAACAAATCTACAAAGCAAAATTCAACTTTTATCCGAACCTTATATCAAGTTTATTTTTCCATTGCCAAGGGGAAAAAACGAAGTGGATGGAGATGGTCCGCTTGAAAAACTAAACGCGGCTGAGATTGAAAAGGTGAGGGAAGAGGTTGAAAAAAGGATATGCAATCCTTACCATCGTATTAAAATTCCAAAAGCCAACATCATAAAGATAAGTAGCATTCGAGAAATTAATAAATTCATTTCATTTAGTTTTAGTGATATCAAATTTAGAATCATTTTAATCTCGGACGCTCATCTTATGAATGATGCAGCACAAAACGCTCTTCTTAAAAACCTTGAGGAACCCCCTGAAGGTGTCATTTTTATCTTAACTACTCATTTACCCGGACTTTTAAGAGAGACAATTCGCTCTCGTTGTTGGTCAATACATTTTCAACCACTTTGCAATGATGATGTTTCTCAAATTCTAATTGATCATTTCAATGTTGACCAAAAGACTGCTCAAACTCTGGCTCCTTTTTTGGGCGGGTCAATTGCATCCGCGGTTTCTCTGCTTGAACAAAATTTTGATACTCTGCTTGATAAAACTATTCACATCCTTCGATATTCTTTCGGTTGCAAATATCATTCTGCACTTGAGGAGCTTTCTTCATTTTCATCTGAGGGAAGTAGAGAAACACTTCAATTGATAATTCTAATGATCACTACATGGTTTAATGATCTACAGCGTAGCCGGATCGACTCATCAGATACTTTCTATAAAGATTACCCCGAAACTTTTCAAAAATTTAATGTCAAATATCCCGATTTAAAGTTGGTGGACATTGGAATTAAGCTTGATCAGTTATCTAATTCATTAAAAGGGAATGCAAATATTTCCACAGTAATACTTTCCTTGATTACACAGCTTTCTTCACTAACTATTAACTTTAAATCTTGATCTAAAAAATATTCTTCACTGGAAAATAAACAATGTATGTTATTTCAAATTTATTTAACTTTAAGTAATTCTTTAACAATTCTGAAAGTATAAGATGAAAAAAGTAGTTATTGTATCAGCTAAAAGAACCCCCATTGGTTCTTTCGGAGGGAGTTTATCATCCTTAAGTGCCGCAAAATTGGGAAGCATTGCAATTAAAGCCGCCATTGATCATATAAAATTGAATCCTCAATTTGTTGATGAGGTAATTTTCGGAAATGTGCTAACTGCCGGTCAAGGACAAGCTCCTGCGCGTCAAGCTGCTTTATTTGCAGGACTTCCCGAAAAAACCGAATGCTTAACGATTAATAAGATGTGCGGTAGCGGATTAAAGGCAGTGATGTTAGCTCAGCAAGCAATTGCTCTTGGCGATGCAGAAATAATTATTGCTGGTGGACAGGAGAGCATGTCCAATGCGCCATTTCTTCTGCCAAAGGCAAGATTTGGCTATAAAATTGGTAACGGAGAAATTGTAGATTCAATGGTGATTGATGGTCTTTGGGATGTATATAACAATATTCACATGGGCAGTTGTGCCGAATCATGTGCAAGGGATTTTTCGTTTTCGAGAACCGAACTTGATGAATTCGCGACGAATAGTTATAAGAAAGCGATACAAGCTCAAGAAGAAGGGAAGTTCAAGGACGAAATAGTCGCCGTCCCGGTTTCGGTTAAAGGCAAAGAAAATTTAGTTGACGCAGATGAAGAACCATCGAAAGTTAATTTTGATAAACTGCCTAAACTCAAACCTGTATTTGAAAAAAATGGAGTTGTTACTGCCGCTAATGCATCGAGCATTAATGACGGAGCTGCCGCTTTAGTAGTGATGAGTGAAGAGAAGGCTATAGAGTTGGGACTAACGCCATTAGTCGAAATTATTGCTCATAGTTCTTCCGCAAAAGCACCTATAGATTTTACTACTGCTCCCGCGGATGCGATTCTTAAAGTACTAAAGAAGGCTGGATTAACAACGGGCGATATAGATATTTTTGAGATTAATGAGGCATTTGCTGTGGTGTCTTTAGCTGTGAATAAAATTTTAGAGCTAGATAATTCAAAAGTGAACGTTAACGGAGGTGCTGTTGCGCTTGGTCATCCCATTGGCGCAAGCGGAGGACGTATTCTCGTAACCCT
>Ga0210009_1000943_pt1 | contig 28133 bp, 26 predicted proteins | sample CryGeyCG2114_065_FD_185457 | JGI IMG/M metagenome (GOLD analysis project Ga0210009, IMG submission 185457) | Groundwater microbial communities from aquifer - Crystal Geyser CG12_big_fil_rev_8/21/14_0.65 (SPAdes) (version 2) | ecosystem: Environmental > Aquatic > Deep subsurface > Groundwater ...
AATTCTAAAATTCAATTAGCAAAAAGAAGAGCAAGAGGTTTTAGAAATACTACTAACTTTATCAACATGATTTACTTTATTGTCGGCAAACTTAAATTTGATTACCCACTATAAACGACATAGACCCATATCTTATCTGATTACAATAATCCGGCGACAGCATATGCCGGTGGTTACGATGGAATCTGGAAAAGTTCTGATAATGGACTTACTTGGGTAGTGGTGTCTGCATCACGTACTTCATTAATATCAATGGGAGTCAATAACTCCTCTTATCTCATCACTGATGCAGAAAAATCGACTGATGGAGGAAACTATTGGACTCCTATTACATATCCAGGGGCTGTTTCTTATTATGATGTAGATGATATAGCTATTGATCCAACCAATGCCTTAAATGTTTATGCACTTTCAAATGATACCCTTCGACGGAGTACTAATTTTGGTCAATCTTGGGCAACAGTTGATGATTCTATATCAGTGTATCCTTATTCTTGTACACGAATAGCATTGTCGAAAGCTCCAAGCACGGTTATCTACTCGGCAGGTTATTATGGCTATATCCGGAAAAGTACAAATTCAGGCACAACTTGGTCATCATATCGGTATTCTCAAACCACAGACTACTCTTCAAGTTTTTGTCTTACTGTAGATCCTGCGAATTCTAATATCGTCTTTGTCGGGAGAGGTGACTCGCTTTATAAAACTACCAACGGAGGAGTTAATTGGAGTGTCATTGCATTTGCTAAAACAGAAATTCAAAAAATAGCATTCGACAAATCAAATTCAAACAATGTTTACGTTACACTTACCAACGGAATTTCAAAATCAACAAACGGTGGTTCTGCTTGGACAAATATATACACAAATTCAGCATTTGAAAAAATCAAGACAATCGTTACATTATCAAATGGCTCTGTATTAACGGGATATTATGGACAAGGTATTTTCCTCTCAACTGATGGAGCAAAGACTTTTCGATCTATTGGCGGAAATCAAATTATACCCTATGGAATACAGTTTCAGAATACAGATAATACATTAATACTTTGGAACAGTTCCGGAATCTATGTGAGTTCAAATGGTGGTTCAAACTGGAGACTTTCCTTAGCCGATGGGTCTTCTTCAAAATTAGGGCTGAGTATAAACCCCACCAATGCTAATAATTGGTTGGTTGGAACATATGGTAATCTATATTCAACAATTAATGCTGGTTTGACTTGGTCGCCAGGAGACGTTGCTGCAATTGAGGGGGCGACAGATATAATCCATTCAAAAGCAAACTCTAACTATATTGTTGCATCTAATTCTGATGGTATTATTAGATCAACCGATAGAGGTGCTTCTTGGAAACTTCTAAGTCCACCAATACCTGGTGTGAGTGCTAAACATATTCATCTTTCTCCTACAGATCCCAACGGTTTATTGGCTTTTGCCAATTCATATGTAGCCATTGTAAAAAGTGATGATGGTGGCATGGTCTGGTCTTCCTTTCAGGAAGGGATTACTATTCCCGAATCCGGAGTTTCTCCTAGTGATATCGTTTTTGACCCAAAGAATTCTAACACACTCTACCTCCTTCTTGGGAGTAGTGTTTACTCACTATCTTTTCCCTCTACAACTTGGTTAAAAATTTATGAACCAACTGAACCCCTTTTTCGGTATCCGAGGGAACTTCTCATGGATCCCTCAAATAGTTCAAAGATGTATTCATACTACGGTGAAGGTATTCTCATCGGATCAACAAACGGTGGATCTAGCTGGGGTAATGCCTCCTCTGGTTTACCAGATGAATACAAAACAATAACTCGAGCATTTATTGGTTCCACAGGAAAAGTATTTCTCGCAACAGCAGCTGGCTTAGTCAGTGGTTTTCCAACAGTCTCTAACGTTAAGAAGACTAATGAGTTGCCAAACACAACTGCCCTTTTACAGAACTTTCCCAATCCATTCAATCCGACTACAGTAATTCAATATTCATTACCGTACGAAAGCAATGTGATTGTAACAGTTTATAATACTCTTGGTGAAAATGTTAAAACATTTAATGAACAAGCAAAAGAAGCTGGGTTTCATAATATAAATTTTAGCGGAGAAGAATTCCCTTCTGGAGTTTATATATACAGTATTGGCGCAGTTTCGCTTGATGGAAAACAGAGTTTCCGAGCAACAAAAAAGATGTTGTTATTGAGGTAAGATAGTTAAAACGGAATGGTCTCGAGCGCTCCGGAGAACATAGATGCAGCTAAATAACAATTCTTGATTATAATGACGTAAAGCGTTATTATTGAACTATATGATAAAAAGTTTTTCAAATAGATTAACAGAAGAATTATTTAATAGGCAGATTGTAAAAAAAATACCATCTACAATTATAAAATCTGCTTATAGGAAACTACTTATACTAGATGCCGCTGAAAGACTTGATGATTTAAAGATTCCACCCGGCAATAGACTTGAAAAATTATCCGGCGGTTTATCAGGAAAATATAGCATCCAAATAAATGACCAATGGAGAATAACTTTTAGTTGGAAAGAAAATAACGCTTACGAAGTTGAAATAATAGACTATCACAAAGGATAAAAAATTATGAATAGAAAAATAGAACCAATCCATCCCGGAGAAATATTACTTGAAGAATATTTAGTCCCGTTGGAAATCAGTCAATATCGTTTAGCGATAGATATTAATGTCTCAGGGCGAAGAATAAATGAGATCGTCCTTGGCAAAAGAGCAATTACTGCGGATACTGCATTACGGCTATCAGAGTATTTTGGGTTGTCAGAAAATTTTTGGCTTAACTTGCAGATGAAATATAATTTGGAAGTTGAAAAAGACAGATTAAAAGATAGACTTAAAAAAGAAGTAAAAAGATACGCCACAGTTAGTTAGTGGTGTGCATTACCAGCAGTTCAACCTGTCCGCGATGTAACTTCATCCTTTTAGCTATCACCTCTTTCTCTGTTAAGGAGTAGTTCTTGAAAACCGCGGGAAAATGTTTTTATCAACTTATGAGTGAGTTGAGCTTGTTTTATTTCCCTTCCGGTTTTAAAATGATTCCTTTGTTCTGCTGCCCGTTCATTTTAATAACGATAGGTTTTTCAAAATGAAGATGCCGTGTAAATGCTAATTCTTCTTCTGGTTTTTGAGCGGTAAGCCAGTCCCAATCAACAAAATCAGTATTTTTGTAAGAGTTCACAGTAAAATATCCAACGCGGAACGAAGTGATATTTTGGAAGAAATGTGATCCTTGCGAAGGCGTTACGCTTAAATCTTTAAAACCGGATTCCACAATAACCGCAGCGCCTGAGATTTGATCCCACGTAACCGGAATGCCGAGCCATGGGTCGAGCGTTCCCCATCTGCCAACGCCAATTAAAATATACTGCTTTTTATGCGCAATCAATTTTGTATTTAGCTGACTAACTTCAATTGCTGTTTCCCTGCTTTTAGCCCGGTCAAATTTATGAAAATCAACTAATACCACATCATAAATTTCTTTGATTGTTCCATTGCCAAGCACCTGCTCACTCAAACAAATAAGGTCTTTGACATCGAATTTGCCGAAATGAATTTCTTCCACTTCGCGCGTCAGTACCAGGGGGCGCATTTGCAGCATCCCGAATTCTTTTGGTTTTCCTTTCGGCACACTCATGTTTACCGCAAATTCAATTTCAATCGGCGTTCCCATTCCCCAGCTTCCGGTTGCGAGCAACAAATCCAAAATACCCGGCAATGGAAAAATTTTATTTTTAAGAATAGGAGCAAATGCAATAACGCGCTTCCCTTTTCGGGAAATGCCATCATGCACAGAATCATTTTCAGGGGAATAAGTAGAACCGACAAATCCGAGAGAGCCATCAATTTCCGCTTCATTTAAATCATATTTCTTTACAAGCGTATCGTGCGTATCCGCAGTTGAATGGTCTACTTTTCCTTTAAGGTCGAGGGCGTAAAAATCCTGTTGAGAGTTTTTCACCGTCTCTTTCGCAGAAAAAAATTGAAGAAGATGCTTAGGGTATTTAGGACAAAAACGGACGGAATTTCCGCCGTCAACAACCGTTTTGCCAAGCCCCAATGCCGCCATTGCGATTCCGTCCTGCGATTTTTGCGGAGCGACCGGATAAAAATTATACGATTTTGCAACTCCTGCAAAATCGGGATAAAATCTTTCATTCCTCGAAGTGCCCACCAATTTTTGAATAACCACAGCCATCTTTTCTTCTTCCAACCGGTACTGCGTTGCTTTCATATAATTTTTTGCCGCTTTAAAAAAGGTTGAAGCATAGACACACTTAATGCTCTGTAGCAGTTCTTCCATCCGCTGCTTGCTATCTCCGGCACTATTCGGGATCATATAGGTTTGATAGACCCCGGCGAAGGGTTGAAACTGCGAGTCTTCCAAGAGGCTTGACGAGCGTACGGCGAGCGGATCGCGAACTATCTCTAAAAATTCTTTTAATTGCTTGCGAACCTCTTCAGGAAAATATTTTGCTTCCAAAAAGATTTTGATAAGATCAACATCGTCGACTTTACTCAAGGCTAAATTCGTCAATTTATTTTCTTCTAAAAATTGATCGAAAACATCTGTCCCGAGTACAACTGCCGAAGGAACATAGATACGAATATCATCAAACCGGTTGGCGATATCGTAGTTTGTAATCAACATGTTCACAAAACCGAGTCCGCGGGCTTTTCCACCGAGTGAACCACCGCCAATTCTTGCAAAACTGTTTTCCGGATCAAAAGTATCTTTTGCAAAATCGGTGATAATTCCCTTCTGCCGTATTTCTAAAAAGAGATTAATTGAATTGATAAGATCCTGCCGTAATTCTTCCCCCGAAGCAAAATCAGTTAATTTTTTAGGGCGAAGGCGATGCGCCAGCCAAAATTCCGTTCTCGCTTTCAGCCAGTTCGAAAAATGATTTCTCTCTGCATGGAACTTAATGCTCTCTTCAGGAACAATTTTAAGCATCTCGGCAAGAGCGATTAAGTTGTTCGCTATTCCTACTTGCTTCCCATCGGGACTGCGAAAAATAAAATCACCGAATCCGAAATTGTTGACCATAAATTCACTCACTTCGTGGAGTAAACGAGGAGAGCCTTTCAACACAAATGAAGCGCCAATTTCCTTCGCACTCTTTTCGTATTCTCCATTGCTCGATTGGAGAAGAATTGGAATGTCACCCTGTACCGCCAAAACTTCTTTCGCAAATCTTATACCTGCTTCATTATCTTTTTCGCCTCCACGGCGAAAATTAATATCTGTGATAATTCCCAAAATGTATTCTCGGTATTTTTCAAAATTCTCCCATGCTTCTTCATAGGTAGAGCAAAGTAAAATTTTCGGTCTTGCCCTCATTCTTAAAAACTTGTGCGTCAAATTTATTCCCTCGGCAATAAGCCTCTGCGACTGTTTAAATATTTCGGCATAAATTAGGGGCAGATAGGAGGAATAAAATTTTACATTATCCTCCACCAGAATGATCACCTGAACACCGGCTAAGACAGTATCGTTCACCACATTAATTTTGTCTTCGATATATTTAATAATTCCGATAAGAATTCGGTAATCCCCTTGCCATATGAAAATTCGTTCGAAAACTGAAATATCATAATTCGTAGTTAGATCTTTCCGTTCTTGATTATCATAGGCAAGAATAACAATAGGAGTATCAATACCATTCTGCCGGATCATTTCAGCAAGTTTTGTTACATGCATGTCTTCAACATGCAGTGTGGTAATGATCAAATCGAAATGACTCTCAGAAGCAAGTTCAATTGCCTCTTCGCCTGTTGAAACGTGGGTAATTTCAGGTGCGTGACTTAAGTTGAAGACTTGATACTCCTGGCGAATAATATCGTAGAGACGTCCATCTTCTTCAAACAAATAAAAATCATACAAACTGGAAACCAGCATAATATCGCGCACTTTAAAACGCATGATTTTTTGAAAATTTTTTATTCGATTTCCAAAAAGTTCTTTGGATGTTAGATGAGTTAGTTTATTCATAGGGATTACTTATTTTTCTAAAGAGAATTTCGCTTCTAAAATAAGAAGTTTTTCTGAAACGGAAGAATAGAGTTTTTCATTAAATAGTAAAAAGATTAATTTACCCAAAAGAAGAATTAGCATTATGAAAGAATTTTGGAACAATCGTTATACAGACGAGAAATTTGTCTTTGGATTTAACCCAAACAAATTTTTCAAAGCTCAGTTAGATTTGCTCCCCACCGGGAAACTTCTGCTCTTCGGTGAAGGAGAAGGAAGAAACGCGGTTTATGCAGCATCAGAAGGGTGGGATACGCTCGCTTTAGATTGGAGCGAAAAAGCAAAAGAAAAAGCTCTCATGTTTGCTAGAAAAAATAATGTTCTGTTCCGATATGAAGTCGGAAGTTTTTTCGATATCCCGGTTGAGCATGATTCGTTTGATGCTGCAGCATTAATCTATATTCACCTAAAGGAAGAAGATCGAGAATTGTTACATAAAAAAGCGGTGACTTCGTTAAAAGTTGGAGGGACTCTAATTTTAGAAGCGTTTGATAAAGAGCAGTTAGGAAGGACTTCCGGAGGTCCACAGGATATTGAGCAGCTTTATTCTTTAGAGAATATAGTAAATGACTTCCAGGATTTAGAGTTCAAATATTTCGCCAAAGAAACTCTTCAGCTTGATGAGGGAAATGGACATGTGGGAGAAGCATGCGTTGTTCGATTTTCCGGGATAAAACAAAAATGAGAAAAGTATTGTTCCTCACCTATTATTGGCCTCCTTCCGGGAAAGCATCACTTCATTTTCCTCTGCAATTAATAAAATATTTAAGTGAGTTTGGCTGGCAATCAACTGTTGCAACCGTAGCAGAAGATACTTTTTCGCAAAAGGATTATTCTTTGTTGGCGGAAATTCCTGCCAACATAACCGTTCATAAAATAAAAACTTTTGAACCATTCAATCTGTACAGAAAGTTTACCGGGAAGAAAGCTTCAGATCCACTGGTTGCCTCGGAAACAATTTCGAGAGAGAATAATAATCTTTCCCACCGTATTTCAATTTGGATAAGGATGAATCTTTTTATCCCTGATGCCCGCATAGGGTGGTATCCTTTCGCCGTCCAATTTCTTAAAAAACTTTTAAAACACGAAAAATTTGATGCCATCATAACAGTCGGTCCGCCGCATTCAACCCATCTTGTTGGTTTGAGGTTGAGTAAACTTTTTCATCTTCCACATATCCCAATATTTATAGACCCATGGGTAGATATCATTTATTATAAAGATTTCAGACGAAGCGCGATAACCGTTGGACTTGACAAATATTTTGAGAGCGAAGTTCTGAGAAATGCAAGCCATCTTATTTTTGTTACAAAATCAACGCGCTCCGATTTTGTTGAAAAGTATCCTTTTGCACTGAACAAATCAACGGTACTTTATTGGGGTTACAACGAAGATAATTTCAGTGTTATCCCCGAGAAAGATAAAACTTTTGAGGATAAAATTTTATTGCATGCAGGAAATATATTTGATTATCAAAATCCAAAAAAACTTTGGCAGTATTTAAAAGGAAAAATAGCTGCCGGGGAAAAGATAAAACTGCAGTTTGTTGGAACCGTAAGCCCCGGGATTAGAGAGTCAATAATTAAGAATGGTTTGGAGAAAGTGACGGAGTTCTTTGGTTTTTTACCGTATCAAGAAGTAATTAACAAATTGTGTGCAGCTGATTATCTCTTAGTGTGTACGACCGAAAAGAGGCATGTCCCCGGAAAATTATTTGAATATCTGCGTTCGCAGGTACCGATCCTCTGTTTCAGTGAAGAGAATCCGGAAGTTGAAGAATTAATTACTACCAGTAACTCCGGAAAGTTTTTGTCTTATCAAAATAGCGGGGAGGAGTTTTTTAAGAATATGCACACATTCGCAACCGATTTATCGTTTGCGAAAGGTTTTGATAGGAAAAAAGCCGCGTCAAAACTGGCTGAAATCCTCAATGGCATATGTGCTTAAATGCAAATACTTAATCCCCCCTGTTTTTATAGGGGCTTGCTCTACCGGTAAAAATAAAAAAAAATAAAATAGTTGTTTTATTTGATAAAAAATATTTATAATTTTCCGTTGAAATAACTTTTTACTAACATTACAAGAGGTATTATATTATGGCAGAAACAAAATCAATGACCAAATCTCAAGTTCTTGATCACCTTGCGAAGAAGACCGGGCAGACAAAAAAGTTAGCCGGTCAATTCTTAGAAGAATTGGTAGCTCTTTCTTATAAAGAAGCTAAGAAACAATTCGTTCTTCCGGGCTTAGGCAAATTAGTTGTTGCAGCTCGCAAGAAAAGAATGGGAAGAAATCCGCAGACAGGTGCATCTATCGTAATTCCTGCAAGGAAAGTATTAAAGTTCAAAATTGCCAAACAAGCTAAAGACGCTGTGTTCGGCAAAAAATAAACTGCTCCTCTTGCGAGAGTTAGTAAAAGGCATGCGTTTTTCGTATGCCTTTTCTATTTTAAATTAGTACATTGACAATAAAATTCAGGTGATAATTGGAAGAATGATAATAATGCAGATCGAGCGAAAGAATATCTGAACGATAATGAATGGATGAATGAATGTTTTTCATGCAATCATTCATCTTCGCTTATTTGGTTTTGGTTAGCCAAAGTTAGCGTTCTAAACGGGATTTGATTTTTTCATCAACTTGTTTATAAACTTCAAGCGGAGCATTGTGCAGCAAAGCAGTAATAAAGATATTTACGTGAGTAAGATGATGGAAAAACCCTATAGTAGTTTTCTCCCCTCCAACCTGCATTAGCCCTTTAGACTTCCCGATAAAAACACCCCCTTTTAGTTCTATAATATCGGAGAAATGAAGAATAATCTTTTTATCATTTTTAAAAAAATGACTGCATACAATCTTCTCATCATCAATTTCAATTTGAAGCGGAAGAATTTTGTATAACCGTAGATATAATTTATTTACATAAATTAGCATCACAGATAGAAGCATCAGATATGCAGATTGGCCTATTTCATAACGATAGGTAACGATAGCAGGAAGCATATAAATCAAGATAATTATTGTTACCGGTAAATTTCCGTAGCGATAGATAAATCGGTAAAATGGTTTATAAGTAAAGACCGTCATTCGTTAAAACTTATTCATCGCTTCAATTACTCTATAAATATCATCCTCCGTGTGATAAAATGAAATTGGCAAACTAAGTGTTGTGGCGTGAATTTCTTCCGAGATTGGAAAATCTTTTTCGATAATAATCCCTTCCATCGCCTTTTGTTTATGGGGTGGAACCGGGTAATGAATTTCTGTTTTAATTCCATTCTTTAACAAATACTCTTTCAACTTATCACGTTTTGTGTGTCGGATATTGAAGATGTGAAAAACATCAAAATAATTTTTATCGTCAACCGGTTTGGTAAAATCATCTTTCAGATTTTCAAAATAAATTTTTGCGAGCTTCTGTTTGTGGGCATTTATCTCGTCGAGATGTCTAAGTTTAATGGAAAGAAATCCTGCCTGCACTTCCTGCAAACGTGAATTGTATCCGACAATTTCATTATAATATTTTACATCCGAACCATAATTCCGAAGTCGTTTAATTGATTGAGTAAACGCAAAATCAGGCGTTAATACAGCACCCGCATCGCCAAGCGCGCCTAAATTTTTCGTTGGATAAAAACTAAAAGCGCCAAACTCTCCGAATGTTCCGGTGAGTTTTCCAAAATATTTTGCCCCGTGCGATTGCGCGCAATCTTCAATAAGCGCCAGATGATATTTTTCTTTTAACGCTAAGATCGGACTCATATCGCAAGATTTCCCGTAAAGATGCACGATCATTATCGCTTTGGTTTTTGAAGAAATTTTTTCTTCTATTTTTTGCGGATCAATATTGTACGTTTTTAAATCGGGTTCAACTAAAACCGGTTTTAACCGGCAGTGGAGGATTGATAAAATAGTAGCAATATATGTGTTTGAAGGAACGATAACTTCGGAATCTCTTTCAAAGTTAAATGTTTTTAGTGAAAGGATTAACGCATCTAATCCCGAACCCACACCGATACAATATTTTGTTTGGTGATAGGCAGCGAATTCTTCTTCAAATTGTTTTACATTTTTTCCAAGGATATACCAGCCGGAGTTTAAAGTTTTTTCAAATGATATTTTATATTCCTCGAAAAAAGATTTATTAAGTTCGCCAAGATTTTCGTACTCGATCATTAATATGCCTCATAAATATAATCTGCCGGGTCAAATTTTGTTGAAGCAAAAACGAGCAGCACTGCATCCGGAGTAAAATGGTGCATCGTATGCCAATCTTTTGTTTCGAGAATTAAGCATTTGCCCGGATGATCTAAATAAAAATCTTCTCTCTTTTCACCGTTGTTATTAGAAACAATGCAGCTTCCGTGAATGCAGATAGCGGCTTGCACCGTTGTTTTATGCCTGTGCCCGCCCCGTACGGAATCATCAACCCCGTAAATGTAAAAGACGCGTTTTACCTCGAAAGGAATTTGTTCTTCTATAACAGTAAGATTCCCGCGTTTATCCGCAAGAGTTTTTAAATTAATAACATACGCCATATTAGGTTCCGAGATAGTTTTCTTTTGTGAAAATATTATATGTGCCTTTTAAATGCCGGTAAACATAAAGTAACGGAGTCTTCCACAATAATGGTTTTTTGCCGGAACCGTGCGGATCAAAACTCTCATCAATTTGCCGGATTATATTTTTTGCCTTTTCTAATTGCTGAATATAGGGTTTATAAAAATAATTATGAACTTCTGATGAAAGATATCTTCTGCCAAGTTCAAGTTCACCATTGGTAAAAAACAGCAGGTAATGGAAATGATAAAAAATAACTTCAAACTCCTGCAGTGAAGTTTTCTCTCTCCCAAAATATTTTTCATTCTTCATAAAGAAATCATACTGCTGGACATTCCAGCCGGCTAAACCGCCGCCAAGATGTTGCATAACATGAACACCTTCGAAACGTTCTGTCCAATCTTCCAAATAAAGTTGGTCGCCGAATTTGCCGTCTTCATAGTAAGCGAAACACCATTCGAGGCAGCGTTCACGCCACCATCGCAAAGCCTTTAAACCGCGTTTATCATTTTTAAAAGTTATAAATTGAACGCAGTATTTGCCGCTTTTCTTAAAATCCGATTTAATAAATTGTGGGGAATATCTGTGTTCGGTTATCAAAATGGAATCATCACCCAGTTCATCGAAGATTGGTTTTGGAGAAGAATAGAAAAACAAATCGGCATCAAGATATGTGCAGCTTTCAACTTTATATTTTTCAAGGACGAATAAAATAGTTGATGAGGTTGAAGTCCAACAATATTCACCGATAGAACGGGTAGGTTTGATCTTTAAGAGTTCTTCGTCTTCAAATTCTTTGAGAGAAATGATTGTAGCATTTTTAAGATTCAGTTTGTTCAAGATCGAATAGCATTTATCGTTGAACGCAAAAATATAAATATGAAAATCATTACAATGCTTTTCGAGCGAAGAATAAAGCGCTAATCCTCGCGAAATGTAGTGAGTATCAAACAGTGTGCAGAAGTTGTACATTTTCAATTTTTTTTGCTAAAATAATATTATCCAGATAAAGATCGTTGTTTTTCGGAAGTATTTTGCTTAACAACATTCCTAAAATCGAAATAATGGACATGATAAAAAATGTGAATAGTTGTCTAATTACTTTGTTCCTTTGAGTAATTTTATAAATGTAAGCATTAAGGAGCTGGGCAAATATTCTAAAATCGTTAGCGGTTTTTTTGCTCTCAACAATTTCAAATCCATGTTGCTTAAGCAGATGCGCTAATCCAAAAGAAGAGTAACGGGCATAATCATAAGGCTGTTCGTGTTCATCCCAAACGAAAGGGACCGTCAATAATAAATTTCCGTTTAATTTAAGTACCCGATTTATTTCCGAAAGAAATTCGGTAGGGTTAAACACGTGTTCCAATACTTGATTAGTTACTATCGAATCAAATTCATTGTCAGCAAAAGGGAATTTCCCGCCATCATAAAAAACATCTACACTTTTATCTTCCCGGTTAATTGTCGTTTCAATTTCTAAGCCGGTATATTTACTACTAGAGAAAAATTTTTCATAAGGTTTAGTTCCGCAACCAACATCTAAAGTTTTTCCTACAATTTCTTTCCCGGAAGTTTTTATTTCTCTTAACAGAGCTATTCGTGCAAGATAAAACGGATTTACAAAAATGCCTATTAATGAAGGCTCAAACATTTGCTTGGTAAGAAACGCATTAAATTTATCACGCATTAGTCTTCTCTAAAAGAAAGATGGGAATATGCTGAAATAAATTTGGGAATGACTTCATTAAAAAATTTTCCCATTTGAATTTTGAAGGAAGATACAAATTAGAAGAAACTTTAAGCCCACCGACATTTGTGATCAACTCGTAAAAATCAGCAATTGAAAGTTGATGAATATGCCCTGTGTCATACCAATGATAGCCAAAAATCATAGGCTTGGGCATTCTTCCTTTGAAGAGGAGGTCAATTCGATTCGTGTAAAAACCAAAATTAGGGAATGAAAGGATTTGATGTTTTGCAACACGTTTCATTTCGCTTAAAAGAATTTCGGGAAACATTACCATTTGAATAGAAACGTTGCAAACCGCATAATCGAATGCATTATCCTCAAATGGCAGCCGTTTATCAATGCTTCCTTTTTGAACATCGAGATTTTTTTTCTTGCAAATAGCAATACCGGAATCGGAAAGTTCAACTCCCTTTCCGGAAATATTTTTTTCTTTTTTTAATTTTTCAAGCAGTGTTCCGTTACCGCATGCTAAATCAATCAGGGAGGAATTCGGTGTAATCCAATTAGCTATTACATCGTACTCTTTCCGTTCAACGGTTTCAAAGCCGGAATAGTTGTAATTGCGGTTGTCGTTTATTTCAGGACTATCAAATGAAGACATAAAATTTAACTCAGAATCAAAAATAAAATTTAGAAATATTGTTGTGTTTATGGTTTTTATAAAAAAACAACTTTGGCATGAAGACCAAAAAAAAATTGAATAAGATTTGATTAAGAACAAATCTTATTCAATTAGTAAAATTGTAATAAATTGTCAACTTTTATTTTTACCACTCATTTTTTTCAGCAATACCGATACACAATTCCCCTAAATAATTACTTCCGGTATAAAACAATTTGTATTTGTTATCAATCTTTCTAACAAAGGGATAATAGACTCCATATGACCACTGTTGAGAAGTATTCTTACCGGTGAATACAGGATTATGGTTACTTTTCGCCCAGCTTTTACCATCTTTCGATGTAGCAACACCAAAGCCGCTTCCAACGGCATCCATATAAACCATTCTAAATTCACCACCATCATAAATAACAGACGGATGACCAATTCCCTTACCTTCCCAATTTTGCGTTGGAGTTAATACTGGGTTTTGAGCATATCGTTCCCAATTAACTCCATCACTTGAAACAGCCAGGGATATTCCTTTAATAAATTCGCCGGTTGAAGCATCCCCATAAGTATAATAGAGATAAAAAATATTATTAACTTTTAAAATATCTCCGGCAACAGTTAACCGCTCTGTATCGGTTGCTTTTATAACTGGATTTAATTTTTTAGTGAAATGGTTACCATCTGAAGAAGTAGCCAATCCTATTTGCCAATAGTCATATTGATTATGGAACCCATAATAGTAAAGGAAATATTGATCTCTATCTCTGATTACGGGCCCAATTCCCCTTGTATAACTATCCCAACTATATAAATTAGAGTCTTTCGGTGAAACAGATGATTGATACGGAGAATTCCATTTATACCCGTCAATTGATTCAGCATATCCAATAAGAGCCTTCGCACTGCTAAAAACATTTTGATAGTACATCTTATACAAACCATTCTCGTAAAGAATTTTAGGTAAAGCAATATCATTAGGACCCAGTGGACTTTGCTTTTTCAGAAATATAGGGTTTTTAATAAAGTCAATCCAGCCCGTTGTAGGAATTGATTGCCCCCATGTTATATAGATATAAATACTGCCGACTCCGGTTGTTGTTGGAAGCAAAGTAAGGTTAACCTGGGTAATAAAATTAGAAACAATGGTAACATCTGTTTCCCCGGCATAAATAATTTTCCCTAAACTGTCCTGTGCTTCAATTAATAAATGCCATGTCCCTTCTGGAATATCATTTAAGAGTAACTCTGCGGATGAGTCAGTTTTGATATTTAAATTCCCATGTATATTCGTGTATCCATCTCTTTTTAGAGATGCATTAATAAACACAACCGAGGAAGGAGCATTTGCCTTATCAAATTTTAGAGATATTTTACCGGGACTTTTTGTTGAGTCAACAATTGTGTTATTATCCTTTGAACAACTTAAGAATAGAAATGAAACCAGTAAAAAAATAAAGTACTTTTTCATCGCATCCTCTGATAGAATAAATTTGTAAAACTAAACTAAATAAAACAATAGCAATTATCAATACCAATTTATCAAGATAAAAGTGAGTAGCCCAATTTGTGCCGCCATCAAGTTCGTTCAGTTTGGCAGATTCAAACCGAAGTAGTTACGTCAACGCCATTGTGTTGAGTTCCTTGTTTTTATTAGTTGTTTAATTTCTGTGTATATTTTCTGTAAAATGTTTGGTTTAATTAATTCAAAATATTTTTCAAAAGCTTTCCTGGCAATTTTGCTTTCCTCGATCGGTATTGGACGAACAACTATATTCTTTTCAGAGATGTGTACATTAAAATCATTTGAAGTCCCCAGGTGGGTTCCTGAACTATCAAATCCAATATTTTTAACTAAGGAAATTCCAGGATACAGGGTTAACTTGCCATTTAAAAAGGCTGAGGCATACCAACGAATTGCCCAGGAATCAATCTTCCCTCTAATTTGGTTTTCCAACATTTTTATGTATCTCATAGAGGAATTAAAATCAAATTCTTTCTCTAAGTTCTTGTTTTTTATCTCTTGTAAGAGTTTATTTGCATCCAATTCAAAAAATGCCCATCCTCGTTTCCAGGTTGCCCACCCCCAACAATCGGCACCTTTTAAAAAGAACGTTTCCGGTAAAGGATCTTTTACCGGATAACAGTATCCGTGAATACTTATTACCTTCTCATTATTCTTATAAAAAGTTAAAGCATTGTTCATGTATTCTAAAAAAAAAGGAGAAAGAACCATGTCATCTTCCAGCACAATGATTCTCCCATATTCATTTACTACTTGCGTAACGCCATCAATTATAGAATTTGCCAATCCATAATTTTTATCTTTTTCAATGATAGTTACTGATTTAAATCCTTTTATTGACTTGATGTACTTTCTTACGTTTTCAACATTTTCTATTTGCGAAGAGTTTTTAGCCCCGTCCGAAAAAATAAATAAATCACTCTTTTGAGATAAAGGATTGGCAACCAGTGAATCAATCGTTTTTTGCGTATGCCATAAACGGTTGTAGACAAAGAGGGCGATGGGAGCTAATTCATTCATCTTTTTTTCTTAAAATGAAATCAATAATTAAAGAAGTATAATGCGGAATCCCATCAAAGTTTCTCTCATCATGGAGAAAGGTACGAGAGACAAAGCCGTTGTCATCATTTTTATAATTCGAATGGAATTGTTTCCCCTCATCCCAATATTCAATCAATTCCGCAGCAAATCTGTAAGGTACAAAAATATTTGAGAGTGACTGATAATTAAATAAATGCTTATGGTCATCCGAGCCACAGCCGTATCCGCCGGGTTTAACCATATTTATATAATCAGAGTGTGCATGAAATCCATCAGGGACAGCAATGCGCACAGTTAGTTCATTGTTAGAATATTTCAATAAGTTTTTAATCATTAATAGAATCTGTTCTTCCGTCAAATGCTCCAGAACATGTTCGGCTAATACTTTGTCTATCCTTTTATGACAGAAAAATCTCTCAAAATCCTTTTCTTTGGTAACATCAATCGAATTAATATTTGTTGAAAACCAGCCAGAGTATTTGGTCTCTCCCGCGCCTAAAATAATATTTATTGAAGAATGTTTTGTTTTATATACTTGCCATTTTAGATAAATCCAGAATGATAAAATATGAACCGCTAGTCTATTATAAATTATTGATTTAATTTTTTTATACATGATAAACATCAAATATTTAAACAATTGTTCGTACAATAAAATACTGTAGTAGCTTTACGGATAAAACATCCCGGTGATATTCCAGAGAAATCAAGATGCTTAAAGTTATTTAATGCCATGAAGTCAAACGCCTCGGCGTATTCTTCTCGTTCAGAATCATCAAGAATAATAACTCCACGATCTGATAAGGCAGTTAACGCTTGTTTCGTACAATTTATCCTGTCATTGGCATCAACTATAATCAGGTCATATTTTTCCTCTTTGGTCTTTACGGCTTTACTATAAAGTCCATCAATATCTTCTTCGCAATAAAATATTTCAGCATTTTTCGGGACAAGACTTTTCATCTTCTGATACCATTCCATATTATGCTCTACCGTCGTTACGTTTTGCGAATGCTCTGCATAAAAAAGAGTTGAGAAGCCTGAACCATATTCAAAAATCTTCATCGTTTTATTTAAACGCGGAGAAATAAAATCTATGAAGGAGTAAGTAACCCAAGGAAGCGGTTTCTTGTTTTGGTCAATTGATGATTGAGTTTTGAATGCATTGAACCATCCGATATCAATCAAATATCCGGTATTTCTTAATGCTAATAAAAGCCGTAAAACAGAGGGTTCTGTTATAAGTTGGTATAATGTTTTTACTTTTTCTTTAAATGGAATTGCCATATTGAGCTTTCTTGAAATTAATCAGTTAGGAACACCTATTTTACTACCGTTTTTTTCTTTATTAAATAGGTTACGATAAAATAATACGCAACCAGATAGCTAAAATTAATTAATAAAGATGAAAAGGCTGCGCCGTATAATCCGTAAATGGGTATTAACCATAAATTTAAAACAATGCTTACCATTGCAAGCGGCATACCGATATACAAAGCAATAAAAGTCTTTTCAAAGAAAACAATATAATTACTGTACAAAGGGGTGATTGCCGAAAATATTTGCGTTAATAATAAAATTGGCAGAAGATATAAAACTTTTCCATACTTCATATCAATAATGTGAAAAACCAGAAGCAGTTTAAAAGCGAAGATGATCAACAGCGACAAAAGGAAAAAGAAAACTGCAATTTTTATTATGACACCGAAAGTCTTTGCTTTGTTTACCTGCAAATCTTTCTCTTTAAAGAAATGCGGCAGCCAAATATTCTGGAATGTCATAAACATCATCGGGATAATACCGGCAAGCGCAAATCCAAGATTATAAACTGCCAGGTCTTTAAAGTTGCCGTATTTTTCAAGAAAAAATTTGTCGCTAAAATTTAGTACAAGTCCTAGCACGGCAGAGAGCATAACGGGAAGAGCTAATTTTAATGATTTTCTTGCAAGTTTTTTATTAAACCTCCCTTTCATCGCTTTGATGTAGAACGGACCGAACAAAAATAGAAAACTTAGTTCCAACAAGTATGTGTACTTCAACCGGATCATAACTGAATCGGCTTTGTAGAAATACAAAAGAGCAATGACAATCCCGTTTATAAAAATTAACCGGAGAAAATTGTAAAGCTGAACATGTTTTATACTTTGACTCGTCAGAAAGTAATTGAACAACATGAAAGAATAAACCGAAACAGTAATTGCCAAAAAAATAGAATTTCTATAACTGCTGTAATCAATTTTATTTTTAAAGAGAAAGGCAACAAGATGATAATCGAGTCCCGTGAAATAGGTAATAAGTAAGCATACAGAGAGAAAAGATGCGAGCATTACATTGATCGTGAAAAGGAGACTTCCTCGTTCCTCTTCATCTTGAAAATCTTGATATAATTTGCTCTGTGCAATGTACAACCCGAAATTCATCACCAAAGCGAAAACCGAAATTATCGCCAGTAGGTAAGTATAAAGTCCATAGGCATCTTGTGTCATCAGCTTCAAATAAACCGGGAGCAAAATAAAATTTGAAAGTTTAACTAAAATATCAACGCTAAAAACCTTCGCATAATTTTTTACCAAAACATTATGTTTATATTTCTCAAATGCTTGAAACATTTACCGCTTATCTCTTTTCATCATCACAAACTACTTTTCGTTTTTTTCTTCTTCAAAACTTCAAGGAGTAAACTTATGACTAAACCAAGTACAACTAATGAACTTAGCGAAAGAGCAAGATATTTTGAGATGACAAAACTTTTGGGTTCATACCGGAATTCGATTTCGTGTGTTCCTTTAGGAACAATTATTCCCATGAGCGCATGGTCAACGCGGTAAATTTTTGTTTCGGATTTATCAACAGCGGCATGCCAGCCTTTAGGCATATAGGTCGCGCTGAAGACTAAAAAATTATTACCGGATGCATTTACTTTTAAAGAGACTTTTTCATCCTGATATTTTTCAATAAAAACCGAAGCAGTTGAATCAGGAATTTGCACTTCAACTTTTTCATTTTGAACGAATGCAATTTCTTTGGGATCGAATGAATCCGCTTTCATTGTATGCAAAACATCCAGCGCCGGTTTTTGTTCAACTTTATTGGCAAGAAAGAATCGCGGCAAAGCATTTTCGTTTCTGTAAACGAATTCTTTTCCGCTGCCGCCGATTAACGTTAGACCGGGGAATTGTGCTTGTTGTTCCATAATAATATATTTTACATTTGTTAAGCGCCAAAGAGTCTGGTTAACAGGTCCCACTACATCCATAAAATCCTGGTATGCTCGAGGTTTAATTCCCGAATAGCCATAGAAATCTTCCAATAAGAAATACGCATTAAAATTTGAATTCTGATTAAACGAACCAAGTGAACCATCCTGTTTCATGTTAAAAATACGGAATGGCTCTTTGTCGTTTTGCGCTTTAATAATTTTTGCGTATTCAGGAGTTTTGAATTGAGTTTCGACGTTTGGATTTTCAACATATTTCGCACCGCGGGCATCAATCCTCCAGAGATCAATCAACACAACAGCAATAAATAAAATTACCAATACATCTTTGCTAATTTTTTTATTCAAATAAAAAACTGCTGCTCCAAAAGAAACCGTCAGCAGTGCAAAACCAACTATGATATCTCCGGTAAACATCCCGGATGAATATTCCGCCAAAGCCCTAAATTGCTGAGCCATTTGCCCGCGTGAAGCTTCAATGCCGGCTGCATAGTCATTAACTCTTGTTATAAACCATTGACCAATCAAGTTACTGAGAAGGAGCGAGAAAATAAAAATAATCGAAACTGCATAAGCAAAATATTTTACAATCTGTTCAGCGGTCTTATTTGGATAATCTCTTAAGGAAATAATTTTCATCACTCCCAAACCGGCGAGTGCAGGAATGCTGAGCTGAACCAACACCAAAATCATTGAGGGAACTCTGAATTTATCGAAGTAAGGCAAGTAGTTGAAAAGTATATCGAACACAATTGAAAAATTTCTTCCAAAAGAAACGAACAGGGCGAAGAGAGAAAGTAGTGTAAGAAATTTCACTAACGGTTCTTTCCAACGTGTAAAGACAGCAAATAACGCCAGGAAGAAAACAAGTACTCCCATATACATTGCAACATCAACAAAGGGCATTTGTCCAAAATACGTATTTACCTCGGTAGGTTGATTTTCCGTCAATGGTCCTTTGTAAACGGAATTTCCAAATCCAAAATAAGAAGGAATAATGAACGTCATTACTTCACCCGGTGAAAAAGACCAATTGGTATGATACTCATAATAGTCGGAAGCAGATTGTACTGTAGTTCCGGCAGATTCCTCAATCAGACTTTTAGTTCCGCGAGTTGAATATGGTGTATACTCATACATCTGCGTAAGACTGTCGGACTGTATGGCAACTGCAATGAGCCCGGCCGCGCCAAACACTAAAGCTGATCTCACTAACTTCTTCCGCAATTCAATTTCTTTGTTTGAAAATGCATGGATGAAAAAGATGAGATAATAGATCGCGACAGCAAGTAAAGTGTAGTAAATGATCTGTACATGAAATCCCTGGATAAAAAGCTGCAATGCAACCACAAGGATGAAAAAATCAACAAGTTTTAATTTTTTCTGAAACCGGAAAAGCATTAAAAGAATAAGCGGCACCACACAAATCGAGGTAAGTTTGGTAACGTGCCCGATATAAAGGAATACGATTATTCCCGTGCTGAATGAAGTTGCAATTGCCGTGAACATACTGACCAGGGTATTTTTTGTTAAATGCTTCATAAACATGTAAGAGGTAGAGGCAAGCACAATTAGGTAAAAACTCCACATGGTATATTCAACCGCAAAAAAGTCGGTAAAAAATTTTCGCACCGCTGTAAAAATGACATAAATAAAATTGAACCAGGTAGATTCGGTTCCAAGCGCATAAGCCGGCATGCCAAGGAAGAGATACGGATTCCACAGCGTAAAACCGTCTCTTGCTTTTTCTACATACGATTTCATACTTGCCGAAGCAAGGATATCACCCGATTGAAAAGTTTTCCCGCCGAAATAGAGCGGATTTAAAAAGATTAAAAAGAGGAGAAGAAACACAACCAAAACCACCGGAAGATGAAATTTTTCCGGAAGTACGTTTTCTAATTGAAAATTCGCCAGTAGTCCTGTTTCATGTTTTTCTTTTTTAACAATTCTTTTTGTTTTTGACATTCAGAAACCTGCATTTAAAGTTATTTTTTTGCGACAAATAAAATTCCCGATCCGATTGAATTTTGGGAGAGAAAATCTCCATACATCATCAACAGCGTGAACGGAAAAGTGAGCAAGTAATAAAATGGAAGAAGAAGAATAAAAAATTTAGAAAAATTCAGCAATTGCATCGGATATTTTATACCCAAACGCCAAGCTTTATCTCCCCAAAATCCGTATGTATATTTTGATAAATGAACCGAAAATCCAAGCGGTTCTAACTTTAATTTCAAGTCTTCAAATGAATACCCTTGACGCGCATGTTCTCCGACAAAACTTTCGTCCTCTTCATCATGCACATCACTTCCGCCAAAGATTGACGGGGTGTTTATCAGTACAAAACCGCCATTTTTTAAAGCGCGGAAAAAGTTGGCAAAGACTTTTACATCATCTTCAATATGTTCCATCACATCTACGCAGACTATCAAATCAAATTTATTCTCGTGCTGAATTTCCGTTAGGTCTTCTACAGCGAAAGAGATATTCGGGATATTCTCACTGTTAAAGAACTGGCGGCAGTCGTTTATCCAGTTTTCTTTCACGTCAACTGCGTAGATTGAGTTAGGGAGAAGATTTTTCTTCATGAAGTAAGAATATTGCCCGAAACCGGTTCCGGCGTCGAAGATAGATATTTCATTTTCCCTGAAAAGTTCTCTAAGATTTTTCAGTTCGCGTCGGACATACCATGAACGAAGAAACATTAAATCTAATGTTTTATAAAAAATTTTCCGTGTAAACGGAAAACGTTTTATCGCGGTGGCAAAAACATCTTTTACCGGATCATAGTGCATAATTTTTTTAAAATACTGTTTGTGTGAAGTGCATTGATAAAGCAAATTCCAAAAAGCAAATCCCAAATAACAAAGAAATTTCAAATACCGGGTTTGTGGAAATTTGAATTTGATTTATGAGATCTATTTGTAATTTGGTTATTGCCATTTGTGATTTGGTTATTGTCTTTTGTGATTTGGTTATTGTCATTTGTTATTTCAACATTAAACGTTTCGCTGCTTGATCGTGTATTCTTTATCGCTCTGAGAATTGTGAACCATCATTTCGCCTAAGAGACCGACCGAAAAAAATTGTACACCGACAATTATTAAAAGCATTCCTAAAAATAGCATCGGTCTATTGCTTAACGATTTACCGTTTATCCATTCGAGGGTTAAATACCCGTTCACAATAAATCCGACAAAAAATGAAAACGCCCCAAGAAATCCAAAGAGATGCATCGGGCGCTTGATGTACCGCGTTACGAACGTAACCGTAACAAGATCAATGAATCCTTTAAAGAACCGTGAAATACCAAATTTTGTTTTCCCATAGCGTCTTGGATGATGCTGCACAGGAATTTCCGTTACCGTAAAACCCTGCCAGTGTGCAAGAACCGGCATATATCTGTGAAGTTCACCATAAACCTTCATCTGCCGAATAACTGCACGGCGGTAGGCTTTTAATCCGCAATTAAAATCATGCAGTTTTATTCCGCTCATAACGCGGGTAACAAAATTGAAAAATTTAGAGGACTGCCTTTTTATAAAAGGATCGTATCGAACTTTTTTCCAGCCGGAAACCAGATCGAATCCTTCATTTAATTTCTTTAGCAGATTAGGGATTTCTTTCGGATCGTCCTGTAGATCCGCATCCATTGTAACGACGTAGCCGCCGGTAACTCTTGCAAAACCCACTTGTAATGCGGCAGCTTTTCCGTAATTTTTCTGAAAGCTTACATATTTATAATGAGGATCATTCCGACAAATATCTTTTATAACTTTTAACGAATTATCCGTACTCCCATCATCAACAAATATCACTTCAAAATCAAGGTGGTTATCAAAACAAACTTTTGTGATTTCATTTGAGAGTGGTTGAAGTGACTCTTCTTCGTTAAAAAGTGGAATTACGATTGAAACTTTTGAGGCAACTATTTTGGTCGGTTTTTTAGCGTACGGTCTGGGTTTTCGGTAGTTTCCCTGCCTTCCGTCTGCTTTTGGCGCTCTGTTCTTCGATTGATCTTGTTCGGGTTCAGCCATGCGTAACTTTCTAAAAGTGTTTTTTTGATTCTCTTTCAAATATAACTTTTAAAGAATTAATTTAATAGTAGATTGCCGCTAAAGTTCGTGTAATAATTGGCAGAATCTTGACGAGTAAATGAAGCTGTAAAACAACTGAATGAAAATGAACGGATGAATGTTTTCCATTCAATCATGCAAAATTCAATCATTCATCCAAAATTATTGTGTATTTGTTTTTTGTAATTTTTGTTTATCCTGGTAAGGCAGTGAATTAATTTTTTCCGGTTCCATAAAAGCGGCTCTCTTTTCCCGCTTATCAAATTATTTTGCCGATGATGTAGAAACGATGATGCCTTGCATTGCATTAAACTAATTTTTGACTAAACTTTTTACCAAAGCTTAAATGTTAAATAATCTCTTAAAAAATAGGAACAAAATATATTGGATTTGCCAGATCTCCGGATGGGGCGGATTCTTTATTTTCAATTTCTTAATTTATTTAAGTTTTGGCGGTTTCAATTGGAAACGGGCTGTGACCTTCCCTTACTTTGCTTTTGTAGGAATTTCCGCTACACATGTTCTGCGGGTAATCATTAAAAAGCGCAAATGGATCGAAAAATCTCCGAAAGATCTTTTCCCCCGCGTTTTCCTTTCAACTTTTTTAATTTCGTTTATAATTGTATTCATAATAATGGGAATAAATTACAGCACCGGAATCATCCATCGAGCACAATTTAGCGTTGCCGGATTCTTTGTAATCTTATTCAATACGGGCATTTTGATTTTTCTCTGGTCAATTATTTATTTTCTTGTCCATTACTTTGAGAACTATAAAAAATCGGAGATTGAGCGTTTGGTTTGGGAAGCCGCGGTAAAAGATTTTGAATTGAAGACTTTAAAGTCCCAGCTAAATCCTCATTTTATGTTCAATGCTTTGAACAGCATCCGCGCTTTAATTGAAGAAAATCCTTCAGCTGCAAAAACGGCAATAACACAGCTTTCAAACATTTTCCGTTATTCATTAAAAATTGAAAGAACGGAAACCGTTCCTTTCGAAGAAGAGATAAAAACGGTTGAGGATTATCTCGGGTTGGAAAAAGCCCGTTTTGAAGAAAGACTTAAATATGAAATCGCCTATTCGCCCGACGTAAAAAATATCGAAATTCCTCCGATGATGATTCAAACCTTAGTTGAAAACGGGATAAAACACGGAGTTTCAAAACTACCGGAAGGTGGATTTGTAAATGTAACCGCGGAAAGGGCGAGAAATTTTTTGATTTTAGAAATTGAAAACTCAGGTTTTGTCGCTGATGATGCAATTTCTCATGCTAAGGGATACGGAATTTCGAACACAAAACAACGGCTCCATTTACTTTATGGAGATCAGGCTTCATTTTCTATTTCTAATGTTAATTCACACGTTAAAGTTAAAATTATTTTACCTGCTGGAGGCAGCAACATATGAAAGCAATAATCGTTGATGACGAACGCTTAGCGCGCACCGAACTGCGCCGTTTACTTGCACCATTTAAAGAGATTGAAATTATTGCGGAAGCGGTGAACGCGAAAGATGCGTTAGAAAAAATTACCCGCCTTAATCCCGATCTTATTTTCCTGGATATTCAAATGCCCGGGAAAAACGGTTTTGAATTACTCGAAGAATTGGAAAGCGCCCCCGAAGTTATTTTTACAACCGCTTATGATGAATACGCTTTAAAAGCTTTTGAATTTAATGCCCTCGATTACTTACTTAAACCGATTGAACCCCAGCGGCTTGAAGAATCCATCAAACGTGTAACTGCAAAAACAAAAGCCGAAAAATTCGTCTCAACCGAAAAACAATATCTCATGGCTGATGATCAGGTTTTTGTGAAGGACGGCGACCGCTGCTGGTTTGTTAAATTATCTGAAATTCGTTTATTTGAATCCGAAGGCAACTACGCGCGTCTTTATTTTAACGATTTCAAACCTTTGATCTTGCGGACACTAAATTCTCTTGATGAACGGCTTGATCCGCGGACTTTTTTCCGCGCGAATAGAAAACACATTGTTAATTTAAAATGGATAGATAATATTGAACCGTGGCTTAACGGTGGACTGCTTGTAAAACTTAAAGGCGGACAAAAAGTAGAAGTCTCACGCCGACAGTCTGTTAAATTTAAAGATATGCTGAGCTTATAAATCAAGCACCAAAAAACAAAAATTAAATACCAAATAATAACAAGCTGGAGCTGCTTCCTGTTAGTTCCATTTTTCCGTTTTACGTTTTTGTTTTTTTTGTAAACGAAGATTCAAATAGATAGTTTAATTCCCATTTCTTTTTAAAATAAACATCCTTCATATTTTTCTTTTTTAATTGAAACTCAACTTTCGCTTCATCATAAAGTTGATAATAGACAGAGATATCTCCGATATCTTCATATTTTTCTATTCCCAATGTGAAATCTCCGACCACATTAAGGAAGTGTTGAGCAGCTTCAGAAAGCATAATATATTTGTTTGAAGGAATCGTATTCTTTAATAACCGATGAACAATAATCACATCTTTACCGGAAAGTTCGGTGAACTTCCCCATTTTATATTTCAGAGCAATTCCTTTATGAGCAATTATCTTGAGCCTAAGGAGGTTCATGTTTTTACAGCCTCCGCAAGGGCATGAATTCACCGATACGAGTGCATCCAATTTTTTATCAAATGCAAGCATAAATTTAGGAAGACTTTCTCCGATTAACTTTCCATCGTTTCCCCAACTTATCTCTGATCGCTTCTCACTAAAAAGAAAAATGGCATCGCCTTCAAATTTAGCAATTCTGATTGGAATTTGAACTTGTTTGATAACTGCATTTAGCAATTCACTTATGATTCCTTGGGAATGGGCTAACGCCGATTCATTATCCAACATATATTTTGTGTAACCGCTGATATCGGCAATAATAAAGACCATCTCATTCTGCATAAATACAAACCTTCTAATTTTCTGAGGAAATAAAAAAAAAGCGGGAAATACGTCCCGCTTTTTTCATTCCTAATTCCTAATTCTCAATTCCTAATTTACACAAGTCCTTGATCCATCATCGCATCGGCAACTTTGAGGAAGCCGGCAATGTTAGCGCCGTTGACATAATTGCCCGGCGTACCAAAACGGTCTGCTGTTTCAATACAAGTATTATGAATTCTTTTCATAATTTCGTGTAAACGTTTGTCAACTTCTTCCGCCGACCATGGGAGACGCATACTGTTTTGCGACATTTCCAACCCTGAAGTAGCAACACCTCCGGCATTTGCAGCTTTTCCCGGAGCGAAAAGTATTCCCGCTTCTCTGAAAGTATGATAGCCTTCCAAAGTTGTCGGCATATTTGCAACTTCGCAAACACACTTAACGCCATTCTTAATTAATTCTTTCGCATTGTTGTTGTCAAGTTCATTTTGCGTTGCGCACGGCATTGCGACATCAACTTTAACGCCCCACGGACGCTTGCCTGCGTGGAATTCAGCGCCGAATTTGTCTGCAAAATCTTTCACGGTATCTTTTGCGCTTGCACGCATTTCCAAAAGATAATCAATCTTCTCGCCTGAAATTCCGGCTTTATCATAAATGAAACCGTCAGGACCGGAAATGGTTAAAACTTTTCCGCCAAGCTGATTGATCTTTGTTATTGCGCCCCATGCAACATTTCCAAAACCGGAAACTGCAAAAGTTTTTCCTTCAATATCTTGACCAATAGTTTTCAACATTTCTTTCACAAAATAAACTCCGCCAAATCCGGTAGCTTCGGGACGCACGAGCGAGCCGCCCCAATTGATTCCTTTACCGGTTAACACGCCGGTGAATTCATTTTTCAATCTTTTGTACTGACCAAAAAGGAAACCAATTTCTCTTCCGCCAACTCCAATATCTCCGGCAGGAACATCGGTATCTGCGCCGATATGTCTGAATAATTCCGTCATAAAACTCTGGCAGAAACGCATTACTTCATTATCGCTTTTCCCTTTAGGATCGAAATCGGAACCGCCTTTACCACCGCCCATCGGTAAAGTTGTTAAACTGTTTTTAAATGTCTGCTCGAATCCTAAAAATTTTAATATACCCATCGTTACCGAAGGGTGAAAACGCAAGCCGCCTTTGTAAGGACCGATTGCGCTGTTAAAATTGATGCGATACCCGCGGTTGATTTGGATTTCTCCCTGGTCATCCATCCACGGCACGCGGAAAATGATGGTGCGTTCAGGCTCAACCATGCGCTCTAAAATTTTTGCATGTTTGTATTCGGGGTGTTTTTCTAATACAATTTCAAGCGATTCAGTAATTTCTTGAACTGCTTGATGAAACTCAGGTTCTGCGGGATTCTTTGCTTTTACATCCGCTAATAACCTTTGAAGATACTCTGACATAATAACCTCAATTGATTTGATGCTGGTGATTAAAATAATTTTTATTAGTTAAGACAGATTTTATGGTTTGCAAGAATAATGATTGGGCTAAAGTTTTTCGCTTTACGAATGAGGTGAGGACTGTATTCATCTTTTTATTGATGAAAAGCCCGCCGGTTTGAGAATGTGTTTCCATAAAATCTAAAATGTTAATGAGTAAACTTAAGGGTTATGGAAACAACTAAAAAATTTTTCTTCACCGGGCATTCATATCATAGCACCATTTGACCTCTCCCTGTTTCCCTCTCCTTGGTAAGGAGAGGGACTAAGGGTGAGGTTGTATTACTTTAACAACAGCATTTTCTTTGTTGAAACATATTCATTCACCCGCAACCGGTAAAGGTACATTCCGCTTGCAAGGCTACTTGCATTAAACTCTGCTTTATAACTACCGCCTGGTTTGTATTCGTTTACAAGTGTTCTAATTTCATTGCCAAGGATATCAAACACCGTTAGTGTTACTAATCCTTCTTTGGGTATTTGATAATTTATTGTTGTGACAGGATTAAATGGATTGGGGTAGTTTTGTAACAAAGAAAAAGAGAAATTATTTTCAACTTCTTCGTCTTCTTGTCCAACTGATTTATTCATCCATTCATTCACGGCTTTTGAAACTGAATTTGAAGGAATCGATTCCATTGCTGGATTAGAACCATATATCGCTGTAATATAATAATTGATATAAGTTTTTGTATTGCCTACCGTATAAAGCATTTCAGATTGATCCGTAAATGAAGTTACAGTTGATGATGTTGTACCAACTAAAGAATAATTCCCACCACCTCTTTGTTTATAGATTTTATAAGAATTAACAGTAGAATTACCCATATTATCTGTAAAATTGCCCCAAATCAATTTTGGATGATTATTTATAGAAGAACAAATAAGTGTTTTAGACCAGTCAGTGTATCCGTGAACAGA
>Ga0210009_1000955_pt1 | contig 27789 bp, 28 predicted proteins | sample CryGeyCG2114_065_FD_185457 | JGI IMG/M metagenome (GOLD analysis project Ga0210009, IMG submission 185457) | Groundwater microbial communities from aquifer - Crystal Geyser CG12_big_fil_rev_8/21/14_0.65 (SPAdes) (version 2) | ecosystem: Environmental > Aquatic > Deep subsurface > Groundwater ...
TCGACGCTGTCACGGCGCATTCGTCAGTCACACATCATGCCGCAGCTCTTCTGTGGCGAATTTGGCCTCAATTAACTGCGCATTTTGAAACCGGCTGAAATTCGACATGTTCGGTCCGGCGGCCACACGAAAGTAGGCTTCGGCTTTTTCAGGTGCACCTTGCAATAACAAAATCTGGCCCAGATTGCGGTACGCCGCCACACGGGCAGGGGTCGTTGCGTGCGGGTTTGCTCATGCTGCGGTGCTGCCCGGCCAGCGTCACCACCGGCACACCCATCCACAGTGCAGCGCATCCGGGTGCGCTGGGTTGCTCTGCAAAATCTGGCGATACAAGGCCTGCGCCTGCCGGAGCTGCCCTTGTTGATGCAGTTCTATGGCTTGCTGCAAGGTGGCGGCCAAGGCATCGTTGGTGGGTTGGGTTGCTGTCATGTTCAAAAATTTGTTGGCACAACTTTCGATGCACGCGCTTGGAGTTCGGTCCGGGCACGCGCAACATCAGCCTGCGCCTGCACGAGGGCCTCACCCAGCCAATCCAAGTGCTGACTGTCTTCAATCAAATAGGCACCCCGGCCAGCGCGCCAGATAAATTTGTTGCTGCGCAGCCGCTCTAGCGCCATCTGAACGGAAGACTGATTGATGTCTTGAGCAACTTCACCCGTGTTGGCCAGGATGAATGCCTTGTATGAAGAAAAAGCATCTTTGGTGTAGGGCGCAAAGTTTTTCCCTTGGCTGGCCATGGTCTTCAAAACTGCGCTTTCAAGTGGATTGAGCCCATTGACCTGTTGAAAAAAATGGGATTTTGTTCGGGTCAAAGAGGCCGCCATCATGGCTTCAAAACGTGCATCAACCTCATTGGGATGCAGGTCAAAATCCAGACCAATCTCTCTTAAAACCGCGCGCAACGGCTCTGGTCGGTAGTTACAGGCGGTAAAAGCGCGTTTCAAGGCGTCAATGCTGGGGCGGGGATCCACCGGTAACCGCTCTCGTAGCCAGACCAAATAATCGTCCCCAAGGTGCGGCAAGACAATCAAGGGGGCCTGATAAAAAGCCTGGTCTTTGTCTTCGACCAACGACACCAGTTTGTCTGAGTTGGATCCTGTCGCAAATAGACGAAACCCTGGCCCATTGGTGGCATTCATGGCGTCCCGGGCTGCTTTTAGAGCAAACAGCGCCTTGCGCCCCTCTTCGGTGACTTGTGTGTGCTGAGCCTCGTCAATGATCAGGACAACCGACTTCTTGGAAGCGATGGCCAACATGGTCAAGGCCGTTGTCAGCGTTTCGCCTTGACCAAAGCCAACCTGATTCAAACTCATCTCCATGCCACCCACCTTGATTTTGTCAATGCCGACCCCTTTGGCTGCCCGCAGGATGAAACTATCAAACTTCAGCAACTCTGATCGAATGACAGCGACGATGGCATCGCCTGGATTGGCATCCTGATCGGCCCAAAGATCGACGTAAACAATGTGTGAGCCCTGCGGACCACCGATAGCCGGAATGAAGTCTTCACGGATAAAGGTACTTTTGCCGGTACGGCGTGGCCCGGTAATAAAAAGACCCGACGAACCGTCTGCCGACATTAACGTTTGACTCAAGCGCTTGGCCAGTTCTGTGCGGTGAAAAAATTCTTCTTTTTGCATCATGGACTCCATCAAGGTTGCCGTATCGAAAATGGCAATTATGAATTTTTATGAAATTTTATGGAGTTTTATGGTTCAGCGCTTTACGCATGCCAATGAACCTTTGCAAGCCGCTGTGCCACACCACTTGCGCCACATCTCACGGTAGGCCGCTTCGACATGGCGGGTGATGTTGGCCGGACTGCATTCTGACGCGTTCATGCGCTGGCGCAGTGACTGGCGCACCTGGCTCAGGCGCGGCAAATCATTGGCAAAGGTCAGCACGCATTGCAAATAATCATCTTCACTGTGGCTGATGAACTCATTCAGGCCCACGCGTGACAAGTGCGCTGCGCTCAGGCGCGACACAGCATGGTCGCCCGTCAGCGACACCACCGGTACGCCCATCCACAATGAGTGCATAGTCGTTGTTCCGCCGTTGTAGGGAAAGGGATCCAGCGCCAGATCAATCTGGTGGTGCAGTGCCAGGTAATCCGCCATGGGTACGCGCGGTTGCAAGACCAGCCGTTCTGGCCCGATCTGGTGTTGGGCGAACAGGCCTAGCAGGCGCGCGCGAACGCTGTCTTCGCCAGCGTTGCCCAGCATCAACCGCGCTTGTGGCAGGGCGTGCAGGATACGGCTCCAGAGGGCAATGACTGCGGGGTTAACTTTGCTAAGGTTGTTCAAACAAGCCAGCGTTAAGCGTTCGCCTTGCAGTGCGGGCAACGGGTTAGCGGGTGGCGAGGCTGGGTCGGGTTCAAACGCCATGCCGCTGGGCAGGCGAACCAGGGCTTCGCTGTGGTAGCGCTCAGTGACACCGGGCGCGTCTTGCCAGGGGTCACTGATGCAGTAATCGATACAGGTCAGCCCGGTGCTGCCCGGGTAACCAACCCAGTTGACCTGAACCGGTGCCGGCTTGCGTGCAAACACCGGCAAACGGTTATAGACGGTGTGACCTGACAGGTCGATCAGGATGTCTATACCGTCGTCGCGGATGCACTGCGCCACGCCTTCGTCGGTCACGCCAAAACACTCGCGCCAATGGTCCACGCTGTTGGCAATGGCGCGCGTATGGGCATCGTGCAGGTGGTAGCTGTAATAGGCAAATACCTCAAACGCAGACTTGTCGTGCTGCGCCAAAATGGGTTCGATGAAATAGGCCACCACATGCGCGCAAAAGTCGCCCGAAACATAAGCAATTTTCAGGCGCCGTTGTGTATCTCGACTGTTGGTGTGGGGTTGCCACAGCGGCTTGAGCGGTGTCTCTACCCACTGTGCGTACTGCTGATGCTCGGCAAATACTTCTGCGGCAGATTTGCGGCTGTCATGCAACAGGGTAAACAGCAGGTTGCTATGGATTTCAGCTTGTCGGTCACCACCCAGATCAAGCGCACGGCGAAAGGTCTGCTCGGCTTGCTCCATATCGCCCGCCAGGCGCCACGCAATAGCCAGGTAATTGAGCGCTTCAACCGAATCAGGCTGTAGCACCAGCACACGCTGGTAGCTGGCAATGGCCTGGTCGTACTGCCCCAGCTCTTGTTGCATGTTGGCCAGATTGAAGTGAAAGGTGGCGTCATCTGGCCGCAGCTCGATGGCTTGCTGGATGGCCCGTAGCCCCGCTTGGCTGTTGCCTTGCTGATGTTCGATCAGGCCCAGCAGGTGCAGCGCGTCGGGGTTCTGCGGCTCTTGCGCCAGGATTTGTTGGTACAGCGCGCGGGCAGAAACAAGATCACCGCGCTGATGGTGTGCGATGGCGGTTTGCAGCGCCTGCGCGATGACTTGGGCGCCATGGGTTCGCTTCATGTTTGATCTACATCCTGCTGGTTGGCAGCGAGTGGCGCTTATCATCGCCACCCATGAATTTTGTGCGCATAAGTGTAGTCGCTGCCCTGTCCCTGATCGCGCATCTGGGGCTGGTCTATGGGCTGCTGGCTGTTCTGCCAGTGTGGCTGGCCGGGCCGCTGGTGGGTGTGCTGTTGGCGCTGGTGGCAGATGAAGACGCGCGCACGGTGCTGCCGGGCGCGCTGGCTGGCCTGGGTGTGGGGTGTTGGGTGGCGCAGCCCTGGTTTTTGGGGTCAGCTCTGGAGCTGCCTGCCACGCTTGGCTTGTACATCGGTCTTGCGGTGACCACTGCCATGGCTTTGACTTGGGTACTGGGCCAGCGCGCTAACCCAACGCAACTGCGGCGCTGGCTGGCGCTGCTGGTGGTGGCGGTACTGGTGGGGCTGCTTTGGCTGTCCACCCTGCGCTACAACGAAGGTGCTTTCACGCCGGGCGAGCCAACTGTCAACGCCTGGCTGAACACCCCGCCAGCGCTCGGCCAGACGCCAGGTGATCGGGATTATTTTTTAAGTTTTTTCTATCAAACCCAGGCGGGCGTGCCGTATTACGACGCGGTGATTGCCACCTACAAGGCTGACGCAATGGGAGAATTTCGCCTGCCCAACGGTGTGCCGGGCTACCGGCTACCCACGCTGTTTGCACTGTGGCAACTGTTGCCGGCGCAGGGGTCTGCGCTGGTTCCGGCATTTTTGCTGTTTGCCACGCTGGCGGTGGGCAGCGCCTACGCTATTGGTGCGCAACTGGCCAATGGCCGCGCTGGCTTGCTGAGCGCGCTGCTGGTGGCGGCGGCGTACCTGAACATCAGCACCAGTTCTTATGTGGTGTTTGTCGATGGCTGGGCGATGGCGATTACGCTGGCCGGGCTGGCACTGCTGGTGGCAGCGCAGCAGCGCGCCACGCGTGGGCTGCTGTGGGCGGCGATGGCGGTGCTGCTGCTGGCAGCGTCGATGCGCGAGATTTTGCTCTACCCCATTTTGCTGGGCATGGCCAGCGTGGCGCTGTTGCCGCGCGCGCAGTGGTGGCACGCGCTGCGGCCGTGGCTGGTGACACTGACGCTGTTTGCGCTGATCTACACGACGCACATACTGGCGATTGACGGCCGGGTGGACAAGAGCGGGTCGGTTGGCTTTTGGCTCAATGGTGGCTTTGGGCACCTGCTGGCCACCTTGCGTTTCTTTGACCAGTTGATTGGCGGCGCGCCCTGGTTTGTGCCGCTGCTGGTGCTTAGCGGGTTAGCCGGTGCCGCGCGGGTGATGCAGACGCAGCGCCAACTGGGTGCGCTGCTGGTGGCGGCGGTGTTGGTGCCGCACCTGACTTTTTTGCTTTTTGGCAGCGCCGGGCGCGATCTGATTACCGGTGCTGTGCCCGGCTACTGGGCGATGCTGGTGCAACCGCTGGCGCTGGCGCTGGCACCGGTGGCGTGGGTGCAGCTTGGTCAACCACATAAAATTGATAGCTGCTTGCGCTTATGTGATAAGGGATAGAAGCAATTTTTATCTTTGAAAATAGCCAATGCTTTTATCGATGTGATGGCGACATTGGGCGGGACTACGTTGACGCATCATTGACTCCTGAATGCGTTTTCAATGGTCTGCCTGATCGCCGCCCAGACACCCGGCGCCTCAAGCAAGGGGATTTCTTTGGCCAGCAGCCCGGAGAGCTGGCCCTGGTTGACCTGCGCAGAGCGAATGACCCGGTCAATCTGCAGGTCGGGCATTTCAATGATGTCTTTGATGGCCGCCCTGGCCTGGGTGTGGCTGCGCAGGTAGCGCGACTCCTCGCGCATATCCTCCCGAATAGTGCGTTCGAGCACGCGGGCCAGATAGACCACGTGTTTAGTCAAGTCCGGGTAGCGCCAGACGTGGCGGGCGCTGTCGTCCCCCTGAAACACAAAATTCGAACTGATGCCGTCCGGATAAACGTGCGTGGTGGGCGCAAATGCGTACAAATCGGCCACCGAGCGCATCAGCGGGCGCGATAGTTCGTCCAGAATCAGGTCGTAAGCGCGTCGCTCAGCCTGATCGCTGGTGATCAAGGATGAGACGGGCAGGATCATCGGCTCTTGCACGGCACCGTCGCGCCGCAAGATGTCGTTCATCAGAAACCGGTGGACCCGCCCATTGCCGTCAGCCAGCGGATGAATATAGACAAAACCAAAAGCCGCCACGGCACTGCGCAACACCGGCGACTGCCCCTGCGTGCGTTGCAAAAAGGTGCGCACGCCATCGAGCATGGCAGCAATGTCTGTGGCGGGTGGCGCTATGTAGTGGACCAGCTCCTGCAAGCGCACCACTTCACCGACAAACACCGGCGACTGGCGCAGGCCAAATTGCTGTAGTGTGGTGCGCTGGCCCAGAATGTCAGACTGCAACTCGGCCAGCGTGGCGTGGTCCAGCGGCGGTGCGCCTTGCCCGCAGCGGCGCGCCAAGGCGTCGGCAAAGCGCCCGATGCGCGTCTGTTGATCGGCCTCGCCTTCAAGGGCAAAGCTCGCTTTGCTCTCGCGCAGCGTCATCCAGACCGCCGAGCGCATCAACAACTCGTCGCCAAATTCAAGCGCAAGCTGGTGAATCAAGCCCGGCACATCAAGCGCCATCATGGTCAGCGCTTGGGCTGTTTGACGGATCACCGGGCAAAAATCACGCGTGCCCGGCATGTTGTCCCGAACGCGCCAGCGTCGGTCTGGCATAGCCTGCGCCCTGGATGCCGCGACAAGTTTTTGCGCATCGATGGCATCCACATAAGCACCTGCCATTTCAGTGCGCATCGGCAACTGCCGGGCAGTCAGGAACTCATATAGAAAACCGGCTCGCCTGGCATACTGCCCTGAGGGTTCGTCGGCAGCCCAGGCCACCAGCTCTTGCGGATTGATCCTGGAAAACAGCCTTGACAGCAACTCCAGGTGCGGCAGCTCGTGTTTGAGGTGAAATGTCAAGTGCCCACGCAAGCTTGAGGCTGGGCGCATGCTCTGCACATAGGTCTCGGTGGTGATGCCGTCCGCGGACAGGGTCGCGCGGCGGCCACCAATGCGGCTGACAACAGCCAAGGGCATGACCGGCTCGATGCCGTAAGTAGCCGCCAGCCATGCACCGCCCGCCCAATCTTCTTTTTCACTGTTCATGCTTCATTATGCTAAAAAATAGTTTTTGTTGCGCTTTTTCTATATCTTTTTTCTGAAATTGATCAAAAATGCGCATTCCGGTGGTCGTGACTGTTGCCCCAAGATTGCACTTTGCTCAGCCGCAATGGTTAATTGGGGTCAGAGTACAGTTAATTTCCTATAGCGCGGACACGGCGGATTCTCTTGATTTTTGATCTATGCCCTGTAGCTTGGTAGCGGGGGGGCGCTTATCATCGCCACCCATGATTTTTGTTCGCGTAAGTGTCGTCTCAGCCGTAGCCTGGATGCAGCTTGGTCAGCCACATCAAATTGATAGCTGCTTGCGCTTATCTAACAAGGGCTAGAGGCACTTTTTATGCATGAACCATCCAACCAGTCTGTCACGCCTGGAACCCCATGAGTAAGATCAAAATCGTTCTAATCTTGTTGGGCTTGCAACTGTTGGCCATCGTGCCGATGTTCTGGCGTTTTTTGTCGGGTGACGCTTACTTTGCCTACACCGACATTGGCAGCGACACCTTCACCGCCTTCACCCCAATTGCCCAGCACATCGCGCGCACTGTGGCGCAAGAGGGCTATTCCGGCTGGTCTTTTGGCATCGGGTTGGGCAGCGCTACCGCGCTCTGGCTGGGCGATGTGTTTATGTGGCTCAACGCCCTGGGGGGGCCAGACAACGTGCTGCCGCTGCGCATCTGGGTCTATGTGCTGAAGCTGGTGCTGGGGGGCATGGCCATGCTGGCGCTGCTGCGGCTGTGGTTTCAGAGCGGCGCGGTGCAGGTGACTGGCGCGCTGGCCTACACCTTTTGCGGCTACGTGGTGATCAACGGGCAGTGGGACTCTGAGGCTGCGGTGTTCATCCTGTTGCCGCTGATTCTGTGGGCCATCGTGCGGCAGTTGCGCGGCGGCGGCTGGCTGGCGCTGCCGCTGGTGGTGGCACTGGCGCTGGTGTGCGGGTCGTTCTTTGTCTCGCTGGGCGTGTTTTTGGCGCTGACCGGGGTGGCTTTTGTGGTGCTGAGCGATGATCCCAGAGCCATGTTGAAAGCCTGGGTAACGCGCATCGCGCCCTTGATGGCGCTGGGGTTTGTGATGGCGGCACCGGCGCTGCTACCGATGATGCTGCAATTTCTGGACGGATCGCGGGTCAGCGGTGGGCAGAACCTGTTTGACAAGCTGCTGTCCCAAGGCTTGTCGGTGACAGACCTGTCGCTGATCCAGGTACAACTGGGCAGCTTGTTGCACAAGGACATTTTTGGAGTCGGCAGCGCCTACCGCGGCTACTGGAATTATCTGGAGGGGCCGGGTTTTTACATTGGCGTGATGCCGCTCCTGCTGATGGCGCAACTGGCGCGCGGCAGCACGCAAGAGCGCAGGGCGCTGTACTGGGGGCTGGCTGCGCTGGCGGCTTACATCGTGCTGCCGGTGTTCCGGTTGGCGGCGATGGGGTTTGCGGCACCCTACTTTCGTGTCTCAACGCTGTGGGTCACGCTGCTGTTGCTATTGCTGGCGCTGCTGGCGCTGCAGCGGGTGCTGCGCGACGGTGTCGATACGCGCATGCTGTGGGCGGGAATTGCTTGCTTTGCAATGCTGCTGATCGTTGCCAACCTGGGTGAACTGGGCCCGCGGGTGTGGACGGCGCATGTTGTCAAACTGATCGGCCTGGCGCTGTTGACTGCCGTGGTATTGGTGCTGGCGCAGCGCCGCCTCTTGCCCGCCGCCGCCCGGCCCCCGGCGCTGATAGCGCTGGTGCTGCTGGACGCGCTGCTGGTTGCGCGCAGTTCTTACCTGGAAGGCCGCCAGATTGTTACCCCACTGAACAACGCTTACCAAGATGGCACCGTACAGGCGTTGCAGACCGTTCGCAACAACGACCCTGGCGTGTACCGCATTGAAAAAAGCTACCGTTCCGTGTCATTGGCAGATGCCCTGGTGCAAGACTACAGGGGCGTGGCGTCTTATAGTTTTCATAGCAAAGCGGCGGCAGATTTTCAGGTGGCAACGGGGCTGATTCCGCCACCAGAGCAATCCCCTGCCGTCAACTACACCAACTGGCTGCCCGACCCGGGGCCGCGCTTTATGTTGCAGTCGCTACTGGGGGTGAAGTACCTGATCAGCCGCGCGCCGCTGGCATGGCCAGGCTTTACACCGGTGAGCAACGGCCATGGTTTGACGATTTACCGCAACGACTTCGCGCTGCCGCTGGGCGTGGTGCAGACACGCCAGTTAACGCGCACACAGTTTGACAGCTTGAACCAGTTTGAGCCCAAGCGTGCAGAAATCTTCAAAGACATTGTGCTAATGAATGCCGTGGTGCTGGACCAAGCCTTGCCCGCGTATGGCGAACCCTTTGACCTAGGCGTGTTGCTGGGGGCCAGCGCGCTGACGCTGGACGCCAATTACTTCCAACCGGCGCGGGACTTGCAGTCACGCGGTTTGCAACTGACCGCTTTCTCCAACACGCATCTGGCCGGAACCGTGAACACGCCACAGGCGGGCGTGCTGGTGCTGTCGATGCCGCTGCACCGGGGCTGGCAGGTGCGCGTCGATGGCCAGGATGTGAAGCCGGTATCAGCCGACATGGGCTTGACGGGCATCCCGCTGGCGGCGGGGCAGCATCAGGTGGCGCTGGACTACCAGTTGCCGGGGCTGCGTGTGGGGCTGATGCTGGGGGCGTTGGGGTGGGGGCTGCTGGTGTTGATCGGATTCAAGAAGCCACACGAATAAGCGCTTATAAGTTTCTTTTTTGTTTACATATACAAACTTATAAGTTATTATTTATGAATAAAAAGCAAACCTTTGACTGGCATGAATAAACGACTCCGAGCCCTTCAACTTCAACAAATGGAAGATGTCCTTGGCACTTGGCGTGCAGCAAATCTGCCTGCGCGTCCGTCTACCGGGTGGTCACGCGCGATTCGCGAAACCTTAGGGATGCCGGCAACCGCACTCGCTGCAAGGGTCGGCATGAGCAGCGCCGGCATCAGAAAGCTGGAGACAGCAGAGGCGCAACAAGTGATTTCGTTGACGAGCTTGCGCAAACTTGCAGAGGCACTGGACTGCGAACTGCAATACGCACTGGTGCCACGTGAACCGCTTGAAACAAGGTTGAAACGGCGCGCATTCAAGGCCGCTGAGGAAAGAATGCGGCCCGTGTCGCATTCCATGTCGTTGGAAGATCAGTCTGTCACTGACACCGGGCGGAAAGTTCAGCTTGAATTGCTGGCAAAGGAGTTACTCGATGGGTCTTGGCGCGCGCTATGGTGATCGATTTTTACGACGCGCCAGGTGCTACGCCGATTGATCCGGACGAGGCTCTCGGACTGGTGCCGAAACACATCACCACCCAAGCGGCCCTGAATACCTGGGAAGAAGCCAACATCGTGGCAGGCGATCACTGGGCCTTTCGACAAAAAAAGAAGGATATCCTGCAAGAGGGATTCGTCCGCGAGCTGCATCGCAAGATGTTCGACAAAACATGGCTTTGGGCCGGCACTTTTCGATCAAGCAATAAAAACATTGGCGTGGATTCCAGCCAGATTGCGACGCGCCTGCATGATTTGTTGGCCAACACCCACTACCAAGTAGCCCACCAGGTTTACCCACCAGACGAGTTGGCGGTAAGGTTTCATCACCAATTGGTGATGGTGCATGCATTCGCCAATGGCAATGGGCGCCACGCTCGCCTGATGGCAGACGTTCTGATCACTCAACTGGGCGGTAAGCGATTCACTTGGGGACACGCCTCGCTCGCAGTGGCAAGCGGGGCGAGGAACGCCTATCTGATGGCGCTTCGAGCCGCCGATCAAGGCAGCCCTGAATCTCTCATCCAGTTTGCACGGTCATGACACGCTGCTGAATAAAATGCCCCACGAACCATCTGATCGCATCCACCCAGGCATGAAAAACCAGCAACCTGAAAACGCACTGGCAAAAGCGTCCGAGCTGGACCTGTCCATCGTCGTGCCGGTGTATCGCTCTGCAGGCACGCTGGAGGCGTTGCTGCAACGCCTGAGCCAGGTGCTGTCCCCCATCACCGATCGCTATGAAATTATTTTGATTGACGACGGCAGCGCGGACGATTCCTGGGCGGTGATTGAGCGCTTGCGCCCAGCCTACGGCAAACACCTGGTGGCCGTGCAACTGATGCGCAACTACGGTCAGCACAACGCGCTGATGTGTGGTTTGGGGTTGGCGCGGGGTGAGTACGTGGTCACGATGGATGACGACCTGCAAAACCCGCCGGAGGAAATTTCCAAGCTGCTAGTGCACATCAAGCAGCATGGCCTGGACTTGGTCTATGGCTGCCCGCCAGAGCGTCACCATGCCGGGTGGCGCAATCTGGGCTCCATGCTGGTGCTGCATTTTTACCGCTCGGTGTTTCGCCACCCCATCACGCCCTCGCCGTTTCGCATCATGCGCCACCAGTTGGCGCACAGCGTGCAGTTTTACGACCTCAACTTCACTTTTCTGGACGGTCTGCTGGCCTGGTGCACCAGCCGGATTGATGGCATTGAGGTGGCGCATCACCCGCGCGAGCAGGGGCAAAGCGGCTATTCGCTGAGCAAGCTGCTGGTGCTATCACTCAACCTGTACACCAATTTTTCATTGATACCGTTGCAACTGGTCAGTGGCTTGGGTTTTGTCACGGCGCTGTCGGGTTTTGGGGTCGGTCTTTTCTACTTGATTCAATTCTTTGCGTCCAACATCGAGGTACCCGGGTTTGCCTCCACCATCATCGCCATTTTGATTTTGGGTGGCGCGCAACTGCTGGCGTTGGGCGTTATCGGTGAATACGTGGGGCGGCTGCACTTGAACGTCAACCGCAAGCCGCAGTACGTTGTCCGCCAGATGCAGAGCCCAGCCTCAACCGAGCCTGAAGCGGCGTTAACCCAGGAGCACTGAGCATGGCTTTTTTGACATCCGCGCAGTTGCAAGCCATGGGTTTTCACTCGCTTGGGCAAGACGTACGCATCAGCGACCGCGCGGCCATCTACAACCCCGAGCTGATCGACATGGGCGACCACTCGCGTATTGATGATTTTTGTGTGGTCTCAGGCAAGGTGTCGATTGGCCGCAATGTGCATATTGCCGTGTTTTGCAACGTAGCGGGTGGCACCGAGGGCATTCGATTTGACGACTTTGCCGGCCTCGCTTATGGCTGCCACGTGTTTTCCCAAAGCGACGACTACTCTGGCCGCACGCTCACCAACCCGACAGTGCCCGCCCGCTTCAAAAGCGAAACCAGGAAGGCAGTTCACATCGGTCGGCATTGCATCGTGGGCACCGGCTCGCTGATATTTCCGGGGGTGACGCTGGCTGAAGGTTGTTCGGTCGGTGCCATGTCAATGGTGACCAAGTCCACCGAACCGTGGATGATTTATTCCGGTGTGCCAGCCAAAAAACTCAAGGCGCGCAAGCAGGACTTGCTGGCGCTGGAGCAAGCCTACCTGAGCGGTCAATGAACAAAGCGGTGCCAGCGCGTCAGCAATTTTTGCGCTACGTTTTGGTGGGGCTGGGCAGCAATGCTGCTGTCTACGTGATCTACCTGCTGCTGACTGGTTGGGGTTGGAACCCCAAGGTAGCCATGAGCCTGCTCTACCTTGTCGGCGTGCTACAGACCTTTGTCTTCAACAAGCAATGGTCCTTCCGTTTCAACGGTGCAGCTACCCCCGCGTTTGTTCGCTACGCGACCGTTTATGCGGTGGGCTATGTCGTCAACCTGTCAGCGCTCCTGCTGCTGGTCGATCAGATGGGGTGGCCGCACCAATGGGTGCAAGGCGCGATGATTGTGGTGGTGGCCGTCATGCTATTTGTCGCGCAACGCTATTGGGTTTTTCCGGCCACAACCAGCGGTAGCCCGGCATGAAACTTTGCCCAAATTGTGAGACTACTTTTGAGTCTGCCGACTGGACTTGCCCGGCCTGTGCCCATGTGCCACCCCGCGTCAACTGCTTGCCGCTGCTGGCCCCTGCCCTGGCCGAAGGCGGTGCCGGTTTTCCCCCTGAAGCGTTCGAAAAACTCGCCGCGCTGGAAGCGCAAAACTTTTGGTTTCGCGCGCGCAACCAGTTGATTGTCTGGGCACTCAAACGCCACTTTCCGGCTCTGCAGCGCTACTTGGAAATTGGCTGTGGCACCGGTTATGTGCTGGCCGGTGTGGCGCAAGCTTATCCGGCGGCCAGTCTGGTTGGGAGCGAAATATTCAGCGCAGGGCTGCCTTATGCGGCAGCGCGCGTGAATGCGGCCGAGTTGCTGCAGATGGATGCCAGGCACATTCCTTATGTGGACGAGTTTGAAGCGATCGGCGCCTTTGATGTGCTGGAGCACATTGAAGAAGACGAGGCGGTTCTGGCCTCCATGTTTCAGGCCTTAAAGCCGGGCGGTGGCATCGCCATCACGGTGCCCCAGCACCCCTGGTTGTGGAGTTCAGCCGATGACCACGCCTGCCATGTGCGCCGCTACAAAGTGGACGAGCTGCGTCAAAAAGTGCAGCGTGCCGGTTTCAAACTGGCCTATGAGACATCGTTCGTCAGCTTGCTGCTGCCCGCCATGCTGGCATCGCGCCTGGGCAAGCAGCGCAAGAAAGCCGACGAGGCCGACTTGTCAGAGCTGCGCTTGCCCAGTTGGCTTAACGCGGTGTTTGAAACCATCATGAACCTGGAACGTCTGCTGATCCGTGCCGGGCTGCGGTTTGGCCTGGGCGGGTCGCGGCTTCTGGTTGCCACCAAAATTCCGATTTAGCGCTTGACAATCTGATTTGGGTCGTTGAAAATTTGCGAACTAGTCAGTCTAGTCTGTTTGCGCTAGTTTATTTATGCAGGAAGGGAAAACCATGGGTACTTGGCAATTGCAAGAGGCTAAAAGCCGGTTTAGTGAGTTGGTTGAGCAGTCTTTGTCGGTGGGGCCGCAATGGGTGACACGACGCGGAGAAGAGGCCGTGGTGGTGATCGCCGCAGCGCAATACCGGCGAATTCACCAGGGTCCCTCGCTGGTCAAAGTGCTGCAAGAGGCACCCCGTGGCGAGGCGCTGGCGTTGCAGCGCTCAGCCGAGCCCATTCGCGCCATCGATTTATGAAGTATTTGCTCGACACTTGCCTCCTTTCAGAGTTGATCAAGTCTGAACCCAACCCCGCGGTGCTGGCTTGGGTCAATGAGCGCTCTGATCTGGACTTGTTTACAGCCGCCATGGTTTTGGCGGAATTGCATCGGGGTGTGGCCAAGTTACCGACTTCGCGTCGCAAACAGGACTTGTCGGCCTGGTTGATCAAACTGCAAAACTCATTCGACACACGTGTGTTGCCGTTCACTGTTCAGACCGCAGAGCATTGGGCGGCCATGTGTGCGCGAGCCGAAGGTATGGGTAAGACCATTGCTGCGTTCGATTCCATTATTGCTGCTTGTGCACTTGAAAATGGCTTGACGCTGGTGACACGCAACGTGCAGGACTTTACATTCACCTCGGTTTTGATCGTTAATCCTTGGGAGTCTCAAGAACCCATGCTTTCAGGGTCTGCCCTATGAACATCCCCTTCAACAAACCCTACATGACCGGCAAAGAGCTGTGGTACATCTCGCAGGCGCACGCCAGCGGGCACCTGGCGGGTGACGGCCAGTTCACCAAAAAATGCAACGCCTGGCTGGAGCAGCGCATCGGCTGCCAAAAAGCGCTGCTCACCCACTCTTGTACTGCAGCGCTGGAGATGGCCGCCATCTTGGCCGACATCCAGCCCGGTGACGAAGTCATCATGCCGTCTTATACCTTTGTCTCGACCGCCAACGCGTTTGTGTTGCGCGGCGGGGTGCCGGTGTTTGTGGATATTCGGCCCGACACGCTCAACATTGATGAGACCAAGATAGAAGCGGCCATCACACCGCGCACCAAGGCCATTGCGGTGGTGCACTACGCCGGTGTCGGGTGCGAGATGGACACCATCATGGACATCGCACGCCGCCACAACTTGCTGGTGATAGAGGATGCCGCGCAAGGCATCATGTCCAGCTATAAGGGCCGCCCACTGGGCAGCATTGGCCACCTGGCGGCGCTGTCGTTCCACGAGACCAAAAACATCATCTCGGGCGAAGGCGGTGCGCTGCTGGTCAACGATGCCAGGCTGGTGGCGCGGGCTGAAATGGTGCGTGAAAAAGGCACCAACCGCAGCCAGTTCTTTCGCGGTCAGGTGGACAAATACACCTGGGTGGACGTGGGTTCGTCTTACCTGCCGGGCGAAGTGATTGCCGCCTTTTTGTGGGCGCAAATGGAAGAAGCCGATGCCATCACCAAACGCCGACTGGACATCTGGGGCACCTACCACCAGTGGTTTGCCAGCCTGGAGCAAGCGGGCAAATTGCGCCGCCCGGTGCTGCCGCGTGAATGCACGCACAACGCCCACATGTACTACATTTTGCTACCCACTTTGCAGCGACGAACCCAGTTCATAGAAGCGCTGAAGGCCAAAAACATTCTGAGCGTTTTTCATTACATCCCGCTGCATTCGTCCCCGCGCGGGCAGCAGGTAGGTCGCGCAGCGGGTGACATGACACACACCAACCAGACCAGTGACCGCCTGGTGCGCCTGCCGCTGTGGCTGGGGCTGGAAGAGCACTTGACCGATGTCATCACACAGGTGATGGCGGCGGTTTGACTGCGACGATCCGTGCCCACACTGGCAGGAAATTTAAACCGAGAAAATCCATTAGGCGGGTCTTCGACCCTGCGCAGCGGCTGGCGGCCGATTTGCGGTCATTTTGAACGGTCATTCGTTGTTCATAGCTGGGCTATGAACGCCTCACGCCCGCCCAAACTGCCTCGCAACTCGCCTCGCCATCCATCTGTGCCCTAATGGATTTTCTCGGTTAAAAGCAACAAGGCCTGCCATGCCAGCTTTGCGCCTGGGCAACACCACTGGCCGGTTAGCCGCCAGATTTCAGCCGGTTTTGCCTTCTTTCATCCCGAAGGCGGTGACGACAATGGCTTCAATGCCGTCGATTTGGCCGGGCTGCAAAAGAACCAGTTCTTTTGCGTTCTTACGGCGTTCTGGCAGTTGACCATGGTTGCTGTGAATCCACTGAATCAGCAGATTAATGGTCTTGTCTGGAAGGTCATAATTTTTGTCGATCTGCGCAAATGCGCGGTCATATCCGTGCAGGTATAGCGCTTCGTCAATGAGCGTTTGAGCCAGCGCAGCATCAGCACAAGCGGTGACGTATTTGGCTGCTTGTTGGCCAGACCAGTGCGCATAAATTAGCGGTGTCGATTTGAAGTCGAAAAGAAAGTCGCTGTCGCTGATGTGCACGACGTTCCACAACTTGCGTGCGGGTAGGCTAAAGGTCTCGAGTGTGTTTAGGTAGTCTCTTTCGTTATTCTTCATTGCTACCGACAACGGCAGGATGGCCGGACTACCGTTCACATCAGGCAGTACACCCTTCAGGTTGAGCGTGTAATGTGCAAGCAGGCGAGAGATCCGACCGTTTCCGTCCATAAAGGGGTGGATGAAGACGAAGCCAAAGCTCACCAAGGCGGCCTTGATAAAGGGTGGTACTTCGTCCTGGGCATTGGCCATGCGCATAAAACCGTCCATCAACCTCACCATGCTGTCCGGTTCTGGCGGCACGTAGCGAATTCCTGTAGCGCCTCGTCCGCCGCGTTGCAGCCAGTTCTGCGAAGTCCGAAACTGCACTTCGGCTTTCATCGGGTTGCTGATGACCAAGTTTTGCAGCTCGGTCAGGTAATCCTCCGTCAGGGGTCTCTTGTCACGCAGGTGCGCCATGGCTTGCAGGAAAGCCCGTTCTTTGTCAGGGGCTGGCACTTCATTTTCAATGGCGTAAGAGTCACGGGTCTCACTCAGGTAAGCCCAGCTCATAACGCGGTCCAGCAATTGGGCATTCTGGGGGTCTTCTGCCCATTGACGAAACCGCTCCAGGGTCTGGCTTCCGGCTTGCTCAAGTTTTTTGTCGCGCTTGACGATTGGGCAGTAGTCGTAAGGCCCGATGCCATTGAAGACGACACGGTATTTCTGGCTGCGCTCCCAGTTTTGGCCGGTGTAGTACACAGCCGGATCAAAAATCTCCAGGTAGTTGCCGCCGGTTGTTTCCTGTGACAACGGCAGGGCTTGGTGATTGGCCTTTTCCCAAAAGTAAGCGGCTCGGCGCAAATAGCCGCCTTTGGGCTGGCGCGCCAGGCCGGCCAGCAGTGCAGCCGCGGAAACCAGTCGCAGTGCCTGTTCGAGGATAGGAATTTGAATGCTTTCGTAGCGCAGAGCGAACAGAACATGGCTCAATAGGCTGTCATCATCCGGTGCCACCTGGCGCGGGATCGCAAGCAGATCTGGCATGGATTCCACCCGAGTCACGGGTTTGATCCGAGCAGGCTGCTGCAGCGGCATCATGGGGATGCTGATCTTGGAAAGAAGAAATTCGTAACCGATCACGGCAACCTCATTTTTTTATTATCAGGTGAAGATTTTATGCATTTGTGGTAGTTGTTGATCTTTTTTTTGTATAGATTTAATTGGGGTCGGATTCCAATTAATGACCGGTCTTGCTCCCTCTGGCACTTTTGGGGGGCAGGGGTAGCGCTGTATAAAAGGGGACCGACATCATTGTGCAAAGTCTTTGCATAAAAAATGGACAACAAACTGGTCTTTGTCCGCCAACACCAAAGCGGTAACCTGCTCCATGTCGATGTCCATATAGTCATGCACGATGCGATTGCGCAGGCCAATGATGGCGTTCCACACAGGTAGCTCGTCTGGTGTAAAAAGTCCGCTGTTTGCCAGGGCCTTAAATGCATCGTAGCCCGAAAGAGGAATGGGCTGCTTGTGTGCCTTGAGCAGCTGTTTGGCTTTGCCAATGGCATTTTCAATCAGTATTGGCAGCGCGTGGAGCATGCCGCCTTGCTCAAGCGGTGTGAGCGTACGGCCTTGTTTGAGAATGGCTTTGGCTTGCGCCAATAAAGCACTTTGTTCTGCCGCAACGTGTGCGGTTTCTGCTTGGTAAAGGTCAAGCCGCATGCTGTTTGTCCCAATAAAAGTCTTCAAGCTCGCGCCATGTGCGTTGCAAATAATGAGCCCAAGCCAGTGTGTTTTCGCCCATCAGCGGCACGCCGTCTTCGGCCACGCTGGCACGCATGGGCAGATTGGCGCGGCGCAATTCAATCAGGTCGATGGCATCAGGTGTTGTGTACAGCGCCTCTGCCAGGTTGCGGCGCAGGGTCTCGGTAAAGCCCAGCACGCCAAACCAGTCAAGCTGTGGCGACCATTGCAGGGCGATGTCCCAGTCGCTGTCAGCTTTGGCTTTGCCGGTAGCGCGGCTACCCACCAGAACGGCAAATTCTAGTTGCGGCTGAGCACAAAGAATTTTGGTCACGGCCTCAGTTTGTGCGCATGGTTCGGTGACGGGCGCGATGGTTGTCATGCAAAATTGTAAAACGGTATAAGATTAATTGGGGTCAGATTCCAATTAATTCCTTGGTGCACTTTTGGAGACTCTGCGCTTGACCTGCCCCGCAACTGCTGACTGCGCCTGAACATAAGAGTCCAGCAATCGACGGATCACGCGCTGGTACTGGGTTTGATGCTTGGATGCTTCAGACTTGAAAAAATCAACGCTATTTTTGCTCTGGGCCAGCGTCAGCTTGACCCCATCTTCACGAAATGCAAGTTCAGCCGGTGACGGAAGAAAGTCGGCAACCACCTCAAACCCGCCCATGTAATCCACCATCGGTTGCATGCTGATGGCCCTGACACGGGCATAACAACAGGCAAAGTCGGGGCCACCCAGCTCTTTCATCGTCGAGATGGTCACGCCGGATTGCAGTTGTTTGGGGTCCATGTTGGCAGCTTTATTACCGATCGGTAGTTTTATTGTAAGTCCAAGCGTGAGCAAATATTTTTTTACCGATCGGTAGTTTTGTATCATGGGTTGTGCCATTGCCGAACAACAAACCTGACATCGGTATTGGCCGCTGTATTTCTTGGGTGCAGTACTACTGGTGCGATCAACTTATGTCTTTTGCACGGTCACGCAAACCGGACCATGGCACTCAACTGAAGAAAGTAATCACGCGACCAAATCCTGAGCTGGTCTGGTTCGCGAATAAACCGCACGACATCCTCGCGTGCCGAATCAACATCCAGGCGACCAATCCGCTCGCGCAGCAAGTCACTGAACTGCGTCGGCTCCAGGGTATCGGCTTTCATGTCACCACTTTGCCGGGCGCGTTCAAGGAAATGCTGCAGATTCAGTGGTGTACCTTTTCTGACATACCACTCAAAATCAAACCAGTCGCGCCCTTTCACCCGGTTCTGCCACTGCCGGTACAGCAGGGCATGCATTTTTCCGGCGAACAAATCGGGCAATGAAAAACATTTGACGTAAAACGAGTACGGCTGAAGCAACAGGTTCTCCTGCGTAGCAAAGCGCAGGGGTGGATCGGTATCCACTTCGAATTTGATCTTGATGGTTCTTTTGCCCATCACCTTCAAGTCATACACCGTCGAGTTGTTCTTCAGAAAGGCAGAAACGATACTGGTCTTGGCGGTCTTCTCCTTTTCATTCAATTCCACTTCAAACCCCAAGGCGGCAAACTCCTGCTTCAGGCTCCTGAAATAAGGCGCAAAAGAAAAATCCGGCTGGGGACGCAGCAGCGAAAAATCAAGGTCTTCTGAAAAGCGAGGCAAACTGTGGAATATGCGCAAGCAGGTTCCGCCATAAAACGCTGCCTTGTCAAAAAACCCGCCACGGTACAGTCCGGCCAGCGCAATTTCTTGCATCACCTCGCGCAAGGCCTGGGTGGCATCTTCTTGCGTGCCGACTGTGTACTTCTGCAACATCTGGTCCACCACAGGGCTCATTGCATCGCCTCCACGCATTTTTGCAGCGCCTGCAAATGCCGCAGCTTGTGCCCGGTGGCCAAGCATTGCCGGATCACATCTTGGTCAAGCGCACGCACGGCCTCGGGTTCCAGACGAAGGTCTTCGAACAAAAACGCACGCATGCTTTTGCCACTGACCGCCTGGAGCCGCCGGGTTAGCACCAGCTTGTCGCAAATGGCTTTGGTCGGGCTGGCCATCAAGAACGTCAACCCGTCTTGGCCAGCCTCCATCCGCACCCCGATCGCAAACCACGCACTCGGCACATGCAGGTAAGAAAAACGCCCCAGGGGCGTTTCAAAAAGCCGCCCCCGTCGCATCGTGACCGAACTCACCTCCTGCACGCTCTCCGGGATAAGCCCATGCCAACTCAAGGCAAACTCCAGCGAGACATAAGACGGCCCCATCAGTGCATTGGCCAGCAGCGGCAACGAGACAGGCATCGTGCGCCAGTGGTTGCCCAGCACATACAAACCCCTTCGCAACTGCACCAACTGCCCGTCGGCCAGCCAGCGAGCAATCTTGTCGTTGGGGCGCTTGTACCCGTGCAGCAGCGGCAACAGCGAACCGTGACTGAACGGCACACTACCCAACGCACGGACTTGTTGGTCGAGGTTCATGGCAACATATTTTTGCATAGATAACCGGTATTTATTCGATTATCCGTACAAAATATTAGTATTTAGCCCATTCCATTCTCAGTCCAGGAGCCATGGATTGCATCACGCCGTTGGCAATGACGCCTATCTTCGCAAAGAAATTACGCGGTGACCAACCTGTATACCTGGACCAAGAATAGCAAGGGCTGAGTCTATTGCCACATTCTTGGTGCCGATGATGCTGTAAGTACCTGGGTGGCCCCGGCTTGTTCATCGGGGTCATGGTTTGCGTATCGGAGTCCGCACTGGCAGTCCTCTTTCATACTTCGAAGGTCAGTTAAAGGTAAGCCACCGGCACTGCTGTCACGCTTTGCGACAGAGGCACATCGCGCTCCACCAGGCAAAGCACGGCGCCCGGGCCAATGGGTCTGCCAAGCTTGTTCAGCACCACAAATTGGCGCCTGGCATTTTGTGATGGCGATGCCGTTTTTTTGATTTCTACCGGATACAAGGTGTCACCGGACTCGATCAACAAGTCCACCTCCTGCTGGTCGGTGTCGCGGTAAAAGTAAAGGTTGGCCTCCAGGCCGTTGTGCCAATAGCTTTTGATGATCTCGCTGACCACCCAGGTCTCGAGCATCGCGCCCGACATGCTGCCCGCTTCCAGCGATGCGGCATCAGGCCATTTGGTCAAATAAGCCGCCAAACCGGTATCCAGAAAATAAAGCTTGGGCGTCTTGACCATACGCTTGGTCAAGTTGGTGTGATACGGTTGCAGCAAATAAATCAGGCCCGAGGTCTGCAGTACCGAAAGCCAGGCCTTGGCGGTCTTGTTGTCAACATCCACGTCGCGGGCCAGGTTGGCGTAGTTGAGCAACTGCCCAGTTCTGGCCGCCACTGCCACCAGAAAACGGTTAAACGCCACCGGGTCCGAAACCTTCAGCACATCCTGCACGTCGCGCTGAATGTAGGTCTGGATATATGAGCGGTAAAACACATCCCGCGTTTTGGAGCCTTGGCCAATCAGTCGTGGGAATGAACCCAGCCAGATTTGCCGAAAAACTGCCAGCAGCGGCTTGGGAGCCTTTGCACTGGCGTCGCGAGCGGCGGCGATCCACGGCGCCGTAGGCACAAAGGGCTGTGACAGCGCTGCGCGTCCATCCAACTCGGCTTGTGACAGCCCGAGCAGGTCAACAATGGCGACCCGCCCGGCCAGGCTCTCGGTGATGCCACGCATCAGCTCAAACTTTTGTGACCCCGTGAGCCAAAACAGACCATTGCGTTTGTCCCGGTCCACCATGATCTTGATAGCGCTAAACAACGCTGGCGCGTACTGGATCTCGTCAATGATCAGCGGTGGCTGCCAGGTTTGCAAAAAAAGCACCGGGTCGCGCTGCGCCAAGGCGCGCGCATCCATGTCGTCCAGCGTCACATAAGCCCGTGGTGCCGACGCGCCCTCTTTGGCACACATTTCGATCAAGGTGGTTTTACCCACTTGCCGGGGGCCGGTCACCAGCAAAACAGGAAAACTGTCACTGATGGCGTGAATGGTTTTTGAGAGCGTGCGAGCGTACATTTAAATCGTTTATATTGGAATTAAGTTCCATTTTAAACGACTTTTAAAGTGATCAATCCGAAAGTCAGCCACTGGCTACCCCCCCGGCCTGGGCAAAGCCTGGCTGGTGCTGATCGGCCTGCAGGTGACCATTTGTGCTGGCCCTTTCTGCCCGGCCAGCAGGGCCAGTGGCTTGCCAGCCTGGAGCAAGCGGGCAAACTGCGCCGCCCGGTGTTGCCGCGCGAATGCACGCACAACGCTCACATGTATTACATTTTGCTACCCAATTTGCAGCAACGAACCCATTTTATAGAAGGGCTGAAGGCCAAAAATATATTGAGCGTTTTTCACTACATTCCGCTGCATTCATCGCCACGTGGCCAGCAGGTAGGTCGTACCGTTGGCGACATGACACACACCAACCAGACCAGTGACCGCCTGGTGCGCCTGCCGCTGTCGCTCGGGCTGGAAGAGCATTTGACCGATGGCATTACACAGGTGATGGCGGCAGCCTGACGTGATCTCTCCATCATGGTTGTTTCACTTGGCCCCATGACCCCCCGCAACTCTTGAACAGATTGCTGCAGTGCCAGTGCGGCGCGGTCAGGTCTGCAACCTGCCCTGCTCAACCGCCTGGCGCAGCAGAGCATTCACCCTGGTTTGCCAGCCCTTGCCGCTGGCACGCAGGGCCGTGGCCACATCAGGGTCTACCCGAATGGATAGCATTGGGCGCACGACCGCCGCAGGTGGTCTGCCGGGTTTGCGGCGCATCAGTGCAAACTCTGCATCGCTGACCTCGTGGGCGTCAGGGTCGGCGGCAATACCAGCGTTAATCCGCGCCTCTTCTGCGGGCGTATTCAGTAATATCTTTCGGCCAATTGCCATGGGCATTGCTGCGCTGATGTCGAACAAACTATGTCATAATTGCTTAGTAAATTCCAAATAAGAAGCAAATATGGAAACAAGTGGAAGATTTATACAGCCTCATACCGGCAGTTTTTTCTTGTTTGGCCCGCGCGGCACGGGCAAATCAACCTGGTTGCGGCCTTTGCGGGATGACGCAGTCTGGATTGACTTGCTGGACCCAGAGGCCTTTCGACTGTTTCAGGCCAGGCCAGAGCGGTTGCTGGAACGGCTTGCCGCGCAGCCACAAGCCACTGACGTGGTGATCGACGAGGTTCAAAAAGTGCCCGCACTGCTGGACGTGGTGCATTCCCTGGTGGAAGGTAAGCGGCCCCTGCGTTTCATTTTGACTGGATCAAGTGCCCGCAAGCTGCGTCGGGGTGGCGCCAATTTGCTGGCGGGTCGGTTGACCGAGTTGCACATGCATCCGTTTATGGCGGCCGAACTGGGTGCGGCGTTTGACCTGCAGCGAGCGCTTGAAATCGGTCTGGTGCCTTTGGTGTGGAGCGCCGCCCAGCCCGAAAACACCTTGCGCGCCTATGCATCGCTGTATCTGAAAGAAGAGGTTCAGGCGGAAGCGCTGGTGCGCGATGTGGGCGCTTTTGCCCGGTTTCTGGAAGCCATCAGCTTTTCGCACGGCTCTTTGCTCAACCTTGCCGAGGTGGCGCGTGAGTGCCAGGTGGGGCGCAAGACGGTGGAGGGTTATCTGGAAATTCTGGAAGACTTGTTGCTGTCGTTCCGGGTGCCGGTGTTTACCCGCCGCGCCCAGCGGCATCTGGTGGCGCATGACAAGTTTTTCTTTTTTGACACCGGTGTGTATCGCTCGATTCGACCCACCGGCCCGCTGGACAGCGCCCAAGAGATTGAAGGCATGGCACTTGAAGGCCTGGTGGCGCAACATCTGCGCGCGTGGGCGAGTTACCGCAGCGTGCCGGCCGAGCTCTTTTACTGGCGCACCAAATCAGGCAGCGAGGTGGACTTTGTGCTGTATGGCGCTGACGTGTTTGTGGCGCTGGAGGTCAAGCGCGCGCGCAACGTGTACCCCACTGATTTGCGCGCCCTGAAAGCCTTTCAGGCAGACTACCCAGAAGCAACAGTTTGTCTGCTGTACATGGGTACCGAAGCGTTGAAGATCAGCGGCGTTTTGTGCCTGCCTTGTGACAGTTTTTTGCGCACTTTGCATCCTGAAAAAGCACTACCTGTTGGATAAACACCCCATGAACATCCCCTTCAACAAACCGTACGCGACCGGCAAAAGGGCTGTGGTACATCTCTCGGGTAGCTTCATGTCGTTGAATTTCCGATCCATTGAGCCATATCAATTTGAAGTCAGATCGACAATGTTTTAATGCGGCGGCTGTGGCGTGACTGGCAAAAATATTTCGACAAAGAGAAAGTCAAGAAACGGACAGCAGAGAACTGCAACAAGAGGTGAATAACTTTGGGATTGTTGCAGCAGTGCCCTTGGTCGAGGTTGAGCCGTTTGATTAGCGCGGGCTAAGTGGCTTTTTTACACAATGGATGGACCATGTCTGAAATGCGCTATATTTTTTCTGTATCACTCGCCTGGGCAGTGGCGTTTTCAACGGTGCTATTCGCCAAAACTGCACCAGCACAAACGGACATACGGGTATCGCCCACCTTCGCTGCCCGCGGCTTGCCGCCCGGGGTACTAGCTCCCCTGACAGGCAAACCCGTCTCAGCGCACGCACCTTTTGAAGCTGGCGACTGCAAGCTTTGCCATACCAACAACGACCCCAAGGAGCCCGGTCCGTTGATCAAACCCGTGACGGCACTGTGCCTGGGCTGCCATGAAGAATTTCAGGGTGTGCTCAAGCGCGCCCACCCACACCCCCCGGCGCAAACCGCCTGTACCAATTGCCATAACCCACACAACGCCAATTACCCAAAAATGCTGTTGCAAGAGACCGGCCAATTGTGTACCGGTTGCCACAAGAAAATTGCTGAAGTCCTGACCAGTGCCAGCGTGCCGCATAAAGCACTGAGCAGCGGCGCCAAATGCCTTAATTGCCACAACCCGCACGCCAGCGAGATAGAGCGGCTGCTGCTCCAGCTCCCCTTTGACCTGTGCCTGAGCTGCCACAACGTCGATACCATGGTCGGCGCCAACGGCAAAAAACTGCAAAACATGAAAGCCTGGCTCAACAACAACCCCGACTGGCATGGCCCGGTGAAGCACAAAGACTGCGTGGCCTGCCATCAGCCGCACGGCGGCAACCAATTCCGGCTGCTTGATGGAAACTACCCAAAAGAGTTTTATGCCCCTTACGATCCGGAGGCCTACGACCTATGTTTTACTTGCCACAAAGAAAAGGCCTTCTCTACCGCCCAGACCACTACGCTGACGCGTTTTCGCAATGGCGAGAAGAACCTGCACTATGTCCACTTACAGCAACCTGGCCGGGGCCGTACTTGCCGCGCTTGCCATGAAGTACATGCCTCCAAGCAAAAACACCACATCCGCGACGGCGTTCCTTACGGTTCAAGCGGCTGGGTGCTAAAGCTCAACTACCAACAAACCCCAACCGGTGGTTCGTGTCAGAAAACCTGCCATCAAGAGCGCAGCTACGCGAACCGCAAGGCACCTTAAATGCCGCTGCAAACCATCAAGCACTTGATCTGGTTGCTGGTCCTGCTCCCGGCGCTGGCGGGCGTGGGTCTGGCAGCCAGTGCCCATACTGACATCGGCACACCCGTGGCCAACCTTGAGATGACGACACTACAGGGCAGTAAACAGCCACTGCTGGCCGAGAAAGGCAGCACCGTGCTGTTTTTCTTTCGGCCGCATCAGGAGCGCTCACGCGCGGCAATGCAAGAGTTGGGGCCTTGCCTGAGCGAGTTTGCTGGTAGATCCATGCACTTGGTAGGTGTGGTCTCAGACTCTGAAGCGCTGTCTGATGTCAGCACACTGGTGCATGAAACCGGTTTTAGTGCCACGGTGCTGTTGGATCCCGGCGACGCGCTTTATGGCAGTCTGGCCCTGGCCATGCACCCCGTGGTGGCGGTGATCGGGCCAGACCACAAGCTGACCGCGTTTGAACCCTATCGGACGATTGATTTTTGTGCCGTGTTGCGTTCGCGCATGCACCTTCTCTTGGGTGACATCTCTGAGTCGCAGATGCAGCGCACACTGAGCCCAGAGCGGGCCAGCGAGAGCGGCCAGACGCAGGTAGCGCGCCGTTACCGGGCCATGGCTGCCATGCTCTTCAACAGCAAGAGCTACGACAAAGCACTGGCAAGTGTGCGCCAGAGCCTAGAACACGACCCCAAACTGGCGAGCGCGCAAACGCTGTTGGGGCAGATTCTGGCCGCACAAGGCCATTGCGCTGAGGCCTTGGCGGCCTTCAAGCAGGCGTTGGCACTGGACGCCAGCCTGAGTCCGGCCAGCCCGTCAGCGTCTGGCTGCCCTGCAACGGACTAAAGATTTAAATGCATCGCAGCAATACCGCTTCAGCAGCCGTATTCGTGCTACTGATGGCAGCGACTGAGCTCACGGCGGCGCTGGATTGTCGGTACTGCCACCACCAGATGACAAAAAAAAAGGTAGTTCATGCCGCCGTTCACATGGGCTGCTCAAGCTGCCACGACAACCTGGATGTCAGCAAAGTACCACATTTGAACCGGGGGCATTTTGCCAAAGGCCTACGCGCTGAGGTGCCCGCGCTGTGCATCAGTTGCCATGAACAGGCCCTGTTCGAGGGTCCTATGGTGCATGCCCCGGTAAGCACCGGCTTGTGCCTGGATTGCCACAACCCGCACGCCAGCGACTATCAAGGTCTGCTGAAAATGAAACCGGCTTCACTCTGCCTGGACTGCCACCCCGACATCGAGAAAAGCGACCATTTGATCTCAGGTCTGAGCACCAAGGGGCACCCGCTGGGCAACCAAACAGACGCTGCACCAGACCCCAAACGGCCGGGCAAAATGTTTTATTGCGCCAGTTGCCACGAACCCCATCGCTCCACCCTGCCCAAGCTCACCCGCTATGGTATCGGCATGACTTCTTGCCAAACCTGCCACGAAAAATAGTGGCATCTCAGAGTTAATTGGAGTTAATTGAGTTAATTGGGGTCAGATTCCAATTAATTCCCAATTAATTCCTGGCTCGCATGTTTGGCACCGAGGTGGCATTCCAGTCAAGCTGATTAGACCGTCGCTCACAGTGAGCTTGCCACCTATGACTGGCACGGCCTGATGGACCGCAGCGGCGGCAGCGCCGACTACGAGCTTGATTAGCCCGGTCTCGTCAACTATTTTTGTAGCTTGCCGTCTTCGACGATGACCTTGTAAACGTAGCCAGCACCAAAATCTTTGTTGGTGCGCAGCACACCCTTGACCGTCACCACATCGCCCACCTTGGCCGACTCTTGTGTCGTCACCAGAATGTCATCAGAACCATCCTTGGCCGCGCCAGAGCCGTCGCGCAAATGAACCCAATTTTTGCCCATGATGTTGCCTGAAAACTTGACCACCTTGGCGCGCACCGTGACCGGCTTGTCTTTGAGTGTGGCAGCCTTGGCGTTGAGCTCACTCACGGTATAGGCATCCACACCACTGGCCTTGACCACCTTGACATCGGTCATCACAGGTGCCTTGGCGGCCTCACCGTGCGCCGCCGCAACCTGCGCAGCCTGTTGGGCTGCGTTTAATTTGGGTTGCTCCAGTTTGCCAAAGAAAATTTTGGAAAATTTTTTCTTCAGCACCTTGCTCTCAAAGTTGTCCATCTGTTCAGCATCATGGATGGTGACCGCCGCGCCCTTGATCACCGGTGCGGTGGATACCGCCACCCAGGTGTCGCCCTTGTCGGTCTTGAGCAGCATGTAGGTGTAATTTTCAACGTCCTTGACTTCGAGCACCTGGCCCTTGATCACCACGACTTGCTGAGCCCAAGCACCCACGCCCATCATGGCATCAAAGCACAGCACCAAAACCAACACCAAAAGCCGTTTCATAACAATCCAATCGAGGGAAAAATAATGCTGCGCGACGCAGTTCATCGGGCCAGATCAAAGCGCTGCTTCGCCTGGAGTAGATAGATTCTAGGGTTATCCCGAATCTCTCCATGTTGACCTAGCTCAAGAAGAACTGTGGCAGGGCAACGCGCCGTTCATTTTCGCTGGGCTTAAAGTTCAAGCATCTTATCCGGACTTTAACGTAAGTTTCGCGTAATAAGCGCTTTCGACCCCCGCTGTCTATCGTAAGTCATTGATTTATATAGGACGCATTGTTGCCAATTCCGAGAAAGCGTTTTGTTGTGCCATAATATTTT
>Ga0210009_1000956_pt1 | contig 27766 bp, 22 predicted proteins | sample CryGeyCG2114_065_FD_185457 | JGI IMG/M metagenome (GOLD analysis project Ga0210009, IMG submission 185457) | Groundwater microbial communities from aquifer - Crystal Geyser CG12_big_fil_rev_8/21/14_0.65 (SPAdes) (version 2) | ecosystem: Environmental > Aquatic > Deep subsurface > Groundwater ...
TAATCGCCTATTTTTTTTCGTTCTTTCATCATTAAAAGATTTTTATCGAGAAAAGAAGTTGCTCTGCTTGCAGATGAAAAGCTATTCCCGGCTAATGTTGATGTAGTCGGGATATAAGCATATTCCGGTTTGTAAAAATAATTTTGAATATTTTCAGTCTGCTCTTCTTGAATTGCATAAATGCTCTCGTCAACTAAACCGAGAGAAAGTTCGGTGTTTGCCATCAGTTTTCCGTTGTTGTTTTTAACCGAAATTCTGTAAGCCGCTTTTTCGCCGGGTTTGTAAATTCCTTTACTTGGTTTTATTTCTAACGAAAGGTAATTGTCTTTGTTAAGGACGACAATCATTTTTGAATTTGAATAGAGTCTTCTCTCATACACATAAAGTATTGCAAGTGAAAAATTCGGACTGAATTTCTCCGTCAGTTTTTGTTTGATAACGAGAGTGTTTCCCGCTACAGAATACTTCTGAAATCCTAAAAACGATTTCTTCTCAAACGAAACAAAAACATCTATGTTATTTTTCGGAAGAGAAATAATGGCGGTAAGCGTATCCCCCATTTCATAAGAATCTTTATCTGTATTTATTTCAATTCCATTACTTGTCCGCTGGCAAAAGAAATTCTCTTTATCATTAACAAAGAACGATCCGGAGGCGGAAGTTTCATTCTTATTGCTATCAACAGCAATAACGGTAAAATTGTAATAGCCAATCTCTTTCGGTTGAAACGTTATGTTTGCTTTTCCATTTTTATCGGTTAAGCCTGAAAACTTTTCAACGGTTTCTTCAAATTTGATTTCGGAGCGGGCGACTTTGTTGATAATTACTTTGAACTCCGTTTGCACCGGCAGTTGAGAAAAGTCAAATGCATTGATGCGAAGTTGAACGGAATCGCCAAGCGAAAGAAAATATTTATCTGTTGAAGCGGAAAGCGAAAAAGCTCCGCGCGTTACAAAAACGCTCGATGAGTTTGATATTACTCTGCGGGAAGCATCTTCTACGTTTGCGGAAATTTCATAAGTAAAATCAAATTCATTCGGCTTCTCCGCAGAAAATTCAAACTGAAATTCTCCCTTTTCGTTTACTTCGCCGTCCATTTGTTTAACAAAATCCGCCTGTCCGTAAGAGGAATAACCAATCCTATCAAAACTTCCGTAAAACCATCGGTATTCAGACCAATACCACCAGGGTATCCAAAATCTTTTTTTAAAGATCTGCACCGTTACTTTTGCAGAGGTTACCGGAGAACCGAAATAGTAATCGGCTTTAACCGTTCCTGAAATGGTTTCTTCGCCCGAATAATTTTTCTTTGTGGTTGTTACTTCAACTTTGTATTCGGGCTTTTTGTATTCTTCAACCATGAACGAGCCGTAAAAAATTTGCTCGCCATGCGAAACTTGAATGTTATAATATCCTATTTCAGCTTCTTCATCAAGAACAAGCTCACCCCAAATGCTGCCGAATTCATTTGTCTTTAACGTACCGGAAAAAACCTCCGCATTTTTTGGCGAACGGATGACGACTTTGCATTCTTCATCTTTTAAAACGGAAAAATCAAACTCATTTTTTTTGCGGAAGATACTTTTGAAAAAGACTTTTTGTCCGGGGCGGTAAACCGGCTGATTTGTGAATGAATAAGCGGAATAAAGCTGGCTCTCATTGTTTAAAAAGAAATAGGGATTGCTGAAGATGACTTCATTCACTGTTTCTACGGTAATTAAAAACACGTCGTCTCTTTTTAACTTTTCGCCGCTTTTCAATAAGAAGAGTCCGTCTTTGTCAGAATTGCCCGATTCAAATAAACTATCATTTTTATAAAAACTGTACTTCGCTTTGGGAATAAATGTTCCCGTTTTCGCATCGGTTAAAAAAGTTAACACTTCCGAGTTGGAATTCTTATAGACCAGGGCATAGTTCGTTACTACGATCGGGCAGTAAGCAACCCGGTCATCGCGCAGAGCCTGGAGAATAAAAATTCCAGCTTTGTCAACTGGTTTTATTGTAATTTTATTGTCGTACCAATTTCCAGATGTACGAGAAACTATCTCATTCCATTCACGTTCAAGCGAAAAATATTTTGTAAGAAGCTCTTTATCCTTTCCCCAAATATCAAAGTTGTTTCGCATGCGGGCAGCCATTCCGCTTTTTAACAAGTAAACGGGATCGTTCAACCGTAAAAGCCTAAAAGTAAAACTTTTAACTTCAAGCGGAGCGTAAAGGGAAACAATAATTTTTTCACCGGTTCCAAAGGTTGAATGGTTTGAGATTTGGAACTCAGTTCGCTTTTCGTTCTGTGAAAAGTTGAGTGTTGAGAAGAGGAGAAAAAGAAATAGTGGAGTAAGATATTTCAGCTTCATGGCGTTAACCTATCATTATTAAATCTTACCTGAAATTTAACAAATTCATCTCTGCAACAAAATGATTTTATCAGGAGTTTACTCATATTCCGAATCCATGATTCAGTAAAACGATAAGTTTGCTTGAAGCTATATTGCATTCCAAAATTGTGGGAGACGCCATAAAGATTAATTCATCTTTCTTGGTTTTTTCAATTGCCATCCCTATATTCAATTAATCAATTGAATAATTTATTAGAGTGCCTTATGACCGGAAGAGAATTTAAGGATTTAACATTCCAACAGTTTGCTAACATTGCTACCGCTTTTGCCAGTCCCAAACGGCTTGAGTTGATAGACATTCTTTCTCAAGGTGAAAGAGATGTTGATACTCTCTCCATCGAAACTAATATGAACTTCGCTAATACTTCCCGTCATCTGCAAATACTGAAAAGCTCGAAAATCGTGGTGAGCAGAAAAGAAGGCGTTAGAGTTGTTTATTGTTTGGCAAACGAAGAAGTGGTTAAATGTTGGAAAGGGTTGCAAACATTGGCGGAAAAGAGCGCCTCGGAAATCAGAGAAACCGCCCGCCTTTTTTTCGAGGAACGAACTGCTCTTGTTCCAATATCGTCTAAGGAATTGCTGGAGAAACTTAACAAAGATGAAGTCACCTTAATTGACGTAAGACCGAAAGAAGAATTTTTAAGCGGTCATCTTCCAAAGGCAATTTCGATCCCGTTGAAAGAACTCAAAGAAAAATCATCTGAATTACTTTCCGGCAGAGAGATAGTAGCTTATTGCCGGGGTCCATATTGTGTGCTCGCAGCCGAAGCCGCAAAATTTTTGACGAAGAAGGGATTCAATGTCGTTATCCTAAAGGAAGATGTAAATTCGTGGCGGGCTGAGGGGCTGCCGGTTCAAACTTAATTTTAATTTGTGTTTTATGAAAATTCGTGAAAGCGGAATGCCGGAAGAAACATATTGGGAATCTTTTTTTGATACTCAATATATTTTTGCTCAATTGCAATTTGATAACAAAATTTTTGATGTGGCTGAATTTGGCTCCGGCTACGGAACGTTCACAATTCCGTCTGCCAAAATTATTAAAGGGTATGTTTATGCCTTTGATATTGACGCAAATATGGTTGAGCGATTGAACAAAAGAATTTCAGAAGAAAATTTATCCAACATAAAAGTCTTTCAACAAGATTTTGTTAAAGAAGGTACGAGGTTGAAGGATCGTTCGATTGATTACGCAATGCTTTTCAATATACTTCATGCTGAAGAACCTGTTGCCCTTTTAACTGAAGTTTATCGAATTCTAAAACCCGGCGGTAAAGTTGGAGTCATTCACTGGATACATTCAAAAACTACACCTCGTGGTCCTTCTATGGATATTCGTCCCACACCTCTTCAATGCGTTGAATGGTTGCGAGAAGCGAATTTTGAAATATTAAAAAACGAGATCCATTTACCGCCATATCATTTTGGAATAATTGCAGCTAAACAATAACTAAACAAAAATCATCGGAGAATATTTATGAAATACCTTATTATTATCAACGATGCACCTTATGGAACAGAAAAAGCCTACAATGCATTTCGTCTTGCAATGCAGATTCAAAAAGACTTCCCGGAGAATGAAGTTAGAATTTTCTTAATGGCAGATGCTGCAACATGCGCTTTGTCCAATCAAAATACGCCCAACGGTTATTACAACATCGAACGAATGTTGAAATCTGTTTTACTAAAAGGTGGACAAGTAAAAATTTGTGGAACATGCGCAGACGCCAGAGGAATAAAAAATCTTCCTCTGATCGAAGGTGCTCAAATCAGTACAATGGCTGAATTAACTGCATGGACAGTGGATTCGGATAAAGTGCTCGTATTTTAAATGGAATTACCGGCAATTAATATCCGTAAATCCAATACGAATTTAATTTCGTAAAATAGTTTAAAGAGAATAACTGCCCGTCATTCCCTTTATAGATTTATTTTTCTCCTTCAACCGTTCTTTTTTCAAACCAGCTATAAACCGATGGAATGATTAACAAAGTCAGCAGGGTTGAAGTGATCAACCCTCCAACAACAACAGTTGCAAGCGGTTTTTGAATTTCCGAACCCGCTCCGCTTGCAAACAACATTGGCATTAAACTAAATATTGCTATTGAAGCCGTCATCAATACCGGGCGTAATCTGTTAAGACTTCCTTTCCTAATGGCTTCTTGCAATTCCATTCCTTCTTCACGCAGTTGCGATATTTGAGATACCAACACAACACCGTTTAACACGGCTACACCGAACAAAACTATAAATCCCACTGAAGCCGGAACAGATAAATATAAACCGGAGATGTAGAGTGAGAAGATTCCACCAATGAGAGCAAATGGCAGATTGGAAATTACCAGAAATGCCAAGCGGATAGACTTGAACGTGACAAATAATAGAAGCAGAATTAAACCGATTGCAATTGGTCCGATGATCATCAGTTTGTTCATTGCTCTTTGCTGATTTTCAAATTGCCCACCCCACGTTAAATAATAACCCGCTGGAAGTTTAACATTCTCTTTTATCTTTTGTTTTGCCTCAGCAACAAAACTGCCTATATCTCTTCCGCTTATATTCATCTCTATGCCGATTCTTCTAATTCCATCTTGCCTGCTTATCTGAACCGGACCTTCAATCATTGTTATATCAGCTAATTGCGCTATCGGTATATTCATTCCTGCTTTTGTCGGAACCAATATATTCTCAATCGCTTCAATGGAATTTCTTTTTTCTTCCGGCAGACGAACGGTAATATCAAAACTCCGGTTCTCTTCATAAAATTTAGAGGCAGCTTTCCCGGCAACTGCTATTTCGATTACATTCAGCACATCATTAATATTCAAACCATACCGCGCAATTTTTGATCGGTCAATGTTTATAGTTAAATACGGTTGTCCGGAAACCTTTTCAGTCATCAAATCGGTTCCTCCTTCAATTGTAGAAAGAACTTTTGCCATTTCGTCTGCTTTACTTTTTAGTAGGTCAATATCATCGCCAAAAAGTTTAACGATCAATTGCGCCTTTGTTCCGGCAACAAGCTCATCTATTCTGCATTGTATCGGCTGACTGAATCCGAAACCGATTCCCGGTATTGTTTCCAAAGCAGCACGCATTTCATTTGTCAATTCTTCTTTTGAAATATCCCGCCCCCACCGGCTTTTAGGTTTGAAAGTTCCGGTGTAGTTGGTATAATCAACGCCACGTGTATCAAGTGCAACGGCTGTTTGACCCGTTTTACTAATGACGGTTTCAAGTTCTGGAAATTCTTTAAGTTTTTTTGCCACAAGTTGATTTATCTCCATCGCTTTACCTAACGAAACACCAGGCAATAACGATACATCCGCATCAAAAGCGCCTTCGTCCATTGTGGGAATAAACTCTGTTCCTAATTTTGTAAAGAGGAACAAAGCAGCAATCAAAAAAACTCCCGCAATACTCAGAATCATTATTTTTTTCTTCATCACATATTCTAAAAGCGGCGAATATATTTTGGAAGCATACTTCATTATAATACTTTCTTTTTCCGGTTGAGACTTCAAGAACATTGAACAGAGAACCGGTATAACAAAAATTGAAAGGAACAATGATGAAAGAAGAGCAATGGCTACAGTCTTGGCAAGCGGTCCAAACATCTTTCCTTCAATTCCTTCTAATGAAAGAATGGGGATGAATGTAATCGCAATTATAAGTTCTCCGAATATACTCGGCTTTCTAACTTCCAGCACTGCTTTAAGAACAGTCAATAACTTTGGATGTCCATTTCTATTTTCGCTTAAATGCCTCTGCACATTTTCCACTTGAATTATTGTAGCGTCTATTATCATTCCGATGGAAATTGCAAGTCCGCCGAGGGACATTAAGTTCGCGCTGAGTCCTACAAACTTCATCACCACAAAGGTAACGAGTAGAGAAAGGGGTAGTGCAATCAATACGACAAAACTTCCTCTAAAACTTCTCAATAATAAATATAAAACGATAAGAACAAGTATTGCGCCTTCAAGCAAGGCTTTGTTCACCGTATTAACGGCTGCGTTTACAATATCGCTTCTGTCGTAATAAGGAACCATCTTAATTCCATCAGGGAGAATATTGTTTTCATTTATCTCAATAACTTTTGCCTTTACTCTTTTAACAACATCTCTGCTGTTTTCACCGCGCAGCATCATTACAATTCCGCCAACGGATTCATCAACTCCGTTCTTCATAGAGGCGCCCATCCGCACAGCTTCACCAATCTTTACTTCGGCAACATCTCTTATGTAAGTCGGTGTTCCTTCGTGAGATTTTAATACAACATTTTCTATATCACTAACATCTTTTATTAATCCAACTCCACGAACAATATATTGATCGGAATTCCTTTCAAGAATATTTCCGCCTACATTTTTATTGTTATTTTCGATTGCAGAATATACTTCATCAGCCGTTATAGCATACTTCAGCAACTTTTCCGGCGATACAATTACTTGATACTGTTTAAAATAACCGCCGAAAGAATTTATCTCGTTTACACCGGCAACACTTTTTAGCTGCGGCGTAATAGTCCATTCTTGAATCGTTCTTAAGTTTGTTAAGTAAGAAATTTTTGCAAGTGAATCGTCTGGCATTTTTCCTTCGAGAGTATATTGATATATCTCTCCCATTGCTGTTGCTATTGGTCCCATCGCAACTTCAACACCTTTTGGAACACTTTCTTTCGCTTCACCCAGCCGCTCAAATACCAACTGTCGCGCAAAATAAATATCAACATTATCTTTAAATACTATGGTTACTATTGAAAGTCCGAACTTAGTTACCGAACGCATCTGTTCTACATCCGGCAAACCGCGCATTGCCATTTCAATCGGGTAGGTTACATTTCGCTCAATCTCTATGGCGGAAAGTCCATCCGCATGGCTTACTATTTCAACTTGTATATTTGTTACATCCGGGAAAGCATCTATTGGTAACGTCAAATAAGAATACAATCCGAAGGCAACTATGAGCAGAGAAAGAAATATTATCAATCCCTTCTGCTTTAGCGTAAATGAAATTATTTTTTCTAACATTAGTGTTCATCTCCCTCTATTTCTTCTTTTTTCAGTTCACTCTTTAGATAAAACACTCCTTTCGATGCAACTTTTTCACCTTCTTTCAATCCCCCTCTAATTTCAATCCGGTTATCAACAGATGTTCCGATAATTACTTTTCTTTGTTCGAATGCATGCACGCCGTTAGGCGTGGTAGTATCGCTTGTTTGAACAAACACATATTCTTGCCCGGATTCTTTTATCACAGATTCCTCCGGAATCATAATTGCCTTTGCATTTGAGCTTACCGGTATTTTTAATTCACCAAACATTTGCGGCTTTAGTTTATAACTTGAATTACTGAATTCGCCGCGAATTGTTATAGTTCTTGTATGTTCGTCAATCGTTTGCCCGATATATATGATTCGTCCGTAAAATTTCTCATTCATATAAGTTGCTGATGTGAATAACACATTTGTTTTCTGGTTGATCTTAGTTATATCTTTTTCATATATCTGCCCGTCAACCCAAACCGTATTTGTATTAATCACTTTAAAAGCGTTTGTTGTTGCGTCAACTGACTGCCCTATAACAACATTTCTTTCGACTACAACACCGTTAATTGATGATTTAATTGGCAGTGTGCCGGATGTATGTTCTTCACTCATTTTACTGTCGGTTACATCTTCATCACTCAAACCAACGGAATGTATTTTTTTATCTTCCGCATTAAATTCGGCGAGAGCTTTCTCATATTCGGCTTGACTTTCCAATAACGCCTTTTGCGATCCTATTTTTTCATCAAATAATTTCTTCTGTCTTTCATAATTTGCTTTTGTATAATCAAGCGCAGCCTTCGCTATTACGTAACCGGCTTTTATTTCACCAACGTCAAGTCCTTCAACCGTCATCAATACTTGTCCGGCTTTTACATAATCTCCAATCTTAACAAATACCTGGTGAACTCTTCCTTGAACAAGCGAACCAATCTGCGCTTCATTATCTTGATTAGTTATTACCTTAGCCGGAATTGTTAAATAACCGGTGAATGGCTGTAATGATACCGTTTCTGTTTCTAATTTTATTTGTTTTATTGATTCAACTGATAGTATTACTAATTCACTATGTTCATTATGGCTTTCTTCTTTTTTAGGCTCTTCTTTACCGCCGCATCCCAAAAGGATAAACCCTAATACATTAACCGCTATTAATAATTTGAGACTTGCTTTCATTTATTTCTCCAATTCTGATTTGTCAATAATATTTTGTCCCACAATTTCCTCAATCCTAAATACCGATTGATAATGATTGAACAAGGCATTTATGTAATTATTCCGCGAGCTTATCAAAGTTTGTTTTGCTTGCAGATATTCAAGGTAGGTAAGCTCTCCGGCATCGTAACTTTTTATTGCGGTTCTGTAGATTTCTTCTGCTTGGGGAAGAATATCATTCACATATAGTTTTACTTGCTTTAGATTGTTCTCGTGATCTGTGAAAGCGCTTTTAAGTTTTAACGCAACTTCATTTTTTGTCAACTGTAATTGCGATTCCGATATTGATTGATTTGCAACCGCTTCCTGAATTTTTCCTCTCTGATCGAATATAAACCATAAAGGGACAGAGATACCAAACGAAGCACCATAAAATCCGGCATTGCCATCGCGCGCTTGTTTGAAATATGCCAGACTGAAATTCGGCAGCAGTGAAGACCACGCCAGTCTTTTCTCATCCGATGCTATTCCGTAATTTAACTCGGCAATTTTTATTTGCGGATTTGTTTCTTCAAATAACTTATAGATATGTTCTAAACTTATTTTGTGATCAATAAAAACAAGTGAATCTGCTAAGTTGAAATTCGAATCATAACTTTGTTCTCCATATCCAAGTGAGTAATTAAGTTCGGCAAATGCTGTCGTAAGTTCGTTCTTTACAACTTCAAGATTGTTCCGCGCCTCAGTGTACTGAACTTTTGCAGTCAATCTTTCAAGATTCGTTCCTTCTCCAACATTTTGTCTTATCGCTGCTTTCTTAGAAAAATCTTCCGAGATTAATAGATTTTCCTCCGCAGACTTAACCTGATATTGTTTTGCCAAAACTTTGTAGTAGCTGGTTTTCACTTGATTGATAACGCTTCGCTCGGTCAAGTTTAGTTCATAAACAGCAATCTCTTCTTCTTTGTTAAATTTGCTTCCTTTCAAAAAGTAATTGGAAGGGAACTCGAAGGATTGGCTTATCGCTAAAGTTTTTTCACTGTAATTACTTAAACCGCTTTTCACCGGTGCGTATTCATAGCTCACTCCAACTTCCGGCTGTGGTAAAGATATACCGCTCCAGAATCTTCCTTTCGAGGCGGAAATACTTTCAAGTGCACTTTTTACTTCCGGATTATTCCTCAGTCCAATTTTAATCGCTTCGTTCAAACTAAGTTTTTTAATTTCAGTTTGTCCGTAAATGCAAAGCGGCAGCAATACAATTGCGAACAAAACAAAGAGTTTGTTTCCCGTTAAACGGGATTTCGCATAACTCAACATTCTTTCTCCAATTAATTTTTTATGATTTAAAGACACTTATCCCGTAAAGGGATTAACGAAATGAAAAGAGATTGGTTAAATCAGAAAAGTGTTGTTAAACAGATATAAATCTGTAGATGGTTTTGCTTTTAGATGTTGGTCTGTTTTTTCAAAAGAAGTTTGTGTTTCTTGTTCTTTTATTTCTTCAAAACAATGAATGCAAATATCTTTGTTAAGTTCAAGTTTCGGGAGTTCATCTTTTAAGATATTTGAGTGGGTATTTGCATTTTTAATAATTTCACAGTAATCAACACACGCTTTATTATCGTTATCATGGTCGAGCAACCCTAATTCCGAATGCAAAAAAGAGAAAATAAAAAATCCCAGAAGCAGAAGAGCAATTAATCTTTTTGCACTATTTCTAAAAAGTTCATTCATCTCTTGTAAATTTATCGTTTTCTTATCGTTGTAACAACTAAAATTGGATTTAAGTTTCTTCAAATTGATGGGCTCATATTTTCCCCGGCTCATCTTTGAAGAGTAATATAAAACTACTTTTTTATCTGGAATCAAATAGGTTTTTATTCGAAACTTATAAGCAAAGAGTAAAACCCGACCAACAGACCGATAAAGTCGGATGTTTGGCGTTTTTGTAAAACTTGAGTTGAGGCTCCGGAAGCATTGAAATTCACTCCCCGTAGTTCTATCTTTGTATCGTTCAAAAACAAAATAAGAGGATTAATTGAAGTCATTAGCAAAAGTATTGCTTTTCAGCCTTCTTTTAATTTTGGCCGGTTTTACTGCAGTCGAGCAGACAACCCCTGAAGAGAACGAGCCAAAACTAAAGGAAGCTGTCCCGGCTATTGATGTAATTAATAACGAACAAACTACCGTAATTAATTATATCAGTAAAGGAGAAATGAAAGCCTCGTGGTACGGACCCAGGTTTCATGGCAGAACAACAGCAAACGGCGAAAAATTTGATCAGGAAGCGTTAACTGCCGCACACAAAACCTTACGATTCGGAACACTGCTTAGGCTTACCAACCCGGTAACCGATAAAAGTGTTATCGTAAGAATTAACGACCGCGGTCCTTATGTTCGCGGGAGAAATATTGATGTGTCTCAAGAAGCGGCTAGTGAATTAGGGATGTTACACAAAGGACTTGCCAGATTAAAAGTAGAGCAAGTAAGCCTAAAAGGGGTAAACTTTCCTGCAATTCATTTGAATTAAGAGTAAGTGATTCTAAAAAGAAAACCCGGCTTTTGCGAGTCGGGTTTTTTGTTTTAAAGAGATTGGAGAGTTAGCAAGATTAATTGATATCTCGAAAAAAGTTTTCCTGATTAGATGAATGAAAATGAATGGATTAGTGAATGTTTTCCATTCAGTCATTCAACCATTCAATCACTCATTCGAAGATTACAAATTTTCAGTAAAACTAATTTTGAAGTTGATAACTTCGGCATCGTTCCCGATTTTAACCGGTGGACCCCATGTACCAACGCCACTGGAAACATAAAAGTGTGTGTTAGCGATTTTCTTATACCCCCAGCTTACCTCGTAGATCAATTTAGTGACAAAACTGAAGGGCCACATTTGTCCATGGTGCGTATGTCCCGAAAGTTGAAGATCAATATTTTGGGCAGCAGCTTCTGCCAGGTGTAATGGCTGGTGATCGAGCAGAATTATGGGCAAATCTTTCCGCGCCTCTGCAACCAATTCTGCAACTGATTTCCTTTTCCCGCGGGTGAAACTCGCAATGCTGGCGTCTTCTCTCCCAATAACCTGAACAGAATTTTCAATTGTTATCATACTGTCCCGCAGGACTTTCACATTGTTTTCATTTAAGAAATTGTCTGCATTATTTACGTTTACAATGTATTCGTGGTTTCCGTTGATAGTGTAAACGCCATACCTGGCTTTTAACTGTTGCAATTCAACATCAATACCTATTCGCTTTAAATGGCTCGACTTATCGTCAATAACATCGCCGCCAATGAGAATAATATCCGGTTTTACCTGTTCCGCAAGATCGATAATCTTCTTCGCTATTCTTCCGTTGTTTACCGGCGTAAAATGTGAATCGGAGAAATAAAAAATGTTAAGCGAAGATAAAGAAGCATTCTTTTTAGGAATGGAGAGGTGGATCGTTTTCAACTTGATATTGTTGGCGTTGATGTAACCCCACGTTACCGTAATGAAAACAAGAAGGAGAACTATTAATCCGGAAAGTAATTTCGTTTTCCCATAATCTTGTAAGAGAAACTGCGGGAAGAATGGGAAAAACCGGTTGATGAGAACGAAAATGTCGATCACCAAAAGCGATAAAAGAAAATAGCCAAGAAGAGCGAACCAGAAAGAGCCAATCCAAAGAAAAACATCATACAAAACAGAATTCACATTTGAGAAGAGACTTTTTGCCAAGATGTACGAAGACACTGCCAAAACAAATACTGTCGAAAAGAGAACTTTGGCATAAAGCGATTGAAACTGAAATGCCTGCATCGTCCGTACGTACACGAAAAAATTAGCCGAACCGTAAACAAGCAGAAATAGTGCGAAAAAAATTGCCATAAGTTTTTTTACTTTTTTATACCACAACAGCGGGAAGAACTGATAAGTTCAAAATTGGGCATTGGTCAGTAGTCATTCTTCAGTAAGTACTTTGCTGAAATAGGTTGCCCAAATATAGTTAATTGTTAATCAAAAAGTGATAATTGGTTTTTGCTAATAGTGGTTTCATTTTGTGAATCCGTTAGTGGAAATACTATTGGTTTTGATGTGGCATGCAAAAATGGGGTGTAATTGCTGACTACTCAATAAGAGTGATTATTGAAATAGTGCCAACTGATATTAATGAAATAGTATTCTCTAGTAATGGCGTATAACTTTTTGTTTTTTTTGTCAAGATATTTTGAGTGTTTTACTTTTAACTTTGAACTAATGGTTTACCGATTTATGGTTTGTTTTGGTATCTTTTGTCAGCAGCCCACAGATTCATCTGTGGGTAATTTAAGAGAGGCAAAGTTTCAAACCGATTCATCGGTTTACAATTTGAAATCCATATTTTTATTGCTGGGTGTGGCATGGTTGTTCACTGTTCTAAACCGTTAAAACGGCTACTGATTTTTATTATTTAATTTCATTCCCATAGCTGAAGCTATGGGCTGCTTTTCTCCCTAACACCGATAACAAATTAATAAACGGCGATAACTTTCTACTTTCAATTTTTTACTTGCAACCCGTTGCGCGATGTCTTAAACTTTAAATAATCCATTTCAAACGCTTCAAAAAAAAAGCCGCTGGCAACTGCGAACGGTTTTTAAAAGTTGCAAGCAATATTACAAAATGCTTTGCGGGTCAATATCAAAAAAGATTTTGATGTCTTTAATTTTTGTTTTTCGATTGAACCGCATAAATGACTCGGAAATTGCTTTCCGCAAAATACTTCCTGAAGGATCGGTAACCCGGTCTGTTTTTAAAACGATTTGAAAACGATATTCGCCTTTCAATCTTGCGATGACCGCCGAAGTCGGAGAGGTAATTTTCAGATACTTTTTAAATGCCAGGAGTTCATTATAAAATTCTTTCATTGCGCCGAGCGCTTTTTTTTCTTCTTTGTCTTTCGCTTCAATTACCGCGAGCCGCATAAACGGCGGGTAACCGCGGTGTTCCCGGTCGAGGATTTCCTTTTTATAAAAACCGTCGTAATCATTTTGTAAAACCTTTTGCAGAACAAAATGTTTATCATTTTGTGTTTGGATGACCACTTCTCCTTCAATTTTACTTCTGCCGGCTCGTCCGCTTACTTGTGTTAAAAGCTGGAACGTTCGTTCATCCGCGCGGAAATCGGGAAGCCATAAATTTGTTTCCGCCGAAATAACACCAACAAGCGTAACGCGGGGAAAATCCATTCCCTTTGCAACCATCTGCGTGCCGACAAGAATATCAATCGCCCCGCTTTTAAAGTTGGAGAGAATAGTCCCCAAATTTCCTTTTTTAGAAATAGCATCCGAATCAATACGCTCAAGAACAGCGTTTGGAAAATAATAAGCGAGTTCATCTTCAACGCGTTCTGTCCCTGTTCCGAAATATTTAAGATGTGGCGATCCGCAATGATTACAAGCCGGAGGAGCTTCTTTCACAAATCCACAGTAGTGGCAATGCAAAGTGTTTTCATTAATATGATACACGAGCGAGATCGAACAATTGTCGCACGTTTCAATTTGTCCGCACTCAACACAATAAATCTGCGTTGCAAAACCGCGCCTATTTTGAAGAATGATTACTCCTTCTTTTTTTTTCAATCGTTCTTCAATTTTTTCAAGCAGCGTTTTAGAAAAAAAACTTTCCATGCGATTAAGTTTTTTCTCTTCGTTGATATTTACCAGTGTTATCTTAGGAAGTTGTGCATCATCAACACGAATTGGAAGATTCAGCAGTTGATATTTTTTTGTGGCTGCGAGATACATGCTTTCAACAGACGGAGTAGCGGAGCCAAGCAAAACCGGGCAGCCGGAAAATTTTGCACGCATCAGCGCTGCATCTTTCCCGTTATAACGCGGCGTTTCATCCTGTTTATAACTGCCGTCATGCTCCTCATCTACAATAATAAATCCAATATTTTTTAACGGCGAAAAAAGCGCTGAACGTGCGCCGATGACCACTTGCGATTTTTCATTTAAAATATTTTGCCAGGAATCAAACCGTTCGCCGGGCGACATTTTACTATGAATAACAGAAACCATTCCTTTGAAATTATTCGTCAAACGTGCCGTCATTTGCGGCGTTAATGCGATTTCGGGAACAAGAATAATTACGGTTTTACCGAGCTCCAAAACTTTCTTTACAAGTTCGATATAGACTTGTGTTTTGCCGCTGCCGGTTACTCCGTGCAAAAGAAAAACCTTGAAAGAAGGATTTTGCAGAAACGGATAAACTTCATCCAACACTTTATTTTGATCTGAAGTTAGAGCAAAATCAATTAAGTCTTCGGAATAGGGTTCTTGAAATGTTCGTTCGATTTGTTTTTTTACTACGGTGATAATTTCTTTTTTTTCTAATCCTTTAATTGAAGCCGGAGAAGTTTTTGTTTCGGTCAATAGTTGTTGCAGCGGCATTTCATGCTGCCCGGATACGAGTTTGAGTAAAACCTCAACTTGTTTAGGCGATGTTTTCTCAATCGTTGGGATAAGCTCATAAACTTCTTCCGCAGATTTTAACAGCTTAACCGAGAGGATGGTTTTGCTGTGAACTTTTGCTTTCTCTGTTTCATCATGAATCGTTATCACACCCATTTTTTCCAGCGTGCGAAGAGGTGAGAGAATATTTTTCCGTTTTGCATTTTTTTGAAGCTGGTAATAACTGATCGTTTCATTTTCGGAAAATATTTTCAGCAACTTTTTTTGAATCGGAGATTTTCTTTTTTCATCTTCTAATAATCGCCTGGCAAAATTAATATCTGAGGTAATTCGTTTTTTTGATTGCACTTCGGTGCCGGGAGGAATTGCAAGCCGGAACGCTTCGCCAAGCGAAGAGAGATAATATTCGGAAAGCCATTCGTAAAATTTAATTGAAGTAGAATCGAAGATCGGAACGCTGTCAAGAACATCATAAATGTCTTTTAATTTTTCTTTAACGGCAGTTTCTTGAAGAACCGAAACGATAAATCCGGTTAGCACACGTGGACCGAAAGGAGCAACGACTCTCACACCGATTTGAGCTTGTTCTTCAAATTCACCAGGAACTGTGTAAGTAAAAGCTTTGCGGAACGGCAGCGGAAAAACTACTTCAACATACACGGGGCGAAATTCCAAAATTCAAAAAACAAATTACAAGATTGAGAAAGAGATTTGTCATTAGTCAATTGTCATTTGATTTATAAAAAGGGGCAAGTTCACGCAGGTCATTAAGTTTAACGTCGGTAAGCATTTCAAACTTCAACACTTTCTGATTCCTTTCCCAAATAATTCGTTTGAATTTATTTATAGGAATAACCGTTCCGTTGGTAGAAATGATGCTGTCTTCATTCTCAACAGTCAAGAAATAATATCCGTCTTGTTGCTGAATGCCTTCGACTACATTTATGTCTTTAAACTTAAAATTCACTTCGCCATTGAGTTTTTTATCTTCTACAAAAAGTCTGCGGTTGGTAACTTCTTTTTCTTCATCTTTTTGCGAAAAGATAAATTCATCACTCCTTAATAATTTATTGAAGAGGTTCTCTTTATCTTCATTAAACTCTTTATTTCCAAGCGCATCAGATTTAAGGTCATAAAAAGTTACTTTTGCTTCGCCGGACTTTTCCCCATCAATAAAAATTTCATACGATACTTTTTGATAAACTAAACAGCCCGATAAAGTCAGCGCCGCGAAACTTAAAACAAAAAACAATCTTACTTTCATAATTTTTCTTTCATTGATTTAACAAATAGTTAAACAACAGCTTCCTCAAGCAGCATTAATTCCTGATTATCAACATCAAGCTCTGCGTTGATGCCGAACGGTAAAGTAAATTTATTAACAATATGTCCGAACGACAAACCATAAAGTACAGGGATTTTCAATTGAAATAGCCTATCAAGTAAAACTTCAGACAGGGAAAAAGAATTTGCTATTCCCGATTGATCCGGTTTCGATTCACATTTAGTAAAAACGCCAAGTGCGATACCGGAGGCGTTCTTAAATTTCCCGGCTTGGATCATTTGCGTCAACATTCGATCAACCCGGTAAGGTTCTTCGCCAACTTCTTCAAGAAAAATAATTTTACCTTTTGGTTCGATATCATATTTCGTTCCGATCAACGAAGCAACAATAGATAAATTTCCGCCGATAAGTTTTCCTTTTGCTTTGCCGCTGCGAATAACGTAAGGTTTGTATTCGTTTTTTGCAGCATCTTCAGATGCGCTGTGTAAAGACATTTTCAGCTGTGGTTTCATCAAAACATTTATAAAATTATTTACGCTAAACTCATTAAACGTGGAAGTTGCAACCGGTCCGTGAAAACCGATTAATCCAGTCTGCGAATATATTCCATACAGCAAGGCGGTAATATCACTGTACCCGATAAGAATTTTGGGATTGCGCTTAATTAAATTGAAATCGAGAAAATCCAAAACACGCGCGCAGCCATATCCACCGCGGACGCAAACGATGCCGTCAACTTTTTTATTGCCAAACATTTCATGTAAGTCTTCGGCACGATCTTTATCGGTTCCGGCAAAATACCCGAACCGATTTAAAATATTTTTAGCAACAACAACAGAAAACCCAAGAGCCGTCATATTTGTTTTTGATTCTTCAAGTTGTTGCTCGGTGATAAAACCGCCGGGAGAAACTAATCCGATAGTATCGCCACTTTTTAATTTTTTCGGTTTAATGATCTTCGATTTTTCAGAAGGGAACGAGAAGTTTGGAAAAGCCGCAATTGCCGCCGCTGTTGTTATGGTATTTATAAAGTTTCTTCTTTTCATTATCGCTGCATAAAGTATTACAAATAATTTTCTTCATCGAACACAAGATGCTCAAACGTTTCTCGCGCACGAATTATGCTAAAAGAATTTCCCGTTACCAAAATTTCTGCCGGTTTTCTCCGAGCATTATAATTTGAAGCCATCACCATTCCGTATGCGCCGGCAGACATTACGGCAAGCAAATCTCCGTGTTCGCATTTTTGTATCGTTCTTTCCTTTGCAAGAAAATCTCCGCTTTCGCAAACCGGACCAACAACGTCAGCAATTATTTCACTTCTACTTTCATCCAATTTTACCGGTTGAACATGATGATATGCGCCATAAATACTCGGGCGCAGTAAGTCGGTCATTGCAGCGTCAACTACAAGAAAATTTTTATGCTGATTTTTTTTTGTATACAAAACTTCCGTAACCAAAATTCCTGCATTTGCCGTTAAATATCTACCCGGTTCAAAAATGATTTCGCAGTTAAGTTTTTTTACTATCGGAAGAAGAGCTTCGGCAAATTTGTTCACGGAAAAAGTTTTTTCATCGTTGTATTGAATTCCGATTCCGCCGCCAATATCAAAATGGATTAATTCAAGTCCTTCTTTTTTTAAGATGAGGAAAAGATTGGCAAGCTTTTCAACCGCTTCAACAAAAGGCGAAAGAGTAGTAATCTGAGAACCGATGTGCATATCAATCCCGGTAAAAAGAATGTTTTTCAATTCTTTTTGTTTTCGAAACAACTTTAGCGCTGTTTCGCTATCAACACCAAATTTGTTTTCAGAAAGTCCCGTTGAAATGTAAGGATGAGTCTTTGGATTTACATCAGGGTTAACGCGGATCGCGACGCGTGCAACTTTGTTCATCGAAGAGGCAATTTCATTTATCAAATAAACTTCTTCTTCAGATTCTGCTTTGATCATCAAAACATCACGTTCAAGACCAAGTTTTATTTCGTTCTTCGTCTTTCCAACGCTTGTTAAAATTATCTTTTCCGGTTTAGCCCCAGCTTTTAAAGCGCGGTAAAGTTCGCCTTCGGAGTTTACGTCTACACCGCTGCCAAGTTCTATAAAAGTTTTAATTACACTGAGATTGAAATTTGATTTTGCAGCATAAAATATTTTATGGCGGACGGCGCGAAACGCTTCATCAAATTCTTTGTAAGCATCTTCAAAATATTTTTTGCTGTAAATGTAAGTTGGAGTTCCTGTTTGCTTTACAATTTGGGTAACGGCAACACCTTCACAGTAAAGTTGCTTGTTTTTGTATGTAAAATAAGTTGAAGGAAAAAGCTGCATCATTCTTTTTTTAGGTTTTCTTTTTTGTGATATTTCTTTTGTAAATATAATGTTTTTCTCTGCTTTGCAGACTAATATTTCGATGGAAGAATGAAAACAATTTTATGTCTTTTGCTTTTTATTCCTTTTTTGCAGCCGCAAGACAGCCTACGAATTGATACTTCCACAATAAATTATTACAAACTTTCTTTTATCGGTACGGCAACTCTCGGGGGATTTATTTACGGACAGGCGTTACAAAAAAATCTTTGGTGGAAAGGAGAAAAAAGTCCGTTCCACTTTAATTGGAAAGAGGATTGGGCTTATGCTCTCGGTGCCGATAAGTTCGGACATTTCTATTTTCCGATGCTGGCAACAAATATTTATTCTGATGCTTTTGTTTGGAGCGGTATCAATAAAGAACAAAGTCTTCTCTATGGCGGTATTACCGCGTTAACCTATCAATCTTTCACAGAAATAAAAGATGGTTTTTCCAAGCAGTGGGGATTTAGCTGGGGCGATTTTTCTGCAAACGCACTTGGCTCGGCTTATCCTTTCCTTCAATACAAGTTTCCGCAATTAAAAAATTTTAATCTGAAGATCAGCTTCTTTACTTCAGAACGCTTCAAACACGGATCAAACAAAGTAATCTTTGATGACTACGAAAGCACTTATCACTGGCTTAGCATTTCGATTGCGAATTATTTGCCGGAAAAAATTAGAAAGTATTACCCGAATTTTTTGAACGTTGCTGTGGGGCATTCAGTTAAAGGATTTGACACAAACTCCGGCCATCGAGAAATTTTCTTTTCCCTTGATCTGAAGACAGATGAACTTCCCGGAAATTCTCCGTTCTTAAAATTCATTAAAAAATATTTGAACTTTTATCACTTTCCGATGCCGGCGGTAAAAGTTTATCCGAATGTTGTCTGGTATGGATTGAAGTTTTAGAAAGTCTTATATTAGAAGAAACAAAAAGAGATTTTACTTATGAACGAAATAATTTTTATAATCGAAGAATCGATTGATGGTGGTTTTGAAGCCAAGGCGTTAGGTGAATCCATCTTCACCGAAGCAGAAACAATTGAAGAATTGAAAAAAAACATTAAAGATGCTGTCTCTTGCCATTTTGAAGAGGGACAATCTCCCAAAATCATACGTCTACATTATATAAAAGAAGAGATTCTGGCGGCATGAAACTTCCCCGAGATTTTAATGCAGATCAATTTATAAAACTTCTAGCCAAAACAGGATATGTACCATCACGCCAGTCCGGAAGCCATATTCGACTGACAACAAATATAAAAGGACAACATCATGTTACCGTTCCAAACCACGATCCCATCAAAATCGGAACATTGAATAGTATTCTAAAAGATATAGCCGAGCATTTTCAAATCACCAAAGAAGAACTTCTAAAAAGACTACTAAATTAACCTCATTTCGACCTTCCATCTCGTTTGAATTCCCTCCGTTTTTCGGTAAATTTGCTCACAATTAATTTTAAATTCCAAACTCCTAATTAAAGAATTGTATGAAATATCCTTTCGCAGAAATTGAAACCAAATGGCAAAGCTATTGGGAAAAGAACCAGGTTTATAAAACAGATTTTTCTAAAACCGATAACAAACTTTACACACTCGTAATGTTTATTTATCCCAGCGGTGCAAAACTGCACTGCGGGCATTGGTACAATTACGGTCCAACTGATACCTGGGCGCGCTATAAAAAATTAAAAGGCTTCAATGTCTTCGAACCGATGGGTTACGATGCGTTTGGTTTGCCGGCAGAAAATTTTGCGATCAAAACCGGCATTCATCCTTATGACAGCACGATGAAAAATATCGCCGATATTCGTTCACAGTTGAAAAATATGGGCTGTATGTATGATTGGGATGCCGAACTGATGACGTGTGTTCCTGAATATTACAAGTGGAACCAGTGGCTCTTTATTCAACTTTATAAAAAAGGATTGGCATACAGAAAAAATGCGCCGGTAAATTGGTGTACATCATGCAACACGGTTTTGGCAAACGAACAAGTTCTTTCCGACGGCAATTGCGAACGGTGCGGCTCGCAGGTAATTCAAAAAAATCTTACGCAATGGTTTTTCAAAATAACGGATTATGCCGAAGAACTTCTGCAAGGATTGGAGACAATCAATTGGCCCGAAAAAACAAAATTGATGCAAAGAAATTGGATCGGGAAAAGTGTCGGCGCTGAAATTCATTTTAAAGTTGAAAACAGCGATGAAATCATTTCGGTTTTTACTACTCGTCCCGACACGTTGTTTGGTGTAACCTATGTTGTACTTGCGCCGGAACATCCTTTAGTGGATAAACTTGTTACCGATGAAAACAAAAAAGCGGTTGACGGCTACCGCGATCAAACAAGAAGATTAACCGAGATTGAAAGAACTTCAACCGTAAAAGAAAAAACCGGTGTACCGATTGGTGCGTACGCAATTAATCCGGTTAACGGAGAACGCATTCCCATTTGGATTGCCGATTACGCTTTGCTCACCTACGGAACAGGCTGTGTTATGGCGGTTCCCGCGCATGACGAAAGAGATTTTGAATTTGCGACAAAATTTGATTTACCTATCCGCAAAGTAATTTTACTAGATGGAACAAACGCAGAAGATGAATTAAAAGAAGCTTTCACCGAAACAGGAACGATGGTAAACTCAAATCAGTTTAATGGTTTTCGTTCGGATGAAGGGAAACAAAAAATTATTGAATATCTCGAAGTAAATAATTTCGGAAAAAGAAAAATAAATTTCCGTTTGCGCGATTGGCTGATCTCACGCCAAAGATATTGGGGAACGCCGATACCCGTAATTCACTGCGACAATTGCGGTGAAGTTTTAGTTGATGAAAAAGATTTGCCGGTTGAACTTCCATACGACGTTGATTTTAAAAGTCAGGGAGTTTCTCCTTTGGCACGGAATGAAAAATTCATCAATGTTAAATGTCCGAAGTGCGGTGCAGACGCAAAACGCGAAGCCGATACGATGGATACGTTTGTTGATTCGTCCTGGTATTATTTCCGTTATCTTAATCCGAATTTTTCTGAAGGAATTTTTGATAAAGAGCTGACTGACAAATTTGTTCCGGTTGATATGTACGTTGGCGGCGCTGAACACGCGACGATGCATTTGTTGTACGCGAGATTCATCCACAAATTCATCCGCGATCTTGGATTAACAAATTCCGATGAGCCGTTCCAGACGCTTATTCATCAAGGAACGATTACAAACTCGGGCGCAAAGATGTCCAAGTCGAAAGGAAATGTTGTAAATCCTGATGACTTTACAAAGAATGTTGGTAACGATGTTTTCCGTTTGTACTTAATGTTTATGGGACCATTTGAGCAAGGCGGTGATTGGAGCGACAAAGGAATTGCCGGAACGGAAAGATTTGTCCAGCGCGTTTACGATTTGTTCAACAACTTTGCAGGTGCTGCAAAAGAAATTACTGCAAAAGGAGAATATGATCTGCAAAATTTGAGTGACGTGGAAAAAATCATTTACAGAAAGATCAATCAAACCATTGCAAAGTATGACGGTGAGTTGAATCATTTCCGGTTTAACACCGCAATTGCAAGTCTTATGGAATTGATTAACGAATTGAAATCTTTACCGAACTGCGGAAAAGAAATTCAAGTTTACACATTGGAAAGATTAGCAATTCTGCTTGCCGCAATTGCTCCCCATTTGGCGGAAGAATGTTGGCAGATCATCGGGAAAGACAAAACGATTTTTGAAAATCCTATTTGGTTTTATGCCGACAATGATGCTTTAACGGAAGATGTTGCAAACATTGCTGTACAGATCGGCGGAAAATTGCGCGCAACCATTCAAATTCCGATAAACAGCGATGAAACTGTGGTAAAATCAATTGCCTTCGCAGACGAACGCATTATAAGGTGGCTTGACGGGAAAACTGTTGTGAAAGAAATCTTTGTGAAAAATAAAATTTTTAATATTGTAGTAAAATAAACCTTTGCGTCTCTGCGCCTTGGCGGTGAAAATTTACCGCAAAGACGCTAAGTCACAAAGAAAAATAAAAGGAAATAAATGTTAGACATAAAACTTATTCGAGAAAACCCGGAACTTGTCCGCCAGGGATTATTAAACAAAAACACCAAAGATGTTGTAGATGAAATTTTGGCGCTCGACGAAGAACGCCGTTCGCTGATTTCAAAAACTGATGAACTCAAAGCAAAACGGAATCAAGTTTCCGCACAAATTCCGCAGATGAAAAAGGCTGGGCATGATATCTCCTCTGTGTTTGCTGAGATGAAATTAGTCGGCGACCAAATTGCTTTGTTCGATTCACAACTTCGCGGGATAGAAGAAAAAGTTGAAACGATCCTTCGGCACACACCAAATTTGTCGCACGCCTCTGTTCCCGTTGGCAAAACTGCGGAAGATAATATTGAAACAAAACAATGGCTGCCCGATGGCTTTTCTTTTCAGAATGATTTTAAAGTTTTAGACCACATTGAACTTGGAAAGAAATTAAAAATTTTAGATTTTGAACGGGGAACAAAAATATCCGGCTCAGGTTTTCCTTTATACATCGGTAGAGGAGCAACGCTGGAGCGTGCGCTGATCAATTTTATGCTCGATTATCATTTGCAGCATCACGGTTATACGGAAATACTCCCGCCGATATTGGTCAATCGCGAATCAATGAAAGGGACGGGACAAATTCCGAAGATGGAAGAGGATATGTATTTCGTTGAGAAAGACGGATTATATCCGATTCCTACTGCCGAAGTTCCCATCACCAATATTCATCGCGATGAAATTTTAAGCGAAAAAGATTTGCCGGTAAAATATGTTGGTTATTCTCCATGCTTCAGGCGCGAAGCCGGAAGTTATGGAAAAGATTCAAAAGGATTTTTGCGCGTGCATCAATTTAATAAAGTTGAAATGGTAAAATTTGTAAAACCGGAAACTTCTTACGACGAATTGGAGTTATTAGTAAAGGACGCTGAAGACATTTTGCACGCGTTGAATGTTCCTTACCGTTTGCTTTTGCTTTGTACGGGTGATTTAAGTTTTTCCGCTGCAAAATGTTACGATATAGAAACCTGGTCTCCGGCAGAAAACAAATGGCTCGAAGCTTCATCGTGCAGTAACTTTGAAGCATTCCAGGCGCGGCGTGCAAATATTCGTTTCAGAAATGATATAACGAAAAGACCTGAGTTTGTTCATACGCTTAACGGCAGCGGGCTTGCAACCAGCCGGTTGATGGTTTCAATTTTAGAAAACAATCAAACGCCGGAAGGAAAAATTATCGTTCCGAAAGTTTTACAAAAGTACACGGGATTTGAGATCATAGGATAACAATTATGAACGTGAAATTATTTGAATCGGTGTTTAAAGACAAACCATATTTTTTCTGGTGGGTTGAAGATATTAAAAAAGTTAGCAATGAAGCCGCTGTGGAAGCCATCCTCAATAATGGCAATTGGCGTGAAGTTGAAGAATTAATTAAGATATTGGGTCTTAGAAAAGTCCGGTCTATTTTTCAAAAACAGATTTCCGGAACACGTTCAAATTATCGTGAACAAACCATTAACTTTTTTAAAATATTTTTTGACCGCCATGTTTCATAAAGAAATATTTTCGAAAGAACAAATTGAACTTTTAGATTTAGTTAAAGTTTTTTCAAGAAATTTTTATTTGGTCGGCGGGACAGCCATAGCTCTTCAGTTAGGGCACCGGCGTTCCATAGACTTTGACTTATTTACGGAAAAAGCACTCCGTCCAAAATTACTGCTCGAGAAAATTCAAAAAGACAAGGCAAAGATTCAAAAAGTATTTGTCCGGACAGAGACAGAACTCACGCTAGTTGTAAATTCTGTAAAAATGACTTTTTATAATTTCCCTTTTAGAATGCCGGTACAGATTAAATTTGAGAAATATATCTCCATACCACCTCTTCTTGATTTAGCTGCCATGAAAGCCTTTGCCTTAGGTGGGAGAGGGAAATGGAAAGATTATGTTGATTTATATTGCCTCCTTTCCGAACATTTTTCACTTGAGCAAGTAAGCAAAAGAGCCGAAGAATTGTTTCAAGAATCTTTTAATGAAAGATTATTTAGAGAACAATTAGTTTTTTTTAAAGACATAGATTATACCGAGGATGTCATTTGGATGCGAAAACCAATTTCTCAAGAAGAAATAAAAACTGGTTTGGTATCAATTGCAACAACATTTAATTTATGACGAACCTTAAATCCCTTAAAAAATATTTTGTCCGCTATAAAAGAAAAATCTTTTGGGGAATGCTCTTCATTCTTATCTCAAACGGATTTTCGACTTACGTTCCGATCTTAATTAAAGACGCAATCAACGATTTGCAGAAAACAGTTTCACAACAAGCGTTAATCAATTACGGATTATTGATTGCAGGAACTTCGCTTATTGCAGGAGTCTTCCGCTTCCTTATCCGTCAAACCATCATTGTCGTTTCGCGTGAAATTGAATTTGATTTGCGCCAGGATTTTTGGGCGCACATTCAGCGGCTTCCGCTTCGCTATTTTCAAAATAATTCCACCGGGAACATTATGGCGCACGCCACCAACGACATCAACGCGGTGCGCATGTTTATTGGTCCTGCGGTTATGTACACTATTGATACCGGCATTCGTTTTCTTATCGTTTTCTGGATAATGCTTTCAATCGATATTTCGGTTACGCTCTATTCACTGTTGCCCTTGCCGTTTTTATCTTTTATGATTTATTTCATCGGGAAAAAAATTCATGTACGTTTTACCGCCATACAAGAAAAATTTTCCGAACTTACTACAAAGGCGCAGGAAAATTATTCGGGTATCCGGGTTATCAAATCTTACGTTCGTGAAGAAAATGAAATAGATGAGTTCGCAAACCTCAGCAAAGATTATCTGCATAGAAATATGAAGCTGGTAAAAATTCAAGCGTTATTTCAGCCGATACTTTTTCTCTTAACGGGTATTTCGGTTATCATTGTTATCTGGGTTGGTGGTTCGGAAGTGATTAACAATGAGTTAAAGCTCGGCGATATTACTGCGCTGATTATTTATTTGGGACTTCTGATATGGCCCATCATCGCGTTTGGCTGGGTGATCAATATTATTCAGCAAGCCGAAGCAAGTATGAAAAGATTGAATAAAATTCTTGCCGAGCCGTTTGAAGTAGAAGAGACAGAAGAAACTGATTTTTCAATAAAAGGTTTGCATGGAAAAATCTTGCTTAAAAATGTTTCGTTCCGCTATAAAGAACACCTCCCGGAGGTTTTAAAAAATATTAATTTAGAAATTCCGGTTGGAACCACGCTTGCCATTATGGGCTTGACAGGCGCGGGCAAAACAACATTGATAAACTTACTTCCCCGCTTGTACGATATTACCGGAGGAGAAATATTTATTGATGATATTCCAATCAATAAAATTCCGCTGGCAACATTGCGCCGGCACATTGGATTTGTGCAGCAGGAAACTTTTCTTTTCTCCGATTCAATTGCAAATAATTTATGCTACGGATTGAGAGAAGGCAATTACGAGAAAATGATGGAAGCCTCCCGTATCGCTCAATTTGATAAAGACGTAAAAGATTTTCCAAATGGATATGAAACGATAATCGGCGAACGCGGCATTACGCTTTCGGGAGGACAAAAACAGCGCGCAACCATTGCACGCTCGTTGGTGATTGATCCAAAAATATTAATTCTTGATGATTCTTTCTCCGCTGTTGACACGCACACGGAAGAGGAAATTCTCAAGGACTTAAAAATATTTATGAAGGAACGGACGAGCGTCATTATCAGTCACCGCATTTCAACCGTTAAAGATGCCGACAAAATTGTAGTACTTGACAAAGGAACTATTGCAGAAGAAGGAACGCACGACGAGCTGCTTGCTCTAAACAAATTGTACGCCGATATTTATTACAAACAACTACTTGAAAAAGAAATTGAAGAATTTAATTGAGGAGAAAAAGTATGACAAAGACAAAAATTGCGTTCTTCGAAATAACTTCTGATGAAAAGAGGTATATAAAAAAACAGTTCGACAATAATTTCGAGCTTTTCTTTTATAAAGATAAATTGGACGAAGAAAATATTTCGCTGATTAAAGATGTTGACGTGGTTTCAATTTTCATTTATTCCAAGATTACTCAAAAGATAATTGACGATGCAAAAAAGATAAAGTTGATCGCAACGCGCAGCACCGGTTTTAATCATATCAATTTAAATGAGGCGCAGAAGAATAAAGTTTGCGTTTGTAATGTACCGTATTATGGAGAAAACACAGTTGCCGAACATTCGTTTGCATTAATTTTGGCGCTTTCAAGAAATGTCCACAAAGCTTATGTCCGTACGATGCAAGGAAATTATTCTCTTGAAGGATTGCGCGGATTCGATTTGAAAAATAAAACGATTGGCGTAATCGGCGCGGGAAGCATCGGGATGCACGTGATTAAAATGGCGAAAGGTTTTGGAATGAAAGTGATCGCGTTCGACTTGAATGAAAATCACATGATGAAAGAATTACTCGACTTGAAATATGTTTCGCTGGAAGAACTTCTTTCTACTTCCGATGTTCTCACGCTTCACTGCCCTTACACCGAGCAAACGCGGTATCTCATTAATATGCGCAATATTCATTTGGTTAAGAAAGGCGCTCTCTTCATCAACACTGCACGAAGTGAAATTATTGAACCATCGGCGCTCTATTATGCAATTGATAATGGAATCTTTGGCGGCGCCGGGCTTGATGTGTTTGAAGGAGAAGAATTGGCTCTGGAAGAAAATCAAATGCTGACAAAAAATGTTGCCGTTGAAAATCTCGAAGCAATAATGAAAAGAAATATTTTACTCCGCAGAGAAAATGTTATTATCACTCCGCACATGGCGTTTGATTCGTTTGAAGCGGTTGAAAGAATTTTGGATACCACGGTAAGGAATATTAAATCATTTATTGCAAAAGAGAATTATCACAAAGTGGTGTAGAGAACTTATTGGGAATAGAGTTTTCTGTTTACGAAAAATATAAATAGTTGAATTTAACCTAAGAATGAATGTATGGTTGAATGATTGAATGGAAACAATTGGGGATATAAATTAAATGTG
>Ga0210009_1000964_pt1 | contig 27634 bp, 22 predicted proteins | sample CryGeyCG2114_065_FD_185457 | JGI IMG/M metagenome (GOLD analysis project Ga0210009, IMG submission 185457) | Groundwater microbial communities from aquifer - Crystal Geyser CG12_big_fil_rev_8/21/14_0.65 (SPAdes) (version 2) | ecosystem: Environmental > Aquatic > Deep subsurface > Groundwater ...
TTCCATATTATATTGACCGTAATTAAGTCCATATTTCGGTCACGGGAGTTTATCATGAAACTTTATCAATCAGTCAAACCGGTAAGTTATCTGAAGTCGCACATTTCGGAGATCATCCGCCAAATAGGTGAGAATCACGAGCCATATATCATCACTCATAATGGCGAAGCCAAGGCAGTGGTTCAGGATATCAAATCCTACGAAGAAACGCAAGAGAGCCTGGCGATGCTCAAGATTCTTGCCCTTAGTTCAGCCAGCATCAGTCGGGGAGATTTTAAATTGGCGGTTGAAGCGTTTGACGATTTAGATAAACAATTCAAACTGTAATGCCTGAGAAGATGTCATTTCGTGTTTATCTGGCCAGCGATGCCCAGAATGATATTCATTCAATTTATCAATATGTTTCTGACCGTGATTCTCCGGAAAAAGCATTCGAGCTCTATGAAAATATCAAACGCGTGTGTATGGAACTAACTATCTTACCGCTTCGTGGGCATGTACCTCCTGAATTACAACGAATTGACGTTCACCAATATTTAGAGGTACACTTCAAACCTTATCGCATTATTTATCAGATTTCTGATCAATCGGTTTTTATCCACTGTATTCTGGATGGGCGTCGCGACTTGCAGGACACACTTCTTAAAAGACTGCTGGTGTGATTTTTTTTGAGAGGTTTTTTAGCAGAAAGCGACGACCTTTCTTCCCTATCTTCGGCTTTTTCTTCACCCCTTTTACCTTAAATTTCCCCACATGATCGAACCATCCCAAGTCCAGACAAGAATTGATTTATTGAGCGACCAGCTTAGGGAGCACAATTATCGGTATTACATCCTGGACGATCCGCTGATTTCAGATGCGGAATATGACCGCCTGATGCGCGAATTACAGGAATTGGAAACACAGTTCCCGGCACTGGTCCGACCCGATTCACCCACCATGCGCGTTGGCAGTGCTCCTCAAGCCGAATTTGGTACACTGGAACACCGGACGCCAATGCTCTCACTGGCCAACGCAATGAATATTGAGGAACTCCGGGAATTCGACCAGCGCGTTCGAAAGATATTAGCCGTGGAAACGGTGGAATATGTCGCCGAACCCAAGCTGGATGGCCTGGGGGTCGAGCTTATTTATGAAAATGGCGTTTTTCTCGCTGGCGCGACCCGGGGCGATGGCATTACCGGCGAGAACATCACCGCCAACCTGAAAACAATTCAGGGTCTACCCCTGCGATTACGTGATTCCGAAAAGCCCGTTCCAAAATTATTGGAAGTGCGTGGAGAGGTATTTCTACGCCATGCTGATTTTCAAAAATTGAATGCCAATCGGGAATCACAAAATGAATCACTGTTTGCGAACCCCCGCAATGCGGCAGCCGGCAGTCTCCGACAACTTGATTCCCGCATCACCGCACAACGCCCTCTGCAAATCAATCTCTACGCGGCTGGCAGGATCGAAGAATATCCCTTCAACTCGCATTGGGAATTCATGCAAACCCTGCCGAAGTGGGGGTTTCCGGTAAACGGACAAATCAGGATTTGTCACGGGATTGAGGAAGCCATTCAGTATTACAACAAAATGGAATCGGCTCGCGAAACCCTGCCTTACGACATTGATGGGATCGTTATCAAGGTCAATGACCTGGTCGCCCAAGAAGAATTGGGTATTCGCAGTCGCTCACCGCGTTGGGCAATTGCCGGTAAGTTCAAAGCCCGCCAGGAAACGACCGTCGTAGTATCAATCGAAGCCAGTGTCGGCCGTACAGGTGCCATCACGCCGGTTGCGAATTTAAAACCAGTCCAATTGGGTGGCGTTGTGGTGGCCAGAGCGACGCTACACAATCAGGACGAAATCAATCGAAAAGATGTCCGGGTCGGGGATACGGTTCTGATTCAACGCGCGGGCGATGTCATCCCGGAGGTCGTCAAAGTCATCCTCGAAAACCGCCCAAATGAAACGATCCCATACAAAATTCCGGAAGTTTGTCCGGTTTGTGGTGGAACCGTCATGCGATTGGAAGATGAAGCGAAGCATTATTGCCAGAACATTTCCTGTTCCGCCCAGGTGGTTGGTCGAATCGAACATTTCGCCAGCAAGAATGCCATGGACATTGACGGCATGGGTCCGAAACTGATCGAACAGTTGGTTGCTAAAAAGCTCATCCACACGGTTGCAGATCTTTATTATTTATCGAAAGATGACTTGGCGGGTTTGGAACGCATGGCCGAAAAATCTGCTGAAAATATCCTCGACGCCATCCAGGCGAGTCGTGGACGGGATTTATGGCGCTTTATTCATGCGCTGGGAATTCGGAATGTGGGTGAACACGCTTCAAAATTATTAGCCAATCATTTTCATTCGTTCGAAGCGCTCGCACAAGCCACCACTGATTCGCTCGTTGAAATTCACGAAATCGGTCCCATCGCAGCAGCGGCGATCGTCGCATTTTTTAGTGAAACACATAACCATGAGTTGTTGGAGAACCTTAACGCAGGCGGTGTTAAACCTGAAACGCCACCAATGACGATGGTTACCGACGATCGGTTTCTGGGAAAAATATTTGTGTTTACCGGAAAACTTGAGCAGTTCACCCGGGAATCTGCCCAGGGGATGGTGGAAACGCGCGGCGGGAAAACGGCGGGTTCAGTGAGTAAAAGAACGGATTATGTTGTGGCCGGACCCGGTGCCGGATCGAAGCTGGCTAAAGCCGAATCATTGGGTGTCAAAGTCCTTTCAGAGGACGCATTCCTGGCGTTGTTGGATTAAATTAAGTCTGATTAGACGTGCCACTGCTCGTCCTGCTCTGAAATTTGATCACGAAAATAATTGCATCTGCACGACCCAGGTATTATCAGGGGATTACATGTTTAAAAAAATATTAGTCGCTAATCGAGGTGAAATCGCCCTGCGTGTGATGCGAACGTGTCGCGAAATGGGTATATCTACAGTCGCGGTTTATTCTGATGCTGACCGTACGGCTCCCCATGTCCTGTTCGCTGACGAAGCGTTTGGAATCGGACCTGCCCCTTCAAATCAAAGCTATCTGATGCAGGATAAACTGTTGGAGGTGCTGAAAATTTCCGGGGCAGACGCGGTTCATCCGGGTTATGGATTTCTCTCTGAAAACACAGAATTTGCCTCCAGAGTGACGGCCACCGGAGCCACATTTATTGGTCCGCCTGCAAATGCCATTACCCTGATGGGTGATAAAACCGCTGCCCGACAGCAGATGATCAAAGCTGGTGTTCCGGTTGTTCCCGGCACCGAAGAGCCGATCATGGATGTCCTGGCTGCCCGGAGTATTGCCGAGAAAATCGGTTTCCCGGTATTGGTGAAAGCGGCTGGAGGCGGCGGCGGAAAAGGCATGCGACTGGTTCACCATGCAGGTGAATTTGAACATACCGTTGCTCAGGCTCAACGCGAAGCGACCAGCGCTTTTGGGGATGGCCGGGTTTATATCGAAAAATATCTCGAAGAACCGCACCACATCGAATTTCAAATTTTAGCCGATACACACGGGAATATTATTCATCTGAACGAGCGCGAATGCTCCATCCAACGCCGTTATCAGAAAGTGGTGGAGGAATCACCCTCACCCTTTATGACACCCGATCTGCGGGCAAAAATGGGTTCTGCAGCAGCGGAGGCTGCCCGGAGTTGTGGCTATACCAGTGCGGGTACGGTTGAATTTTTGGTAGATAAATATCGCCATTTTTACTTTCTGGAAATGAATACGCGCTTGCAGGTTGAGCATCCCGTAACGGAGATGGTCACGCAGATTGATCTTGTTGCAGAACAGATCAAAATCGCCGATGGTCAACCCCTCACCCTTTCGCAAAAGGATGTCAAATCCACCGGACACGCCATTGAATGTCGAATCTACGCGGAGGATGCACGGCAGGATTTTATGCCATCAACAGGAACCATTAAGGCATTGATCATTCCCAACGGGTTCGGGACACGATTTGATGGCGCGATTCGACACGGCTCAGAGGTGACACCATTTTACGACCCGATGCTGGGCAAACTCGTCACCTGGGGAAAAGACCGGAAGTCAGCACTGGATCGGATGCATCGAGCGCTGTCTGAATTTCTCATCGCCGGAATCGAAACGAGCATTGGATTTTGTGACGCTGTGATTCAACACCCTCAATTCAGAAACGGTCCATACGACACCCATTTTTACCAGACCTACCAGGCTGACTTGTTAGGGAAACTGAATGAGATAACGCCGGAAGCCGGACTGGCAGCCGGATTAACCGCAGCAGCACATCAGTTTCAACCAGGCTCGAATGGAAAAATTCACGCCAATGGTGAAAATAAACAGGTGAGTTCGTGGGTCCAAATCCGACGCCGGGAGCAGCTCCAATGAAATTTTTAGCGAAAATTCAGGATCAGGAAATCCGGTTTGAATTGGGGACAGGAAATGGCTCACTTAAGGCATCCGGTGAACACTTCGAAGGTTCTCTGGATCTGCAACGCATCTATCCCGACGGGGTGTATAGTTTGATCTTGAACCACCGGTCACATATAATCACTGTGCGTAACAACGACGAACTCAATGTGCAGGTAGATGGCGTCACAACCCCCGTCACGTTATTGGATGAGATGGCGTTGCAACTCGAGGCCATGGGTTGGGAAAATGTCAATGAAAAGCGTGTGGGACACATTATCGCTCAAATTCCGGGTTTGGTGACACACATTTTTAAATCGGTGGGGGACGCAGTGACCGAGGGTGATCCGTTGTTGATCATGGAGGCGATGAAGATGGAAAATGAATTGAAAGCGCCCACCAGCGGCATTCTTCAAGCGCTCCATATCAAAACCGGAGAGACGGTTGATAAGGGTCAATTGATTCTTGAAATCGTTTAAACAATGCAACAAATCGAAATTCAAATTATTCATTAACGCGATTCTTTAACAATTACCTGGATCGCATTGAAAAAAATTACTAACAGGAACCACATATTATGAGTGTTTTGGGCAGAATTTTTATTAGCGGATTAGGGTGGGCATTTGCTGGTCCAATTGGAGGACTAATTGGTTGGTGGCTGGGTGGGCAGCTCGATCAATCCAATTTCGGCAGTGGATTTCAAACAGGATCAAATGGCTCTGCCCGGCCGTCTATTGGTCGGTCTGCACAAACGCGATCGGGCGATTTTGCTATCGCTGTGCTGGTCCTCATTGCGAAGGTGTTGAAAGCAGACGGGAAAATTTTGAAGTCAGAAGTGGAATATGTGAAACAGTATTTCATCCAGGCTTTTGGGGCTGAAAGCGCTCAGGAGATGATGGTCTTGTTGAAAAATTTACTGGAGCAGAATTACTATGTTTACGAAGTAGCGCCGCAGATTAATCGCCACATGCAGGTGGCCGAAAAGCTCGAGTTACTGCATGTTTTGTTTGGGATTAGTGCCGCCGACGGACAGATCGATCCGCGTGAGATTGAAGTCATTACTGACATCGCGCAACAATTGAAAATTTCCACGGGTGATTTCAAATCCATTCAGGCATTATTTGTAAAAAATGACCATCAGGCATACCAGATCCTGGAAATAACATCCGATGCCAGCGAAGCGGATGTGAAAAAAGCGTACCACCGTATGGCAGCGCGTTTCCATCCCGATAAAGTTTCGCACTTGGGACCCGATTTCCAAAAAATGGCTGAAGATAAATTCAAGGCCATTAATCAGGCATATCAGGACATTCGAGCGCATCGGGGATTTTAATTTTTTTTAAAAAAAACCACGACAACGGCGAGGTTGTCGACAGAGAGACGAGGAGTAGCCATGGGATCATCTCCGCTCGAAAAAGCTGGTGAATTTCCATTCACGAGTGGCATTTATACCGAGATGTACCGGGAACGACTGTGGACAATGCGGCAATACGCAGGTTTCTCATCGGCAGAAGATTCGAACGCCCGTTATCGTTATTTGCTGGGAAATGGCCAGACCGGCCTGTCGGTAGCATTCGATTTACCGACGCAGATGGGGTATGACTCGGATCATGAATTGGCTGAAGGTGAAGTCGGCCGGGTGGGCGTGCCCATCAATTCCCTGGCCGACATGGAAATATTGCTGGACAGGATTCCACTGGACAAAGTTTCAACATCCATGACCATCAACAGCACGGCGGCTATTTTGCTGGCGTTGTATGTCGCAGTAGCGGAAAAGCAGGGTGTGCCATTAGAGACATTGTCGGGAACAATTCAGAACGACATTCTGAAGGAGTACGTGGCGCGTGGGACCTATATTTTTCCACCAAAAGCTTCGCTCCGGGTCGTGACTGATATTTTTGAATGGTGCAACACCCACCTACCCCGGTGGAATACGATTTCAATTTCAGGTTATCACATTCGCGAGGCGGGTTCGACCGCGGCTCAGGAGTTGGCATTTACCTTTGCAAATGCGATTGCCTATGTGGAGGCAGCGGTCAAAGCGGGATTGGATGTGAATCAATTCGGCTCACGGTTGTCCTTTTTCTGGAATGCCCACAATGACTTTCTGGAAGAGGTTGCGAAGTTTCGTGTATCGCGTCGAATTTGGGCCGGGATAATGCGCGACCGATTCGGCGCTACCAATCCCAAAGCGATGATGTGTCGCTTTCATACACAAACGGGTGGCTCAACTCTCACGGCTCAGCAGATTGATAACAATGTGGTGCGGGTGACATTGCAGGCATTCGCGGCAGTTTTGGGTGGCACGCAATCACTCCACACCAATGCCAAAGATGAAGCTCTGGCGCTTCCCACGGAGGAATCTGCACGCGTGGCATTGCGGACGCAGCAGATCATTGGTTACGAAAGTGGTGTTACTCAGTATGTCGATCCGTTGGCCGGGTCGTATGTCATTGAGGGACTCACCGACAAATTGGAGCAGGAAGTCAACGCCTATCTTACTCAGATTGATGAATTGGGTGGCGCAGTGGCCGCCATCGAGCGCGGCTATTTCCAGGATGAAATCGGTCGGAGCGCTTACGAATACCAGCAAAGAATTGAATCTGAAGAACAGATCATTGTTGGTTTGAACAAATTTGAAAGCCCGAGTTCTGATCATCCTGAAACCTTGGTACTAGATCAACAGGCCACTATTCGGCAACTCGATCGGTTGGACCAAACTCGTCGCAACCGTGATCCAGAATCCGTCAAAATTGCCTTGGACAAACTCGAAGCCGCTGCCCGAGGGACCACCAATCTGATGCCGTTTATCCTGGATTGTGTGAAATCCTACGCAACGCTGGGTGAAATTTCCGATAAATTGCGCCAGGTTTTTGGCGAATACGGAGGTTGAGAATCAGCAGACATTTTCATCATGCCCATTAATTTTCCACATATCGATTCGTTTCAACATTTTGATACGATAGACTCTACCAATTCTGAAGCACAGCGCTTCATCCAAAAGCATCCCGGTAAAAATGCCATCATCATTGCGGACGCTCAAACGGCCGGTCGTGGTCGTCTTCGTCGTGAGTGGCATTCGCCTGGTGGCAAGGGGCTGTGGTGGAGCTTGGTTTTGGGTCAGCCGGAGTGGATTCCCCCCAACCACGAGCTACTTTCGCTTTATGCGGGAATTGTAACCGGTATGGTTCTGAGTGAATGGACCGCTGCTCCGGTGAAACAAAAATGGCCAAATGACCTGTACATTGGCGACAAGAAAATCTGCGGAATACTGATAGAGCGAAAATGGTTGGGGAATTTGCCGGGTAGCGCCATCATCGGGATTGGCATTAATCTGCTACAAAGCCCGGAGGATTTCGCTCCGGAAATGCGGGAAACGGCCACCAGCTTGATTCAGCAACCGCTGTTGAAAGAGATTAACCGACCAGATATGCTGGCTGCGATGATCGATATTTTTTTTAAAAACTGGGATCTGTTAAAATCTCCGGAAACTTTGATTCAGCGCTGGCAATGTGACGCGTTATGGTTGGATGAGATCGTGGAAATCCGGAACGAAAATCAGTCGTTTTCAGGAAAATTCCGTGGTTTGAATAAGTCGGGGTACGCTCTGATTGAAACGGTGGCGGGTGTTAAAATTGTCGTTGACGGTGAATTTTCTCTACGCAAATCGGGTTAAGATTCTGTAAATCCGACTCGCTGATCATCCGGAATTTACTTCAGTGAACGCACCACCTCTTTTACCAGGTGAACGTCATTCATCACATAAAAATGCAAACAAGAGACACCGGCGTTGATCAATTCTCCAGCCTGCTTTTTTAAATATTCCACACCAATTTGTTGCGCTTCTGTCTCTGAGTCCGCCGCTGTCATCGCCGCAACCAGGGTATCAGGGATATTGACATGAAAATTTGAGGGCAAACTTTTCATTTGGTAGGGTTTGGTGAGGAGCTTAAGCCCGGGAATGATGGGCACTGTAATGCCGGCGTCACGACATTTTTTCTCAAAATCAAAGAAATATTGGTTGTCGAAGAACATCTGGGTCACTGCATAATGGGCACCGGCGTCAATTTTTTCTTTCAGATGCCGAATATCAGCTTCAAGGTTGGGTGACTCTTCGTGTTTTTCCGGGTAGCCGCCCACACCGATACAAAAGTCTGTTTGAGCTGAATCCAAAATATCGTCCTGGAACCGACCGCGATTCATATCGGCGACCTGACGTACCAGATCAATGGCGTAATTATTTTTTGAGCGATCCGGATTGATTGCCTTTTGATAGTTTGGATCGTCACCGCGCACGGCCAGCAGATTTTCAATTCCCAGGTAGTTTAGCTCAATAAGCATATCCTCGGTCTCTTCCCTGGTAAAACCACGGCACAACAGATGCGGCACGGCTTCGATCTTATAACGGTATTTAATACCAGCGCAAAGCCCAAGTGTACCCGGTCGTTTCCGTTTGATATAGCGTTTGAACGAGCCGTCTTTCTGCTCGACATAGTAGGCGTCGGCAGCATGGCTGGTCACATCGATAAAGGGTGGCTCGAACTCGATGAGTTGGTCCAGAATCGTATAGACTTCCTGTGCACTTCGTCCCCGCATGGGTGGGATAATCTCAAAACTAATAAGGGTTTCAGTGGCCTTTTCTAAATACTCAATAACTTTCATTTAACCCTTCAGCTTCCTCTTTTGTCAATTCTGAATTTCCGCTCGTTAACGACCCGAATCACTCAATACCCGGTTCATGGTTAAACACGAACCGAGTATTGAGCAACGATTTTTTTTAAAACTACTTATTGGGCGTCGGTCTCATCTGTGCTGACATTAAGCGGTACATAAAGCGGACACCACCTAAAGGCAGCGGTTAGCAATGGCACCAAACCCACCAGTCCCCACCAACTCTGGAAATAGAATCCGAGAATCACGATTACAATTCCCAACAAGATACGAATCATGCGATCCGTTTTTCCGATGTTACATTTCATCAATTATCCCTTTCTATTCGGTTAGTTAACAAAACGTCCCTGTTTCACTTCACACCACTTCACTTCGCGTTGATCGTGGAACGAACAAATTTTACCTCATCCGCTGTCAATGGTTTATCCTGGGCTGCAAGATTGATCTGCACTTGCTTCAAATTCCGGAACCCGGGAATCACAGCACCCACGACCGGCTCATGCAGGAGGTATTGCAGGGCTACCCTGGCCAGATCTTCTGTGGTTGAACCAAATCGTGCTTCCAATTTTTCAAGCCGCGGTTCCAATACTTCCAGCGCCGCTTTCGAAAATTTGTCTTTGTCCTGCCGATTATCACCACTCACGAACTCAGGTGGGTTTTTCGCGGTGAACTTATGAAGCAATAAACCCTGATTTAATGGTGAAAACGCTACAAACGACATGCTTTCAGACTCCAGTAATTTTCTCACCGGTTGACCCGCTCCAATGAAGTGATCATCCATGATATGCGCCCAACTTTGGAGCACATCCGGTTTAATTTTAGGGACCAGGCGCAGGAAATCGGCATTCGAATAGGCGGACAGGCCAATCGTGCGAATTTTCCCCTCATCCCGGAGTCGGTGCATCACTGCCAGGGCATCTTCCAGATATTGATCATTCGGTCCAAAATCGCCGTGGTGAAAATAGTACAGATCAATGGTATCCCGCTTGAGATTGATCAGCGACTGTTCGCATTGGTGACGAATATGTTGCGGCTCGTAGGCATGTGCAGCGGTGCCCCAGGCATGACCAACTTTTGTTGCAATAATGACATCATTGGTGCGTGATCCGAGTATGTGTGCCAGCATTCGTTCGGCTTTGCCATTGCCATAGACATCCGCATTATCAAAATGGTTGACACCGTGTTCCAGTGCGTAATCAATGGCGCTGCGGATCTCTGTTTCATCAACATCCGCCCATCCGATTGATGTCCCACGGGACCAATTGCGACCGCCCATGGTCCAGCATCCCAGGCTGATCTCTGAAACTTTGATATTTGATTTTCCTAAATTCCGATATTCCATGTGTGCTCCTTAAATTCGAATCACTTCAAATAATCTTCAATCAACTGAACGATAACGGCGGCTCCGATGGTCAATGCCTTTTCATCGAATTTAAACCGCGGACTGTGATGAGGAATGATTTCCGACTGGGATTGAGCCTGATGATTCCCCGCCCCAATAAAGAAGAAACAACCTGGACGTTCATTCAGATAATAGGCCATATCTTCCCCACCCATCGTGAGGTAGGGCGGTATAACATTCTCGGACCCAACGATCTTTCCGGCAGCAATCCGTAGTTTATCGGTAGCCGCAGTATCATTGATGACCGGTGGGTACCCGTCTTTGTAATTCATGTGAATTTTTGCCCCAAATGAGCGTCCTGTTCCTTCACAGATTTCCGATAAACGATTTTTTAATAACTGACGAACTTTCTCTTTGTATGCTCGCACGGTGCCGGTCAGATGAGCCTGCTCGGCGATGACATTAAAATTTGAACCTGCATTAAACGTCCCCACCGTAATCACAGCGCTGTCTATGGGATCGATATTCCGACTCACAATTGATTGGATGGCTTGTACCAGGTGAGCGCTAACGGAAATGGCATCTACCGTTCCTTGAGGCATAGCGCCGTGGCCACCTTTACCAACAACATTAATCTCAAACTCATCTGCTGCCGCCATAGTCGGTCCGGATTTTACACCAATGGTGCCAACGGGTTGGTACGTCCATAAGTGTGCGCCAAAAATGGCATCTACATGCGGGTTCTCCAAAACACCGTCGGTAACCATCATTTTTGCCCCGGCGAACCCCTCTTCCCCAGGCTGGAAAATGAATTTTATAGTGCCGCGTAATTCACTTTTACGACGGACAAGTTCTTCCACCACGCCGATAAGGATTGCCATGTGTCCATCGTGACCACATGCGTGCATTATTCCGGGAGTTTTTGAGGAGTAGGATAAAAGTTCATTCGCTTCCTGAATCGGTAACGCGTCCATATCGGCGCGTAAAGCAATGCAGGGACCTATGCCAGCTTCTCCCTCCAAAACAGCCACCAGTCCCGTTTTTGACATTGGCTGGGGATCAAGTCCCAGAGTCGTTAGTTGCGAAATGAGATATTTCTGAGTCTCGATCTCCTCAAAACCAAGTTCAGGGTTTTGATGAAAATATCGATGATGATTCCGGATGTGTTTTTCGACCTGTGGGGATATATGGGGTGTGGTCATTATTTCTCATGTCTCGTATTGCTGTGTTTCATAACGGCTGATAATATGGCATCACAAATTCCAGCTTCCAATCGTACTCCCCAATTTATTATCTGCTGCATGTGTGCTTTAGATTACGCGATCGTGAGCAGGTGACAACCTCATTCAGATAGCATTGTCTTTACGACAAAATCCAAATTAATTTCCATAAAAGGGAGCTTAAAACATGCAGATCAGTGTCAGGAAAAAATTAAAACGGAACATGAACAGGGTTCAAAGAAGCGGCATGGTCCTGCTGAATCTGTATCTGATCGGGAGTATGATTGGGTGTGCGCAACGGCCGAGTGAACTCCCGGTATCAAATGCGCGGCACATCGAAACCCGCATTTTGCCCGGCACGGATAAGGCGGTTATGAAAGCCTTTATTTCCGTTTTACAGGACGACCATTTTACCGTCGTGAGTGCCGACAGGGAACTGGGCTTGATCACTGCGAAAAGACAGTCCGAACATGCCCTGGCAAGTCTGAGTGAACTGGCCGCTCCTGATTCATCCCAAGAACTGAAGCCGGTGCAGAAATTCTTCATAATTGCAGGACTCGCAATTGCGGTCGGTGCACTGTTTGCCATTTTCAGTGGAAGTGATGATGACCAGGATACCCACCACAGCTATCACCATAACGATCACTATACGGTGATTGGTCATGACGACTATGATGGTCGCACGGTGTGGGAGTATCAGGTCACTGCAAATTTCGAATCGCTAAGAGATTCCACGACCCAGGTTCGCCTGAGTGTTCAGGGAACCGAACGACAAGGCGAAGCGATTGAGTCGGCGGGACCTGTCCAGGATGCAGAATTTTATAATGACCTGTTCCAAAAGGTGGAAACAACACTTATGCGCTAGCATGGTTCATTAACTGAAAAGGGACAAAAAAGGGCTGCCATTGTTATTGACAGCCCTTTTTTCAGTTGTGCCGCGGACAGGAATCGAACCTGCACCTCCGTAGGAGACTGGATCCTAAATCCAGCGCGTCTACCAATTCCGCCACCACGGCTTGTCTGTTGAAAAGCAGGCAATGATAGAATTTCTGATAGGTGCTTCCAACTAATTTTAGGGGAATTTCAGGAGCTGTTAAGTGTCTCAATAGAAAAAGGGCTCCGGTTCATTTACCCGAAGCCCTTTTGCGAAAAGAACTGACCTATGATGGAAAGAGAAGTCTGTTTATTTCAACAGAACCAGTTTGCTTGTGCTGGTGTAACCCTTATCCGTATTCATCCGGTAGAAATAAACACCGGAGACCACTTTGGCACCACGATTATCCGTTGCATCCCAGATCGCATGGTAGCGACCGGCTGAATAGTTTCCGGATACCAATGAGCGTACTTCTTGTCCCAGGACATTGAAAATACTGATGCGAACATTGCTATTTTCGGGAACATCAAAGCCGATGGTCGTGCTGGGGTTAAAGGGGTTTGGATAATTCTGTTTCAAGGCGAAATCCGTTGGGAGTGTCGTCTCATTCTCAATATCCGTATAGATCGTGACGAGACCGCCCACACCATGGGATGGTACAGCCAACCCGCCTGCGGCTGCAACAACCAGGTCATTGAAAGAAATTTGGATTTGCTCGTTATCCACCGCAGCCGATGAAACATTAAAAGTAATAGCGACGATGGCACCGGATCCGGCGACAATTTCGCCACCCTGTGTATCCACACCGATCACCATGCTACCGCCATTAACCTCATTGGTTTCAATGGTAAAATTGGCGGCGCGTCCGATACCTGCAACACTCGTCACGGTGAGGTGATCCGGGGAGTCGTGAATGGTAAACTGGAACCCTTTGACAGGTACCACATTGTCCATCGATACTTCGAATGTCATCGGAACACCAGGGCCAGAACTCGTGTTCTCCGGGACGGCAACCTCGACGCCACCGATGGTGACCTGACCATTTTCCCAGATTCCGTCCATGGCGTTACCATCGGGATCCGAGATAACCAATCCCCAGGGAATTTCAGCATTGTTAATCTCATGGAAGCGTAGTCCAACGATGGCATCAGTTAGCGTTGAAGGTACGCCAAAAATGATCTGGGCAATTGGCGCGTTGCCGTCCGGAATGCTTCGTCCGGCGTTGTCAAAGATCAAGATACTGACTGACGTATCACGATTGGTGTATTGAACTGAGAATGCACCATCCCACACGCCGTTGTCGTTGGTATCCGTGAAGGGTTCACCAGCCGTATATTGATTGTCACCTTCACCAAAATCGCTTGTACCGGCGATGCCATCAACACCCACATCCTGAAAGGGTTCGGCAGCCGTGCGACCAGATGCGGCAACGCCAAGGACATTTAGTTGATTCGGTACATCTTTAATACTGAATTGCAGGCCGCCCACTGCGGTTGCATTGTCCAAATTGATCGGCACAGCAATCGTTGCCTGCCCATTGTTCGCTGAAATGCTCACAATGGACACGGTTGCCTGGCCAAAGGCGACAGCCGCCAGGAGCATCGTACCCAAGCCAAGGGTCATTACTTTTCGCATATTTCCTCCATCAAAAACCACGCAAAATGCCTGGCAATATTCATCAGTCCTTTAAGGCCCACCAAAACCGATTATCGGCAAGAGACCCTGAGTGTAACTTTTGTGATTCCGTTTGGGTAAAATAACGGCTCCAGTATGCTAAACAATGTCTTTTTATGACGGTATAAAAAGCGTAACTGAAATGTTAATCCCCGTCACGTGACAACCATTTTTCCCTTAGAGTGTTGCCCCATGACACTTTTTGAATTTCTTTCCACTTCCACACGGGCATGGATCGTTACGACCGACTTTCGGTTCGGTTTGTACCGGTGCCGGTCGCGCAACCTGTTGGGGACCTCCTCCGGCAACACCTGTACCAGGGGATTGTGGTAGCGCACCCAATAATCCCATACCGGCTGTACTTGCATGCTGTTGAGAAATATTCCGTGCCCGTGGGCGGCGCTGTGGCGACCGTTCTTCCACCAATCGCGCATGGAAGAACAACCGCAGTGTTTCCCGATCAACCGCATCGAGCATGTTGACGAACATCTCGTAACCTTCGCGCTTATACTCAATCAACGGATCTTTTTGGCCAACCGCCCGGAGATTGATGCCCTCTTTCAATTGATCCATCTCATACAGATGTTCACGCCATTTTTCATCAATAATCCGAAGGTTCACCCACTGCAGCAGCCGCTTGATATTTTCAGGACCAACAATCTCGGCCTTTGCCTGAAACGCCTGATTCACAAGATTGACGACCCCCTCACGTATTAACTCCGGTTTGGTCTGGTCGAAGTCCGCCGGTTTGGCATGGGCGAGTGCCACCATTCCTAAATCATAATTCAAACCATCCCAGTCAACCGGCTCATCCACTTCCCGGCCGGTTGAATGCTTATCTACTACCGCATCAACAAAGTTTTCCACCATTTCGTGGAATTCATTTTCAAGATTAATACCCAGCAAGGCGTGGTTTCTGCGATCATAGACAATCTCACGCTGCTGGTTCATCACATTGTCATATTCCAGCAGATGTTTACGAATACCGAAATTACGCTCTTCAACTTTTTTCTGGGCGCGTTCGACCGCGCGGGTGACCATTCCAGCCTGAATGACCTCGCCCTCCTGAACACCAAGCCGGTCCATAATACTGGCCACTCGGTCTGACTGGAACAGACGCATCAGGTCATCTTCCAGGCTCAGGTAAAATTGCGATTCACCCGGATCACCCTGACGACCGGCACGGCCGCGCAACTGCAGGTCAATCCGGCGCGATTCATGGCGTTCAGTTCCCAGGATTTTCAGTCCACCCACATCGGTCACGCCAGGTCCAAGCTTAATGTCCGTGCCACGACCAGCCATATTGGTTGCGATAGTCACCGCGTGTTTCTGGCCTGCCCGGGCAACAATTTCCGCCTCCCGGCTATGGTGTTTGGCATTCAGAACATTGTGGGGAATTTTCACACGCTTCAACATTCGGGACAAAGTTTCCGAGACATCCACAGAGATCGTTCCCACCAGGACAGGCTGACCTGTTTTATAGGATTCGGCAATATCGTTGATCACCGCATTGTATTTTTCGCGCCTGGTTTTATAAATCTGATCATTGAAATCTGTTCGGGCAACGGATTGGTTGGTAGGAATTTCCACCACATCCAACTTGTAAATATCCCAAAACTCACCACTCTCGGTGACGGCTGTTCCGGTCATACCTGCAAGTTTGGAATACATGCGGAAGTAATTCTGCAGGGTGATGGTTGCCAGGGTCTGGGATTCCGCTTCGATAGCTACCTTTTCCTTCGCCTCCAATGCCTGATGCAGTCCGTCACTGTATCGTCTTCCGGGCAGAATTCGTCCGGTGAACTCGTCCACAATCAAGACTTTGCCATCCTGGACCACATAATCCACATCTTTTTCAAATAGCGAATAGGCTTTTAGGAGCTGGTTGATGTGGTGGATGACATCCGAGCGTTCGCCATGCAGTGTGTAAAGTTCCTCTTTACGCTTCAATTTCTCAGGACCAGAGAGTGATTCATCGGAATCAATATCGTGCAACGCTTCACCCAAATCAGGAATGACAAAGGTCTCCGGTTTTCCCGGTGACAGTGTTTCACGACCCAGCTCAGTTAAATCGACGACATTCTGCTTCTCTTCGATGATGAAGTATAATTGCTCATCAAGTTCCGGCATCTTCTTGTCGCGCAGATAGTCGTTTTCAATGCCCTGCTCCAGTTTTTTTATACCGGCTTCCTGGTAGAGCTTCATCAATTTGGGATGCTTGGGCATCCCGCGCCGGGCTTTTAGAATTTTTTCGCCAGCCGTATACTCCGTATCTGCATTTTTAATTTCAACTTCCGCCTCAGCTAACAAGCGGTTCACCAACTGCATTTGCTTCCGTATCAAGGCATCAACCGATGGACGCAGGTCATTAAATTTTTGAGAAATCTGACTTTCCACCATGCCCGAAATGATCAACGGCGTCCGGGCTTCATCAATCAGCACCGAGTCAACTTCGTCAACGATGGCGTAATAATATCCCCGATGAACCTGCTCCTCCGGAGCTACGGACATATTGTCACGCAGATAATCGAAACCAAATTCGTTATTCGTGCCATAGGTGACATCACAGGCGTACTCGATTTGTCGCTGGCCAGGGGTCATGGAATTGAGAATAACGCCCACCGTCAGACCAACATGGCGCAGCAACGCCCCCATCCAGTGTGAATCGCGTTCGGCCAGATAATCGTTAACCGTAACGACGTGCACGCCGCGCCCCGTCAGGGCATTTAAATAAATCGGTAAGGTGGCAACGAGGGTTTTGCCTTCGCCTGTTTTCATTTCCGCGATTTTACCCTGATGCAGGATTATGCCACCAATGAGCTGGACATCGTAGTGGACCATATCCCACTGCGTTTCCTGATCCAGAATGCGGATCGGCTGCCCGAGCATTTGTTGAGCGCCGCGTTTCACAACTGCGAAGGCTTCCGGCATAATTTCGTCCAGGATGCGCTGTTCTAATTCATCCACAGCGGTCTGGATTTCTTTGGCAGTTAATCCCTGAGAATCGAGCTGCGTTTTTAATGCCTCACGCTCGGTAGCGATGCGTTGCTGCCAGGCACGCGTTTTTGCGATGAGGTCAGCCTGAGTCGTATTCTGCAAGAGATCGAATTGTTCATTAATTGCGGTGACGAAGCCGGAAAGTCGTCTGACTTCCCGTTCAGATTTGGTACCGCCTAACAGTTTGGTAAGGAATTGTGTTATCATGGCGCAAAGATAATCCGTCGGGCTTTAGATCGAAATTTTTTATGCACCCTGAATCCTGCTGATTCTTGTTCGATGGAAGCTATAAATGAATTCCACTTCAGGTCCTAATTCCAGTCACAGACGTTAAAAGGCAGGCATTAAAGCCCGCCTTTTTGTAGATCATCAAATCACTTCAAGGTCACTGAAAGTTCAGGTTCCCGATCATGCAATCACGATTCGCCCGGAAGCCAAACCCTCATTCAAAACCGCATCCAGAATGCCATTGATAAAACTGCCGCTGTCATCCGTACTGTAGACTTTGGCAATTTCAATGGCCTCAGAGATGGAAACTTTCGGCGGAATATCCGGAAAGTAGTAGAACTCAGCCATGGCCATTCGCAGCAGGAGTCTGTCAATCAGCGCAATCCGGTCAAAATCCCAGTTTCGGGATTTGTGGATGATGACTTCATCAAACTCCTTGCGGTGAGCGACCACCGAGTAGGTCAGCTTTCGGGCAAAGGGAACCAAATCTTCCTGAAGACCCAAATCGACAATCAAGGTGTCGAGAATTTGATCCACATTGTCATCGAGAATTTCAAAGGCGTAGGTTGCCTTAAGAACAAACTCTCGCGCTTTCCGTCGCTCTTGCATGAACCCTGCTATTTATTTGTTGAGGTGAAAGGAACCCGATTTGTGCATTTGCTTCAGGCGACCCATGTTATGAATCCGCGATTCTGCAATATGGTTTGCAGCGCTCATTGTGGGGATTTTTTGCTCGTCGCTCAGGTGAAAAATTTCCATGAGCATATCATAAATATGATTGACCCTACTGTACGAACGTTTTTCGCTATATCCTTCCAATTCGCCATAAACATTAATGACGCCGCCGGCATTGATGCAGAAGTCAGGCGCGTAAAGGATATTTTTCTCCACGAGAATCTTGCCGTGCTTGTCATACTCGGCCAAAACATTGTTGGCCGCACCCGCAATGATGGGCGTTTTCAACCGGGGAATGGTCTCGTCATTAATGCTGGCTCCCAGCGCGCAAGGTGCGAAAATATCGCATTCCTGGTCATAAATGTCCCCGGGTTCGCAGACCGTGACATTTTTAAAGGTCTGGGTGACCTTGGCCAGTTTTTCCTTGTCGATGTCCGTTACAACCACATGAGCGCCTGCTTTCGCCAAATGCTCCAGTAAATAATACCCAACATGACCCAACCCCTGCAAAGCGACCTTACGCTTTTCAAAACTTTCGTCTCCGAATACTTTCTTGAGCGCGGCTTTCATACCGACGAACACACCGTAGGCTGTAAACGGTGACGGATCGCCACTACCCCCCAGCTCACTTGCCAACCCGACGACATATTCGGTTTCATCATGAACCCATTCCATCATGCGCGGTGTGGTATTCACATCCTCTGCGGTTATATAACGCCCGCCCAGACTATCAACCAGACGACCATAAGCACGAAAAGTTGATTCATTCCCAATTTTTTTCACATCGCCGATAATCACGGCTTTGCCACCGCCCAGGTTCAACCCGGAGATCGCGGATTTATAGGTCATCCCCTCAGAAAGACGCAATACGTCGCGCACCGCGTCAGCTTCGCTCTCGTAGTTCCAGACGCGACACCCACCCAAGGCAGGACCCAGGTTCGTATTGTGGATCGCAATAATGGCCTTTAAGCCAGTTTCCGGATCGTGTGTAAACACCACTTGTTCGTGGCCGTGTAGATCCGGTGAATCAAAAAATCCCATAGTCCAACTCCTATGCGTTTAGTAAGTGTCTGCTGATGACGAGACGCTGTATTTCATTTGTACCTTCGTAAATCTGCGTGATCTTCGCGTCACGCATCATCCTCTCAACTTCAAACTCGCGAATGTACCCATAGCCCCCATGGATCTGAACGGCTTCAGTGGTCACGTACATAGCCGTGTCTGAGGAATACATTTTCGCCATTGATGCTTTAGCGCCGATGGGAATTCCTGCGTCCTTCATCCAGGCGGCTTGCCGAACGAGGAGTCGTGACGCCTCAATCCGGGTCGCCATGTCAGCCAATTTGAAACTCACGCCCTGAAATTCTCCAATTTTTTGACCAAATTGTTCACGCTCATTGGCATACTTAATGGCGCGTTCTAAAGCCCCCTGAGCAATTCCAACCGCCTGGGCGGCAATGCCAATTCGGCCGGCATCCAGCGTGGCAAGGGCAATTTTGAAGCCAATTCCTTCACTCCCAATCAGGTTGGCAGCCGGTACCCGACAGTTCTCAAAATTGAGTTCACAAGTATCCGAACCGCGAATCCCCAATTTATCTTCCTTCTTGCCAACATTGAATCCAGCCAAGCCCTTTTCTACGACAAATGCTGAAATACCACGGTGTCCGGCGGTTTTATCTGTTTTCGCAAAAACCACGACGAAATCTGAGGTTGAACCATTCGTCACCCAATTTTTGGTGCCATTTAAAATGTAATGATCGCCGTCTTTGGTTGCCGTGGTAAGCATCGCTTTGGCGTCGGAACCCGATTGCGGTTCACTAAGGGAATAGGCGCCGAGCTTGTCGCCGGATGCCGTCTGGGGCAGGTATTTTTGCTTTAATTCTTCACTGCCAAACTTGAGAATGGGGTTGGTAAACAACGAATTGTTCACTGACATAATCACACAGGTGGAAGCATCAATGCGTGCGACCTCTTCCAATGCGATCGCGTAGGAAACAGTATCCAGCCCGGTTCCGCCATACTCCTCCGGAACCTGCATCCCCATGAACCCGAGCTCCCCCAGGTGCCTGACAATTTCAGTCGGGAATTCCGCTTTTTCGTCACGCTCCCTCACCCCCGGCTTAATCTCTGTCTCTGCGAATTCGCGAATGGTATCGCGAATCATCATCTGTTCTTCATTCAATTGAAAATTCATGTTCAATTCTCCGCGTTCGATCTTTCAACTTAATACGTAAACAAGAATCACCTTGCGAAATCTTTCGGGGTGATGCCTGTGCTCATGAGCGATAATCGTAAAATCCGATTCCCGTTTTCCTGCCCAAATATCCAGCAGCCACCATCTTTTTGAGCAATGGACAGGGCCGATACTTCGGATCACCGAGACCTTCGTATAACACATTCATGATTGATAAGCAAACATCCAGCCCAATGAAATCGGCCAGGGTCAGTGGTCCCATGGGATGCGCCATACCCAATTTCATGATCTCATCAATCGCCTCTTTCGTGGCGACACCCTCCATCAACGCAAAAATCGCCTCATTAATCATGGGCATCAGAATTCGGTTGGCAACAAAACCGGGGTAATCATTGGCTTCCACGGGAATTTTCCCGAGTTCCTTCGTGAGCGACATAATGGCGTCAACCGTGGCGTCAGAGGTTGCGTGTCCCCGAATAATTTCCACCAGCTTCATCACCGGCACGGGATTCATAAAATGCATACCAATGACCCGATCCGGTCGTTTGGTCTGGCTGGCAATTTCAGTAATGGAAATAGAAGAGGTGTTGCTGGCCAAAATGGCGTCAACCGGCAGCAGCTCGTCCAACTTCCGAAAGAGCGCAAATTTAATGTCGCGGTTTTCCGTCGCTGCTTCCACCACCAGGCTGGCAGTGTCAGCGTCTTCCAACTGCGTTGTCGCGGTAATGCGACCCAAAACGGCAGCCTTGTCCGCTTCGGTAATGATCTCTTTTTTAATCTGGCGGTCGAGGTTTTTCTCAATGGTGGTCAAGGCACGATTCAGAAAATCCTGATTCACGTCCACCATAAACACCTTGAACCCGGTTTGGGCGAAGACATGGGCAATGCCATTCCCCATCGTTCCCCCACCGATTACACAAATCGTCTTATTAATCATGTCAATTTCTCCCCGGAAATCTTTGCTTACAACCGCTCCACCAGCAACGCTGATGCCTCACCACCGCCGATACAAAGTGTCGCCAGTCCGCGTTTGACATCACGCGCTGCCATGGCGTGGAGCAACGTCGTCAAAATCCGTGCCCCGCTTGCGCCGATGGGATGACCCAACGACACCGCACCACCATTTACATTCACTTTTTCGTGCGGAATTTTTAACTCGTCCATGGTTACCATGGTCACCACGGAAAACGCTTCGTTGATCTCGTACAGGTCAATGTCATCAACGGTCAGATTGACTTTTTTCAATAGTTTGGAAATGGCAATAGCCGGCGATGTGGTGAACCATTCCGGCGCTTGAGCTGCCGATGCCTGAGCGATTATTTTTGCAATGGGTTTCAGACCTAATTTTTTCACCATCTCACCGCTTGCCAACACCACTGCTGCTGCACCGTCATTAATTTTTGAGGCATTGGCTGCGGTGATGGTGCCGTCTTTTTGGAAGGCTGGCCGGAGGGTGGACATTTTATCAAAATTGCCCCGACCCGGTTCTTCGTCGGTTTTCACCTGGATCGGATCACCCTTGCGCTGAGGAATTTCCACTGGAACGATCTCCGTATCAAACGCGCCAGATTTCTGGGCTGCCAGAGCGCGCTTATAACTTTCCACCGCGAAGGCATCTTGAGCTTCACGGGAATAATGATACTCCGTGGCACAACGCTCACCGGCCAAACCCATGTGCGTGTTGTCGTAGACATTTAAAAGCCCGTCCCGCAAAATTCCGTCCTCGATGGTGCCGTTGCCGAGCCGGTAACCACTTCGAGCCTGGGGAATGTAATAGGGGATGTTGCTCATGCTCTCCATGCCACCGGCGATGATGATTTCAGCGTCACCAACCTGGATCGCCTGTGCCGCCAGCATGACCGCTTTCAACCCAGACCCACAGACTTTATTGATGGTCATACACTCTGTGCCAAACGGCAGGTCAGCGTAGATTGCGGCCTGGCGCGCCGGAGCCTGACCCTCACCAGCGGTAATGACATTTCCCATGATCACTTCATCAACCATTTCAGGTTTAATTCCGGATTGCTCAAGGGCCGCTTTGATGACCACTGCCCCAAGTCTGGGTGCCGGAATGGATGACAACGCTCCCTGAAATGCGCCAACGGCGGTGCGTTTGGCGGCGACGATAAATACCTCGTTAAATCCGGATGGTGTGTTTCCCATGTTCAATTAATCCTTTCCTTCATCTCTCTTTGCGATCCCCGATTGGGTCGTTAATGGTTTTTTTTCGCCATTCCGGTTGTTCCCCTGAGCTCTGCCTGCCCGGGCGAAGCGGAGCGCAGCAGGGTCGAAGGGCAACCGGCGCTTAGAAAATCCTGCCAGTACTTCGACCAGTCTCCATTTTATTGCGCCTCGGCAGGCAAGCCCTGCAAGACACGCAGGTACAACTTTTAAATTCTTGCTTCATTTCACCAGTCGCCGTAATGAAAACAGATCCATATCGGCATTTTCACCGTCCAGCATCACTTGAGCAGCAAGGCGTCCCATTGAGAAACCAAATCCCATGCCATGTCCCGTGTAGCCACCCGCGGCGAAGATATTGTGTTTCCCGGGTATGCTCCCCAGCATGGGAATGCCGTCCCGTGAAAAACCCATGAGTCCGGCCCACTCATAGTCAATGCTGCAACCACGTGTTGTATGAAAATTTTCGTGCAAATAGTCGATGAGCTTGGTCGTGACGCGCTCATCCGGTAATTCATTGAAGTGCTGGGCATCCCCGCCGGGGACTGATTCCCGCATACCACCCATGAGAACCCGGCCATCCGGCAATTGACGGAAATACTCATAGCCGAAATTTGCGTAAATAACCTCGTTCCAGAGTTTTTTCGGAATCGGCGAGGTGACCAATGCGTGTCCCCTCACCGGTAATATTTTGTCCTGAAAAAAATCATCAATCAGTTGACTATAGGCGTTCGTGGACAGCAGCACCAGAAACCCCGAAACCTGACCCTTCGGTGTTTTCACGGTTACGCTATCAAAATCATTGTAAACCAACTCTGTCACCGGCGTGTTTTCAAATATTTTCGCACCGGCAGCGTGCGCCTGCTCTCCGATGCCAGCAACCAACCTGGCCGGATGACAACCCGCATCTTCAGTCGTAAAAAGCCCACCCTGATAAATTTTGGAATCTGAAATTTCCGCCAGGTCAGCGGCTTCACGATATTCAACCTTGAACCCGTCGGCCAGCATCAATGCAGCACTTTCCTGAAGTTCCCGAGCCTCCTCCGGCGTGATGGCAGCATGTAGCGAACCGCATGGATCCAGATTACAGTCAATTTTTGTGTCGCCGATGAAAGCCTTCATCAACTGGATATTCTTATTGGTGAAGTCCCAGAGTCGTCGCGATTTCTCTCGTCCGATGAGTGCCACCGCCCGGGCATAATGCTCAACGGTGCCTGTTAATAAAAATCCGCCGTTGCGACCGGAAGCGCCACTGGCCAGTAATTCCTCTTCCAAAATGACCACATTCGCGCCGGCTTTTCGCATCCAATAGGCTGCGGATGTTCCCGTAATACCACCTCCCACGATGATCACATCGCAGGTAAGTTTTTCTTCCAACTGTGGGTATTGCTGAACCGCGTCATGCAGCCAGTAGACCCGCTGGCGCTCAGATTTTCCGCTTGGTTTCTTTGTCATAAGCTAAAATGATGTCCCGCACCAATCTGTGTCGAACCACATCTGCATCGGTAAAATGGACAAAGGTTATCCCTTCCACAGGTTTCAAAATGCGTGTGCTGTGAACCAGTCCGGACTCTTCCCGGGATGGCAGATCAATTTGGGAAAGATCACCCGTAACGATGACCTTTGAATTCACACCCATGCGTGTCAAAAACATTTTCATTTGGATCGGGGTCGTGTTTTGAGCCTCATCGAGAATGATGAAGGCGTTATCCAGCGTCCTTCCCCGCATATAGGCCAGGGGCACGATTTCAATCGCCTTCTGATCGAGCAACTGTCGTACACGATCTGCCGGAAGCATGTCATACAAGGCATCGTACAGCGGCGTAAGGTAGGGATCGATTTTTTCTTTCAGGTCACCGGGCAAAAATCCCAATCGCTCACCGGATTCTACCGCGGGTCGTGTGAGAATAATTTTTTTTACCTCGCGATTTTTAAATGCTGAAACGGCGAATGCCACAGCGAGATAGGTTTTCCCGGTACCGGCCGGTCCGAGTGCGAAGGTCATATCAGAAACTTTTACGGCATCAAAATAGGCTTCCTGGCCCGGCGTCCGTGGCTTGATGACATCGGATCGGGTGAATAGAATCACCGATCCCAGGCCTGGTTCGCCTACTGATTGCGTGCCCACCCGGGAAAGCTTGATAATGGTTATCACGTCAGCTTTGTCGAGAAATTTTTTGCGTGTCAGGACTGCCAGCATCTCAGCAATCACATTTTCAGCGTTGATAATGTCCTGCTCCGGACCGGTGAGGGTGATGTCATTGCCGCGTACAAATATTTCGACGGGTAATTCCTGTTGGAGAACTTTCAGGTTGGTGTCATTCACACCGAGAAAATCCATGGGATTGAGATCCCTGAGACTGATGGTTTTGTGTTGGGCTTCGTTTATTTGAGTCGATTCCATAATTAAATCAACAGTTGTTGCTCCTGAATATTTGCCCGGGATTCGGACTGAAATTATTCGCCTGTGGGGCTCATTTTGGGGTTCCCGGGTTGCTTGAAAATACGACGATTGGCAGCATATGCGCGGTTAAGATAGCCATTGATTACTAACTTCAAACCGATAATTATCTGCTCGAATTCCATCGGGTTGGCAAATTTGTCCGGCAGATAAATTTCGGTATGTTGAACAATTACAAAATGATAGTCCGGAAGTGAGCAAAATCATGCTTGCTTTCGCTGCTTACATAAGGCGCTTGTTATTAACAACTTACGACATATGATGTTGTTATTATTGCTGTTATAGTATGGACAGTGATGAAATATTAGCTTTTAGTGAGGGCGATTCAATAGTTGACTGGTATCACATCAGGAACTATCTTCGTTCACAGGATATGGGAGTTCGGGTTGATCGATAAGGTCGTTTTTATGGGGTCCTTCCCTTTGGGATGGTTGACCGGGTCGTCCCCAAATCTCGAATTGAAATACCACAAAACCAAAACCAGGAGGAAAGCATGAACAAGCGATTAACGCTTTTCGTGTGGGCAATTGTGCTGGTACCGCTAATGGCATTTAGCCAGGGTACAATCAAAGGCACGGTTACTGACGCAGCGACAGGGGAAGCCCTGCCAGGTGCAAATGTCATTGTTGACGGACAGCCCTACGGTGGCGCATCCGATTTGTCGGGGGCTTATGCCATTGAAGGTGTCCCTGTTGGAACCTATACCGTCACCGCATCGGTGATCGGCTATGAAAAAGCGAGTCAGACAGTGGCTGTGGCTGCAGGACTTACAGTCACGGTGAATTTCAACCTGAGCCAGGCTGCCATTATGGGATCAGCGCTGGAAGTGCTGGCCTCGCGGGCAACGCGTGAAACACCGGTGGCTTTTACCAATGTTGACAAAAGCCAGATGTCGCTACGTCTTGGGTCGCGTGACATCCCCTTGGTCCTTAACACAACGCCCTCAGTTTACGCTACCGAAGGCGGCGGCGGTGCTGGTGATGCCCGTATCAATGTACGTGGTTTTAATCAACGCAATGTTGCCATTATGATCAATGGCGTGCCAGTCAATGATATGGAAAATGGTTGGGTCTATTGGTCCAACTGGGATGGTGTCGGCGATGCTACCTCCTCCATTCAGGTTCAGCGTGGTCTTAGTGCCGTAAATTTGGCAACACCTTCCGTTGGTGGAACCATGAATATCATCACCGATCCGGCTGCTCAAGGAAAGAGCGCGATGGTGAAACAGGAAATCGGTTCATGGGGATTCTCAAAATCAACTGTAGCTTTCAGTACAGGTAACATGGATGGCCTGGCAATAAATGGTGCGGTTGTTCGTAAAACGGGCATTGGTTTTTATGATGCCACATGGACAGATGCCTGGGCATATTATTTAGGAGCGGGCTATGCAATGAATTCGAATAATCGGTTCGAATTTTATGCTGTTGGTGCCCCACAAAGACATGGTCAGAATCTTTATAAGCAGAATGTTGCCCGGTATAGTCAACAATATGCCAAAGAGATCTTTGCTGATAGTGTCATAGCGTTAGATGCTGATTCCAATGGCGTTTCAGATGTATTTGAGAAATACAAAGAATTAGGTCGTGCATTCAACCAAACCTCTCATGGCGTTTCAACATCTTACGATGGTTTGCAGTACTGGGATATGTACGGCGAACAAGACGGAATAACCCGCTATTCGCCGACTCTGCTTAACGAAAGAGAAAATTTTTATCACAAACCACAACTCAATCTAAACTGGTACTTGAATCTGTCAGACCAAATGCGGTTGTCCACGATTCTTTACTGGAGTGGTGGTAGCGGTGGCGGTACTGGGACATATGGCAGTGTTGTGACAAATTACAATGAAGGTGGATACCGTGATTGGGACGCTGAAATTGCTCAGAACACTGGTAACATAGACGCAACCTATAGTAATTCACTTTCACGGGCAACTGGGATTTTGCGAAATAGTCGTAACAATCAGTCTACCATTGGGCTGATTTCCAAATTGAATGTTGATGTCAGCAATTCTCTTAAGACTATTGTTGGTGTAGATTGGCGTACGGCCGAGATTAATCACTATTATGATGTTCGCGATCTATTGGGTGGTGATTACTACGTTTTCACGGGTAATGAATTTGATACGACTCAGGCCATGCAAATGAAATTCCTGGGTGACAAGCTCAATTATTACAATACCAACACCGTAAATTGGCTTGGATTTTTTGGACAAGCCGAATTTAAGAGTGGTCCGATTTCAGCCTATGGAACCGCTGGATATTCAACTACCGGTTATACTTATACCGACCACTTCAAGGCTTCAGAGGAAATGATGGTTATCGTAGCAGGAGACACAAGCTATGTCCCTGACCCGAGTAGTAAACCACTTCATTCTGAGAATAAGGGTCTCTCAGGGTATCAGATTAAGGGTGGTGGAATGTATCGCCTGACTGAAGATTTGGGTGTTTTTGCCAACCTTGGTTACATTTCCAAAGCCCCTATCTTTGACAATGCAATCAACGACTATGATGGCTCTGTAAACAAAAATGTGGAAAATGAGCTCTTCAATTCATTTGAAGTTGGTTTGGACGCGAGCGGACTTGGTGGAATAGTGGCTGCCAAAGCAAACTACTACAATACAAAATGGCTCAATCGCTCCAATTTAATCGGCTATACACTTCCTGATGGTTCAGACGCAACCTTATTCCTCGCTGGAATGGATGCCAACCACTCAGGTATAGA
>Ga0210009_1000966_pt1 | contig 27575 bp, 23 predicted proteins | sample CryGeyCG2114_065_FD_185457 | JGI IMG/M metagenome (GOLD analysis project Ga0210009, IMG submission 185457) | Groundwater microbial communities from aquifer - Crystal Geyser CG12_big_fil_rev_8/21/14_0.65 (SPAdes) (version 2) | ecosystem: Environmental > Aquatic > Deep subsurface > Groundwater ...
TTATTTACCTGACGGAAGGAGAAACTCCGACACGGTCTCTTGGACCAAGGTTTTTTCCTCCTTTCCGTTAGTTAACCATTTCTTTTAACTTTGTAAATAACTTCTTTTATATAACATACAAGGTTTTAATATTAGCAAATTCCGAAACCAAAAAAATTATTTTCAATTTTATCCCCTCAATTAAAAATTCTATCAGTAAAACTTTACTGAAGAACTTATTTTATATTAGTGCGTCTAAAAAAGTTGCAAAAGTAAATTATGCTAAAAACAATGCTAAAAACTATGTTGAGAATAACTTGAAAGGAAAAACCAAAATAATATTTTTAGGATTGTTTCTAATTCTTTTGGGCTGCCAGAAACAAAGTTACAAATCAGAAATTATTCCAATAAATGATTTTTTCAAAAATCCACAAAACACACAATTTGAACTATCACCAGATGGAAAAAATATTGCATACTTAAAACCTTGGAAAAATAGACTAAATATATTTGTTAAAAATCTTTCCACACAAACTGAAACACAATTAACAGAAGAAATAGGCTCCGATATTAAAGAGATTTTCTGGGCAAACAAATTAAAAGTAATATACTCAATTGATAAATATAACAACGATTATAATGCTTTAATTTGCATTTCAATTGATACGAAGCAAATAAGAGAAATATCCAATTCGCAAAACACAAATGCTTTTGTAATTAATATTTTGCCAGAATTTGAAAACGAAATAATTATTCAAACAAACGAAAGAGACGCTGCAGTTTTTGATGTTTACCGAATTAATTTATTAACAGGAAAACGAAACACTATCGGACAAAATCCTGGTAATATTACAGGTTGGTTAACTGATAATAATGGAAAACTTCGTGTTGCGATTTCTACAAATGGAGTTACTAACGAAATACTTTATAGAGATGATGAAAATGAAAGTTTTAAGGAAGTTAAAAAGGTATCCTTTTACGATGTCTTTTTTCCAATTTCTTTTAGTGCCGATAATAAATATGTTTATGTAATTTCAAACGAAAAAGGCAATAGAACAGCGCTTATAAAATATGATATTAAAAGAAATTATGAAGTTGAGCTTATTTATGAACATCCCGAGTATGATATTGAATTTGCGCTTATTTCTGCAAAAACAAAAAAGATTATAGGGGTTTCTTATGTTAGCTGGAAACGAGAATTTTATTTTTGGGATGAAAACAGAAATGATATACAAAAAAGCATTATAAAGAAAATTCCAAATATGGAAATAGAAGAAGTTAGCTCTGATTACAACGAAAATATATATCTAATTAAAGCTTCGTCAGATAAATCCTATGGGGCTTACTATTTATATAATTCAACTAATGATTCGTTGGAAATAATTTCTGAAATATCTCCATGGCTAAAAAAAACGGAGTTTTCGCAAATGAAACCAATCCGCTTTCAAGCACGCGATGGAATTACAATTAATGGATATTTAACTTCGCCAAAAGTTGAACTAATCAACAATCTGCCTATTGTTGTTCTTGTTCATGGCGGTCCTTGGTTAAGAGATAAATGGGGTTTTAATAAAACCGTACAATTTTTAGCAAATAGAGGTTATGCTGTTCTTCAAATAAATTTTAGAGGTTCTGTTGGTTATGGAAAAGAATTTTGGAAAGCAGGATTTAGAGAATGGGGTGGTAAAATTCAAGATGATATTACGGATGGCGTTTTTTGGCTTTTGAAACAAGGCTTTGTTGATAAAAATAGAATAGCAATTATGGGAACTTCTTACGGCGGATATGCTGCATTAGAAGGCTTAACTAAAACTCCAGAAATTTATGCATGTGGAATTAGCCAGGGTGGAGTTTTTAATTTAATTGAATTTTTAGAAAAAATTCCTCAAACGTGGACTCCTTTCCGTGAAATGTTAAATGAAATGATTGGCGATCCTGTTAAAGATTCTACAATGCTAAAAGAATATTCGCCATTTTTTAATTATGAAAAAATTAAAGTTCCGTTGCTTATTGCTCACGGAAAAAACGATTCCAAAATTGATATTGCGCAAGTGGATGATTTTGTTAAAAAGCTTACTGAAAATAAAATTGATGTTAAATACATTGTAAATGATGATGAAGGACATCTTTTTAGTAAAGAAGAAAATAGAATTGAATATTTTCGTGAAGTTGAATTGTTTTTGGCTAAACATTTAAAGGGCAGAAAAGAGAAATAATTTTTCATTCCTATTATAAAATTGTATTTTCCTTTTTGTTTTTTTACCATTAAATTTTGGAAATATGATAAATATTGAAAAATACAAACATGTAATTTGGGATTGGAACGGAACTTTATTTGACGACGTTGAGCTTTGTTCCAAAATAATGAACCAACTTCTGGAAGAAGCTAACTTACCAAAAATAACAGTAACTGAATATAGAGCCGTTTTTACATTTCCGGTAATTGAATACTACAAAGCACTTGGCCACGATGTTGGGGCAAAAAATTGGGAAAAAATTAGTCGCCAATTTATTAGCGAATATGAAGCAAATAAATATCATTACACAATTTATCCAGATGCAAAAGAAGTTTTGACAAAAATTAAAAATTTAGGAATTTCGCAGTCAATTCTTTCGGCCTATAAGCAAGAAACTTTGGATGAATTAGTGGCTCATTTTAAACTTTCGGAATATTTTGTTGGGCTTGTTGGTTTGGATAATATTTATGCAGCAAGCAAATTGGATAACGGTTTGAGATGGATGAAAGAACTTGGGTTTACAAAAGGAGAAGTACTTCTAGTTGGCGATACACTTCACGATTGCGAAGTTGCAAATGCAATTGGTGCCGATCCAGTTTTGCTCTCACTTGGTCATCAATCTATCGAAAAATTAAACGAATGTAACATTCCAATAATTAATAGTTTAAGCGAATTATTGGATCCCAATTTATAGATTGTCACAAGTAAGATAAATTATTATTTTATACAACACGTAAAAAATGAACTTAATTTCATTGAGGCAATTTGAAAGTAGGCAATTCAAATAAGAAATAAACCCAACAAAGTAAGAATTTAATTGACCTTGAAAATAAAAGCAATATTTTTGAACTTTCAACAACTTCTGTTTTACCCACTATACAAAAAGAAAACTTGTTTTCCCTTTATAAAAGCATTTTCAAAAAGGAAAATTGTAATGAAATTAAAAATTTACATATTGGTATTATCTATACTTTTAAGTTCCAATATCTCTACTTATGCACAAAATAGTATGCAAATATTAAAATACTATACTAAAGCTGATTCATTAACTATCGATCCCAATTCGTTTTTCCCAATGCAAGTTGGTAATTTTTGGCAATATGCTTTCCAAAATGAAATTGTGAAAGAGCAATATGTAACAAAAGATTCTTTAACTGAGAATAGTACTACGTTATATTGGATTAACGACTTTCCATGGTATTTATTAGACACTAATAATACTATTTATGGTTGGCATCCTTCTGGTCAAATACAATATATGGACTGCTACTTCAAACTTGATGCTAATTTAGGAGAAGAATGGATTGTTTGGATGCACGAATCTGATTCAACCCATCCAATAATAAGAAAAATTGAATCAATATTTGAAGCAGAATATTTAGGAGTTAAAACAATATTTAAGGAAATTGTAGAATATGCCAGAGATGAAAACCAAGATTATTTACGACATAAATATATACTTGGAGCAGGTTTAGGAATAGTAAACAAACGAAATGATAGTGATGTTGAACCGCCGGAATATTTGATATCAGCAATATTAAATGGTGATACACTTGGAACAATTGTTGGTGTCAAGAATGATAATTCTAAATTAATACCTTCGGATATTGAGCTATTTCAAAATTATCCAAATCCGTTTAATCCAAGTACAATAATAAGCTATCAACTACCAGAAAATAGCTTTGTAAATTTGGTTGTTTATAATGCATTAGGACAAAAAGTAGCTGAGTTGATAAACCAAGAGCAATCAAGCGGAAAATACTCAGTTAAATTTAATGCAAGCAATTTACCAAGCGTTGTTTATATTGATCGCATAGCGATCCATTCGGATAAATTACAAGCTAGTGAATTTAGTGATGCAAAAAAGATGCTCCTAACAAAATAAGTAAAAATAAACTTTCGAAGAGAATAAAAAAAGGCCACTTAAAAACTCAATTTTTAAGTAGCCTTTAAAAGATTAAATTTACTAATCTGGAAAAGAAGTAGTATCAGCTAAAGCTTTATAAAGATTTTTCATTTCAGAAATGGTAATATCAAAATGTCCACTCATAGCACTACCAAGTTGTCCAAACTTAATTTTATGTTGAACTTCATTTCCCTTTTTGCGAGTAAATTTACCTGCGCTCATACCCTCTAAAGCAATTAGTTTACCATCAACACCATGGCAAGAAGCACATTCGGCTGTATAGTAAGTTTTCCCACTTGTGGCATTACCATCTTTACCTACGTTAGAAATAGAAAAAGAACCAGTAGGATAAGTACCTGTTACTGTAGCATCATATAATAGAGTTACATCTAAAACGCCTTCTTTCATAAATTTAACTAAATCCCAAATTTGTGAATCAGTTAATAATTGAGAATAGTTTGGCATTTGATCGCCAGCTGAATTATTTGTGGAAGGGTTATAAGTTGATAAATCATTAGAAATATCTCTTCTTCCAGTAGTCTTTTTCATTGCATCAAAAAGCTCTTGAGCAGTTTTTGTTTGTGCAGATTGGAATAGATTTACACCTGAAACATTTGGTCGTGTAGTTTTAGGACCTCTGCTTACATAGGCTCCAGTGTTACCAAGTAAATCCCAACCATGACATTGTTTACATCTAAAAAAATCTGCTGAAGCATTAAACTTTGCAAGGTTTACGTTAGCTTGGTCAAAATCAGATTCAACACTCCAAAATTTATCATACATAATACCACCATTTGATGCTGATGCATTATCAAAAGCAGAATCAGTTGGCGATGTAATATCATCTTTAGAACAACCAATTAATAAAGATAGTAATAGTAATAGTGACACGTAAAAGCTTTTCATTAAGAAACTCCATTTTATTAAAAAAATTGTATTCAATAATAAATAAACCCTTGTCGGTATAAAAGAAAACAATTATGAAAAATATTTCATAATTAAATGTTGATATAAAACGTATAATTTTGACAATAATTATTTAATACTATTGGAAAAAATATTTTATAGTTCCCTATGACTATAATGCTGTAATCATTTATTGGGAAAATGAGGCGATTGTGAAACGATATGACTACTTTTAGTTTTCTTCCAAACTTAAAATTCATTTTTTGTAACTTTATGTATTAAGTTTTTCTTTTTAAAAATCGAACGGGAATTATAAATGGATAAAATTACAAACGTACTTGCAGAGCGTTATGCATCTGAGGAAATGAAAAATATTTGGTCACCAGAAGGACGTATTCTTCTTGAACGAGAGTTGTGGATTGCCGTTATGAAAGCACAAAAAGAGCTTGGATTCAACATTCCGGCAGAAGCCATAAAGAGTTACGAAAGCGTGAAAGCCAATATAAATCTTGAATCAATTAACGCTCGCGAACGCATTAGCAGACACGATGTAAAAGCCCGAATTGAGGAATTTTGTGAACTTGCTGGCTTTGAGCATATTCATAAAGGAATGACCAGTCGCGATTTAACCGAAAATGTTGAGCAGCTTCAAGTGTTTCGTGGTTTATATTTATTGATGGGAAAAGGTGTAGCTGCTTTGAGCAGTATTGCCGAAAAAGCCGAAAAATATTCCAATCTTATAATAGCTGCTCGCACACACAATGTTGCCGCTCAGCCAACAACTTTAGGAAGAAGATTAGCAATGTTTGGCGAAGAACTTCTTTTTGGAGTAAATCAACTTCAATTTTTGATTGATAATTATCCAGTTCGTGGATTAAAGGGAGCGGTTGGAACTCAAGTTGACCAGCTTACACTTTTTAATAACAATTCCACAAAAGTAAAAGAACTTGAGCAAAAACTGTTAAATCATCTCGGAATTAAAAAATCACTAAATACAGTTGGACAAGTTTATCCAAGAATTATCGATTTTTCAGTTATTTCCACACTTTTTACTCTTGGAAGTGGTTTAAGCAGTTTTGCAACCACTTTAAGAATTATGGCAGGAAATGAAACCGTGTCGGAAGGATTTGCAAAAGGACAAACTGGTTCTTCGGCAATGCCGCACAAAATGAATAGTCGCTCAAGTGAAAGAATTAACGGATTTCAAAACATTTTGGCAGGATATGTTACAATGGCAAGCAGCATTTCGGGCAATCAATGGAACGAAGGCGATGTTTCGTGTTCTGTTGTGCGCCGTGTAGCGTTGCCAGATAGCTTTTACGCAATTGATGGAATGCTGGAAACGTTTCTAACAATAATTGAGCAAATGGAAGTTTTTGAACCAGTAATTGAAAAAGAAAACAAGTATTATTTCCCATTTTTATCTACAACAACTTTTTTGATGGAAGCAGTAAAAAAAGGAACTCCACGCGAAGAAGCACACGAAGTTATTAAAGAACATTCTGTTGAAACAGTCCGCGATTTACGAAATGGTATAATTGTTAAAAATAATTTATTGGAAAGATTGGCAAATGATGCACGTTTGGGTTTATCGTTAACAGAATTACAAAGTATTATGGATAAATCGGAAAAATTGATTGGCAATGCAAAATTGCAAATTATTGATTTTGTTGAACAAGTGGATGTATATAAACACAATTATCCAAAAGCCCAAAATTATAAACCTGGCGATATTTTGTGATTTAATTTGCCCTTTTGGGGGCAAAAATAGATTTTTGGAACAAATAACGGCCTTTTTGAGGAATAACGGATTTTTAGCAGAAGACGACTCAGCGAGTCGTCTCTACCAAATACGTTATTAATATTTAAATTCGCTACCGCCAATAAATTCGCGTAAAACAGAATCTGTTGGAACTGCCGAATTATCTTTCATCGGTCTAATTCCTTTTAGCATATTATATGTTCTTTCTGCACGTTTAAAAGCATCTTCTTTTAAAGGATTATCTCTAAACATTTCAACCCATTTTTCAAATTTATCAAAAAGCATTGAGCGATAAATAGATAGTTCGTAGGGCATTCCACTACTAATTATAAAATCGGCGTTATTGCTATATGGAATAATATGACGAAGTTCACTTGCTCTAACGTAATGCCAATGTTCAAGAGTTTGTTGAGGATTATAAGCCCGTTGAACCGAATCGCGAAGCATTCTGCGCATTAATCTAATATCTGTCCATTGAACAAAATTGTTATCGGCATCTTTTACTTGAATTAGTGGCTCGAGGTATAATTTAAATTTAAGCTCGTCATCAATACCTTCGCTAAATTGAGGATAAAGTCCGTGGAGACTATCGATTAGAATTATTTCATTTCCATTTATTTGCATTGGAGTGTGATTTAATGTCCGTAATCCTTTTTTGAAATCGTAATGTGGAATAAAAACTTTTTCGCCAGCGCTTAATTTTTTTAGATGTTCATTAATTAATGGTAAATCTAAAGCTTGTGGAGTTTCAAAATCATAATCACCAAATTCATCTTTTGGATGTAAATCCAAATCAAAGAAATAATGATCAACATTAAGAGTTACAAAGCTTAATCCATGTTTTTTTAAGCGTTGTTCAACCTTAATTGTGGTTGTTGTTTTTCCAGAAGAAGAAGGTCCGCTAATAAAAACCAATTTTAATTTATTACTTCGTTGTAAAATCATTTCTGCAGCAGTATCAACATCTTTTTCGTAACGAGCTTCAGAAACTTTTACAATATCAGCAAAATTTCCCGCATCTATTTTAGCATTAATTTTTGTGAAAGTGTTTAGGTCTTGTTCAACTGTCCAATCGTAAACGTGCCAAATTTTTTCCCAAGGAATCTTTTCTGCCAATCTTCTTCCTTGGCTTGCGTTTGATTCTCTTTTTCTATTTCTTTCTTCGCGATATAAAATATATTCTTTTGCAACAGTAGCATGCCCATTTTCAATAAGCACTTTTTCAACAACATCTTGTATTTCTTCAATGTTTGGAATAAACCCTTTTTGAACTCTTCTTTCCAATTCAACAACGACCTTGTCGGCAAGTTTTTGAGCTGTTTCCTTATCGCGTCCACCAACCGAAACTGCCGAACGATAAATTGCGTTCATAATTCTTTCGGGATTAAAAGGAACTATTGTTCCATTGCGCTTAATAACTTCTTTAATTTTAACCATATTATACCTTATTTCTGTTAAACATTTTATGATTTTTCAGAATATTTAAAACATTAAAAGTTTAATTTTTTTACTTGCACTCTAAATATGCAAACCAAATTCCTTTAAAAACTAAAACATATTTGATAATTCGGATAAATTCTTACATTTACTCAAAGCAACTATAAGTTTAATACGTGCTTTTTGTCCATTTAAGTAATCGGTAAAAATTACGCCAAGTTCTTTTAACCACTTTCCAGCGCCTGGATAACTATAGATATCCAAAGTTTCGCCAGTAGGACATCGAGAAACAAGCACTACTGGAATCCCTTTTTCAACTGCATATTTAATTCCATCAAATGCAGCAGGGGGAACATTGCCAACTCCAAGGGCTTCAACAACAATTCCAGAGACTCCGCTATCGGCAGAAAACTTGAAAAACTTATCCGTAATTCCAGAATAAACTTTTATTAAATCAACATTTGAAATTATTTTATTAACCTCAATTGTTTCAAGCTTTTGTGGAAGTCTATTGAAAATCACTCTTCCATTTTCAACAAAACCAAGTGAACCAAAATCGAGGCTGCGGAATGTTTCAACATCTTCTGTGTGGGTTTTTGTAACTTCGCTGGCTGCGTTAATTTCGCCATTTAAGCAGACCAAAACCCCCATGTTTTTACTGTTTTCATTATTGCAAATTCTAATTGCATCAAGGAGATTTTTGGGACCATCCCAATCTGGTTCCGAACTTGTTTTCATTGCTCCAATAACAACAATTGGTTTTGAAGTATTTACGGTTAAATCCAAAAAATAAGCTGTTTCTTCAAGAGTATCGGTTCCATGAGTAACTACAATTCCATCAATATCATCAGAATCTGCAAATTCCTTAACTTTTTGGGAAAGCTGCAACATCAATTCTGGAGTCATGTGTGGACCAGGAAACATTCCAAATTCGTACATAGAAATATTTGCCCGCGCTCCTGCTTCTGGAATCATATCTAGCAGTTCATTACCATGAAAATGTGGAATTGCTCCTCCAGTATTTTCATCAATTTTCATTGAAAAAGTTCCACCAGTAAATACAATTATTATGTTTTTCATTTTAACTCGTTATTTTTTTATTCACAAAAATACAGATAAATACAACAATTAAATTATAACAATTAGATTAAAATAGTAAATCAAATTTTAATTTATTATAAGCAAATAAGTTAGATGTTTTTATTAATTATTATTTGGAGAATAAATAAAAATAGACTAATTTCACATTGAGTTAAGAACACTTTCACTATGTTGATAACTTGTTAACAACTCGTTTTTGTGAAACGTTTCACAAAAACAAAAAATCAAAAAATTGTTCTAACAAAGATTAGATTTGTTTATTGCATTTTAATAACATCTTGTAAGTTATTATAGAAAAGCATCTTACAAAATTCTTTTAATGTTAATAACTTGTGTATAGTAAAAATTATTATTTTATAAAACCATAAATTCTTAGTGAAAACCCAATATTAAGAAATTGTTAAATGTGGATAAGTTAAATTGGAAGTATTAGAGAAAGAAATTATTAGTACATCACAGTGTAAAGATATTTGGAAAAAATGTTTATCGCTTATAAAAGAAAGCGTACCAGCATTAACTTATAACACATGGTTTTTACCCATAAAGCCTTTATCATTTTCTGAAGATGAATTAAAAATTGAAGTACCAAACAGCTTCTTTATTGAATGGATTGAAGAGCATTATAATACAATTATCAATAATGTTGTTCGCCAAACAATGGGTGACGATGGAAAATTACTTTATGTTGTGGGTGATGAAAAAGAATCAGATCGTGTTGCAACTGATTTAATTGCAAATCGATCAGAAAAACCTTCACCAAAAGACATTTCTGTCGAAAATACTTACGACGATGATAATGAAGATAGTAACGAACAATTTGAAAGCTATTTAATTCCCCGTTATAAATTTGAAAATTTCATTAAAGGTGAGGGAAATCAATTAGCTCGTGCAGCCGCAATAGCAATTGGTGAAAATTCAGGTGAAACTTCTTTTAATCCATTTTTTATTTATGGTGGAGTTGGACTTGGAAAAACACATTTAATTCAGGCTATTGGAAATAGAATTAAAGAAAAATCAAAATCCAAAAAAGTTATTTATATTTCATCAGAGCAATTTACTGTTGAATTTATTGATGCTATTCAAAGTGGAAATGCTCAAGAATTTTCAAATTTTTACAAAAACATGGATGCATTAATTATTGATGATATTCAGTTTTTAATTGGAAAAGAGAAAACTCAAGATTATTTCTTTCACATTTTTAATACTCTTCATCAAGCTGGCAAACAGATTATTCTTTCTTCTGATAAACCACCCAAAGAATTAAAAGGCTTAAATGAGCGTTTAATTTCACGATTTCAAATGGGTTTAACTGCCGATATTCAAGCACCAGATTTTGAAACTAGAATGGCAATTCTTAAAAATAAAGCAAATAGTTACGGAATCTCTATTCCAAACGATATTCTTGAATATATGGCTTACAATATTACATCAAACGTAAGAGAGCTTGAAGGGTCGCTAATTAAATTACTTGCAAGCTCTTCTTTAAATTCACAAGAAATTGACATGGTTCTTGCAAGAAAAGCAGTAAACGAAATCGCTTCTGGTAGGCAGGTAAATATATCAATTGATTACATAACTCAAATTGTTTGTAAATATTTTTCAGTGGATGAAAATAAAGTACGTGAAAAAAACAGAAAAAAGGAAGTTGTACTTGCTCGCCAAGTTGCAATGTTTTTATCGAAGAAACTTACTAAATCGTCATTAAAAACAATTGGTTTGCATTTTGGAGGAAGAGACCACTCAACTGTAATTCACGCTTACAACAGCATTGAGCAATTGCTTTCGGATGATAACTCCACGAAAGACATTGTGGAATCACTTCGCAATAAAATTGAACTAGGGGTTTCTTAGAGGTGTTTTAAAATTTCTAAATTATTTAAATTTTATCAAATCAGTTTTTGGCTTCCCAATCTAATCCGTCGCATGGAGTAAAATCATCGGTTGGATGTTCATCATACTTCATGCAAAGAACTGCGGTTTCGTTGAAGTGTTTACATTTTGAGCAAAGGGAGTTGTTAATAACATTTCTGTTTTTCACAACAAACTCCTTATACTCGGCAATTATTGGGTGAATAACAACAATGTAAATTGCCAAACCAAAAATTATCCAAAAATATTTTGCGTCAAAATAATCATACGAAAACCATAGCAAAATAATCACTATGGCAATTCTTAATAATCCCCAGTAAACAATTCCACCCATAAAAAATCCTTGGTTTTAGTTTAACAAATTAAAACTTTACCAGTAAGTGTGTCTTTTTATTCGACTTCTGTTACTTTGTTTTTTTCAAATTTGTATTTAATTCCCGTTCTTGAGCAAGTAGCTAACCCATTTTCATCAAAGTCTAATTTTTCGCCAGCTTCGGACCACCAGCCAATAACTTTTGCGGGATTTCCGACAACAAGTGCAAAATCTGGAACATCTTTTGTAACAACAGAACCAGCTCCGACCATTGCAAAACGACCTATTGTATGTCCACAAACAATTGTTGAATTTGCCCCAAGTGAGGCACCTTCTTTAACAAGAGTATTAATATAAAACTCTGCTCCAACTTGTGGATATTTACTTCGTGGATTTAGGATATTTGTAAAAACCATTGATGGTCCGCAGAATACATAATCCTCTAAAGTTACGCCTTCGTAAACAGAAACATTGTTTTGGATTTTAACAAAATTACCGATTGTAACATTGTTGCCAACATTTACATTTTGACCAATTACACATTTTTTCCCAATCTTTGAACCAGATTGCACATGTGAAAAATGCCAAACTTTTGTTCCTTCGCCAAGTTCAACGCCATCGTCAACTACAGCGTGAGGGTTTACGTAATAATTTTTGTCGCTCATAAAAATCTCCTATAAAGGAATAGGTAAAGATTAAGATTAAGGAAAAGATTTACCTATTTAATTGTTAATTATTGTTACCTTATGTTTAAGGAAATGATCACATTGGAATATTCCATTATTCCACCTGTTCCGTGGAATGGGAACCATATTCCAGCGGGATCATTCCGCCTTTTAATTTTTTCGTTGCTTTATCCAATATTTCCAGCACTTCAAGCGCGTGTTTGCCATCGGTTCTTGGAGTTGTGTTATTTAGTATTGATTCATAAAAGTGTTTTTGTTCTTCGGCTAATGGCATTGTGTTTTCAAATTCGATTACTTCATAATCAGCATCAAATTTTTCTATCACTCCATCAACTTCTTTGAAACCTTTTTTGTAGAATTTTAACTTCTCGGTTTTTAATGAATCCTCAAATACATACATTCCTTTATCGCCAATTATAACCATTCGTTGTTCCTTAAAGGGATGTAACCAACTCACAAAAATGTGTGCTTTAACATTATTTGGATATGACAAAAAAGTAAGTGTGGAGTCCTCAATTCCTTGTTGGACAAAAGCTCCGCCATTTGCTTGCACTTCTATTGGATTATCTCCAACCAAATATTGAATGACAGAAATATCGTGTGGAGCAAAAGACCACAATGCATTTTCTTCACTTCTTATTGCTCCAAGATTTAAGCGATTACTATAAATGTATTGAAGAGTTCCTATTTCGTCTTTTTCAATTCCATCTTTAATTCTTAAAACTGCTGGATGAAAAAGCAAAACATGTCCAACCATTAACTTAAGGTTTAGGCTTCCCGCAAAGGCGGGATCTTCGCTTCGCTGCGAAAGGCTGAGGTTAAGCAGTTCTTCGGCTTCATCTGGGACTAATGTTATTGGTTTTTCTACCAAAACATTTTTTCCAGCCAACAAACATTTTTTTGCAATTTCAAAGTGCGTTTCTGCTGGGGTTGCTATTATTACAGCATTAAAATCAGCAAAATTGGAATGTTGGAAAAATGGAAGACTGGAATATTGGATTTTATCAGATAGTTGTTTAATCTTTTGTTCTGTTTCTGGATTTGAATCAAACACAACAATATTTTCGTGTGGAAGAAGCGAAGCCGCTGTCTTTACATGATTCATACCCCAGCGTCCAGCACCAATTATGGCTAATTTGATATTTTCTAACCTATTCATAAAACTCTTATCCATTAATTCTTTAATATGTCAAGTGTGGAACATTGGAATAAAGGAATATTGGAATATTTAACAATTTCTTCCATCATTCCATAATTCCTTTTCTATTCCATTATTCCTATCCCATAAATTCTTTAATTGTATTTACAACATAAGTAATTTGCTCTTTTGTCAATTCTGGATAAATTGGAAGTGCAATTGAATGCTCTGCTGCATAATCTGCATTTGGATATTCATCCTTTGAACTTGGCAAATCTTTAAAGCATTCTTGTTTATGAAATGGTACCGGATAGTAAATTTCACATCCAATATTTGCTGAACGCAAATGAGCAATTAATTCGTCTCGTTTTTCAACTCTAATTACATATTGATTGTAAATATGATAATTTTTATGTCCAGTTTCTTTGTAAACTGCTTTTGGAAGCAAAACTTTATTATTTTCATCTAAAGATATTTTGCCTTCTTCTTCGGCTAAACCAGCTTCCACAAATAGCTTTGTGTAAAGCGCTGCATTATCTCTTCTTGCTTGCGACCAGCTATCTAAGTGTGGCAATTTTACACTCAAAACTCCAGCTTGAATTGCATCCAAACGGAAGTTACCACCTATCATACTGTGATAATATTTTGGCTTTCCACCGTGGACTCTTTTTACTTTTAGCAATTCTGCTAAATCTGCATCCATTGTTACTGTCATTCCACCATCACCAAAGCATCCTAAATTTTTACTAGGAAAAAACGAATAACATCCAATATCGCCAATTGTGCCAACGCATTTTCCGTCTTTATATTGAGCAGAAATTGCTTGCGCGCCATCTTCAACTACTTTTAGATTGTGCTTTTTAGCAATTTCCATTATTGCATCCATGTCAGCGCTTTGTCCATATAAGTGGACTGGAATTATAGCTTTTGTTTTGTCTGTAATTTTTGCTTCAATTTGTGCTGGGTCAATATTAAATGTTACTGGGTCGCTATCAACAAAAACTGGAATTGCATTTAAGCGAGAAACCACTCCAGCAGTTGCAAAAAACGAATATGTAGGAACTATTACTTCATCACTAGCTTTTATATCCAAAGCCATTAACGCAAGAAGTAGCGCATCTGTCCCAGATGAAACTCCAACAGAATGTTTTGCACCAAGATATTCCGAAATCTCATCCTCAAGTTTGGTTACTTCTGGACCCATTATAAAATATTGTGATTCGGCGGTTTTTAGCAATGCCGCATCCAATTCGCTTTTTAGCGATTGATATTGTGCTTTTAAGTCTAATAATTGTACGTTCATTTTATCCTCATTGTTTACAGATTTAATCTGTAGTATTTATAAGTATATTTGTTTAATTTTTATATTCCGCACTACACAATAATTGTTTTCAAAATTGAAACCTTGTAGGTCTTCAAATAAAACCCAGAACCTAACAATAAGGTTTCAACATATAATAGAGTTTCTGCAAAATGATGAATCTGTCATTTCGAACCCGACGTTTTTTGTCGGAAGAGAAATGACAAGGAGATAAATCCTTATTTTGCAGAAACTCTATTATTATACATATTTAGTTAAAACCTTCTAGGTTCCTTTTACTTGAAAAATTTTCGTTTTTATTATTGTTTTCCTATCGTATGTGCATCAAAACCAATTGCTCTAATTTCAGTTTGATTTAAAATACTTCTTCCATCATATAAATGAGCTGGTTTTCGCATGCTATCATATATTTTTTTGTAATCCAATTCTTTGTATAGTTTCCATTCTGTCATTATTCCTATTGCGTCGGCATCTTTTGCGGCTTCGTATGGATCTTCAACATATTGAATTTTATCTCCATATTCTGCTAAATCTATCTTTGCATTTTTTAATGCTTTTGGGTCTGTTATAAAAACATTTGCGTGTTCTTCCAACAACATTTTTGCGATATAATAAGCTGGAGTTTCACGTGTATCACCAGTATCTGCTTTAAATGCAAATCCAAAAAGGACAATTTTTTTATTAGCAAGAGTATTAAACATTGTTTCCAACATTCTTTTCACAAAGCGTTTTTCTTGATAATCGTTCATTTTAATAACGTTTTCCCAATATTCCGCAACTTCGGTTAATCCTAGCGATTCCGAAATGTAAACCAGATTTAGAATATCCTTTTTGAAACACGAGCCACCAAATCCAATTGAAGCATTCAAAAATTTATTGCCAATTCTGGAATCAGCTCCAATTGCTCGACTAATTTCTTTTACATCCGCGCCAGTTTTTTCGCACAATGCCGAAATTGAGTTGATTGACGAAATTCTTTGAGCAAGAAACGCGTTTGCAACAAGTTTGGAAAGCTCTGAACTCCAAACATTGCTTCTTATTATTCTTTCATCAGAAACCCAGTTTTTGTAAATATCAACTAAAGTTTGGCGTGCTTTTAATCCACTCTCTGTTTCTCGCGAGCCAATTAAAACTCTGTCTGGATTTTCCAAATCCTTAATTGCAGTTCCTTCAGCTAAAAATTCTGGATTGGAAACCACATCAAAGTGAATCCCTTTTGGATTGCTATTCAAAATTTTCTCTAATGCTTCTGCTGTGCGGACTGGAAGTGTGCTTTTTTCCACTATAATTTTTGATGAATCTGATGCAGCAACAATTGCGTGGGCTGTTTTTTCAAGATATTGCAAATCAGATGCTTTACCTTTGCCTTCACCAAAAGTCTTGGTTGGTGTGTTTACAGATACAAAAATTATATCGGCTTCATTTATTTCTTTTGGAATATCTGTTGAAAAGAATAGATTTTTGTCGCGAGTTCGTTTTACAACTTCCAACAATCCGGGTTCATAAATTGGCAAGTCGTCTGTTTTCCAAGCAGCAATTTTTTCTTCATTTATATCAACAATTGTTACTTTATAATGTGGACATTTGTCTGCAATTATTGTCATTGTTGGTCCGCCAACATAACCTGCACCGATACATACTATTTTTTTTTCAAAATTCATTTTATTCCCTTTTTATTTTTGATAATCTAACTAATTTCTATTTTCATATTAACATTTATAAATCTAAAAGTACTAACAAAAATAGGATAATTAAAAGAAAAAATGAATTTTTTTCCACTTTTATAACAATTTTAAAATTTTAGGATTTAGCCCAATTAGCTATTGATGTTTCGTTAATTATTTATAGCAATTTGCTTTTCTTGTGAATAATGATTTAGGTACCAACTGTAATTTGATATTAAAAAAACAGCCATTTAACAACAAACTTAATTTGCGTAAAAACAGGGTGAATTAGCTTATAAATTCTGAAAAAATTAGTTTTGAAAATTCAATTTATTGACCACTGAAACAATTTACTTTTTATTTCATCATCATTTTCTCGTGAGGGACAAGCATTTTTTCTGCTGGACTTATAAAAGGAATTCCAAGACTTAAGCCTCTTAAAATAAAAATTAAAGCTAAAATAATTGCAAATACTGGAATTAACTTGTTTATTTTTTGTTTTATGTTAGCATTAACAAACTTTCCAACCATAGATGTTGCAAACATAATTGGAGTTGTGCCTAATCCAAAAAGTGCCATATAAAGAGCACCAGAAACTGCTCCACCAGTTGTAATTGCTCCAGCGAGAGCAACATAAACAAATCCACAAGGCAGCAATCCGTTAATCATTCCAAAAACAAATAACGACAAAGGTGAACCAGATTTTGTGAGCCTTGTAAAACCACTTTTTACAAAATTATTAGCAATTATATAAGGTTTAGTATAGGTCAATTTTCCATGAAATTTAGAGGGGGTTAAATAATACAAAAGTATTGAAACCCCTAAGAGAATTGAAGCCCATTTTTGCATTCCAGCAAGATGAATTCCTTTACCAAATAGTCCAAAGATTGCTCCAAAAACAGCATAAGTAATACTTCTTCCTATGTTATAAAGCAGCCGACCAACTACAATTTGAAAGTTTGAGGCATTTCCAAAAGGAAGTGCAAGAGCAATTGGACCACACATTCCAACACAATGAAAACTGCCGAAAAACCCGATAATGAATCCTGTCCAAATTTCCATTACGGCACCATAATTAATTTTTCGTTATAATATTCAATTTCCTCAACTTGCCAATTTGCTTTAACTTTCCACAAACCAGTAGACAATTGGCTCGTTACAAAAAGCATTTTATTTTCTTTATTTAACATTATTGGTTGGTTTTTGTCAAGTAAATCATCCGAAGGTTTATAAAAAGTTATCATTCCACTAATTTTATCAGATTGGAATATTGTGGGAAAATCAAATTCTATAAAATCCTTGTCAATTTTAATGTTAAGGGATTGGCTAAGTTCGTTTGTCCTATTAACTTTTTCAATCTGAGACTGATATTTTATTTCAGCACTATAATAATCTTGTTCCACCAAATCGTAGTCAACATAAAAATGAATTATTAAAACTTGTAAAATTGTGAATAACAAAAACACAACAATTACAATTGTTATTCCAGTTCCCCAACTAATTTTTTTCATATATAATTTAAACCAATTCTATTATTGAAAAATGTTAATGTTTTTAGTGTTCTTCTTTTTCTTCATGTTTTTCTTTTTCTTCGTGTTCTTCTTTGTTGTGCTTATTTTTTCTAAATGTTTCAATCTTTCCTAAAAAACTACTTTTAATTCTATCAATTACTTTATTGTCAGATTTAACAACTATTGTAATTGGCGTATTTAATTGTGTAATTTCTGATTCTTTTATTACAACTAAAAATTTAGCTTCAATAATTCCTTGCGGTTTAGCAATCATATCGCTTCCAACTATTTTAATACTTCCATGGCTGTCTTCCAATTCAAGCACGGCTGGAATTTCTTTAAATGTTTTATTAGTAAGAACAAAATCGTATAAATTGCTAATATGCAAGCTATCATATTGTTGATACATCATTCCAGGAGTTCTAAGTATTGACAATTCAAAATCATCCCTTGCAGAAAGCATAAATCCAAGAATAGTAAATAATATAACCAAAACAACCGTATAACCTATTGAACGAGGTGTTAACAAAGATCGAACACCCTTTTCAATTTCATTTAATGAAGCAAAGCGAATTAATCCTCTTGGTTTTTTTACCTTATCCATTATAGAATCGCAAGCATCAATACAAGCTGTGCAATTTACACACTCTAACTGAGTTCCGTTACGTATATCAATTCCTGTTGGACAAACATTAACGCATGCTTTACAATCAACACAATCGCCAAGGTTTGCGGTTTTATCTTTTGAAACTCCACGAGGCTCGCCACGAACATGGTCATAAGAAATTACAACTGAATTTTCATCAAGCATAACACCTTGCAAACGTCCATAAGGACAAACCATTAAACAAGCTTGTTCACGGAAAAAAGCAAATACAAAATAGAACACTCCCGAAAAAATTATCATTGCAATAAATCCAGTTAAATGGTCAGAAACTGGACTTTGCATAATATTAAATACTTGGTCTTTTCCGATAATATAGGCAAGAAAAGTGTTTGCTGTAATTATAGCAATTATAAAAAATATGGCATGTTTTAATCCTTTCTTGAATATTTTTTCGCCATTCCAATCTTTTTTTGCAAGTGCTTTTTGTTTGTTGGCATCACCCTCAATCCAATATTCAATTCTACGATAAACCATTTCCATAAAAATAGTTTGCGGACAAATCCACCCACAAAATATTCTTCCATAAACCACTGTAAAAAGGAATATTGAGATAATTATTAAAATCATTGCAATAACAAATAAATGAAAATCGTGCGGTCCAAAAGGAACACCAAAAAGAATTAACTTTCTTTCTAAAATGTTCAAAAGAATTAGAGGGTTTCCATTTACTTTTACAAACGGAAGTCCGTATAAAAGAACTAAAAGAACAACCGAAAGGATAGTTCTTGCATTATAAAATTTTCCACTTGGCTTTTTAGGAAATATCCAAATACGGTCACCCTTTTGAGTGACTGTTGCAATAGAATCCCTAAAAGATTCTTTGTCACTATTTTCAGAGTTATTCAAGCATCGCTCCTAACTAAAATAAGATTCATTACTCAATATTGGGTCTTAAATTAAATTATTTATTTAATAAGGACAATATAACCATTTTAAATTTATTTTTATTTTCAAAAATAATATTGAATTGGGAATGGTAAGATTAAATTGTTTTTTTATAAACAGTAATAATTAAAGTAAATAATTATTACTGTTTACTTCTATCAAAGACACTTTTTTCACAAAGCTGCTTAGAATGGCTTTTGTTTGCAATTTAAGCAGCCATAAAAATTAATGCTTGTGTTCACCAAAATAGACAAGAACAAATTCATCAACACTTTTTTTCAAATTTTCAATAACCGAAAGATCTGTGCCTTGTTTTGCCTTCATTGAATAAACTGCAATTGCATGAAGTGAGGATAGTTGTTTAATATATTTGCTATATTTTTCCTTGTCAGAAGAGTCGGTTATTTGAACTCGTTGGTGTAAAAAATATTGGCTTACAATTTCTTGAATTTTATTTGCGTGTTCTTCTTTATTTGTAACCCATCTAACAATTTGGTTATAGTTTGGAATGGGTTGTTTTGATAATTCGTTTATCATATTCATTGATTTTTCAATTGTAGTAATATGTTCGTTTACTAATGAAATCCTCAATGAATCTTCATAAATTCCACAAGGAATTTCGCAATGAGCATAACTGTTTTGGTAAATAAACAAAATGCTTACAAAGAAAGCCAATGCTATATATGTAATTTTGTGTTTAATCTGTTTAAGATTGTTTGCTTTTATGGGTTGTAACTCACAATTATACTCATTCTCTTGAGAATGAGTGTTTATAAATGTTTGTTTCATAATATTACCTTTCTTTTTATTTATAATAAGTCTGTTAAACTTATTATTTTATTTAGTTAGTTGTTAAAATTAAAAATTTTAGAATACGAGTTATAGAGAATAAAGATGCAGATTTCTTTTTAGAATATTTTAGTGTTCTGCTTAATTTTATACACACACCTAAAAATCACCAAAACCGTATTTGAGTATATCTGACAACTATAAGATAACGTTTTTCGAAAAAAGATGCGGATAAGTGTTTTACATATCCGCAACTAATTTATCATTTATTAGAAATTGCTCTGCAAATGAGCAAAATTAGTCATGAGTTAAGTTTTGGCTAACCATTGGCACAATGCGATTAGCCAACTATTTTCTAACAGTTTCATATTAAACAATCAATTATTTATTTGTGCTAAATTGATATCTATTCCTTTTAATTTTACTTGTGTAACTTTTCCACCACCATTATCGCTATTTGCAGTATTGGTGTTTTCTTGAGAAGAATCCCATTTTTCACCTTCAGGAGCTTTTGGATTTGGTGGATTTGTTCCATAAAGACTAATGATATAACTGCCAACTTCTTGAATTTGGTTAGGACTTAATTGTGATTTCCAGCTAATCATTCCTTTGGAAGTAACGCCATCAGAAATAATACGGAATATGTTTTTAATTCCACCACCATTAATCCAGTAATCATCAGTTAAGTTTGGCCCAACTATTCCTTCGCCACCAGCTCCATGACAAGCTACGCAGTTTTTGGTAAAGATATCTTTTCCTGAAGCAAGTGAAATAGCGTCGGTTAAAACGGTTACGGTTTCTTCCGAAATTAATGCTCCACTTTTTGATAAAAGCTCTGCTTGCAATTGGGCAGCATGAACCTGTTGTTGGTATTCATTATATTGAACATTTCCATCACCAATTATGTGATAGTTTATCATGTAAAGAATACCAAAAACAATTGCACCATAAAAAAGCGCTTTCCACCAAGGTGGAATTTTGTTATCAAGTTCTCTAATACCATCAAAGTCGTGATCAAGCATAATATCTTCTTCTTCTTGAATTGAAACAGATTGTGTAAGAGAATGGATAAATTTACTAAATGGTGTTATAACCTTTTCGCCTTTAACATCGTTACTTTCGGCGTAGACAAGCACTAACCATAAAACAAACGCTATTAAAAAAGCAGTAATGGCAATTACAATTTTCAGCACAGAACCGTAGCTATCATCAACTCCAGTTGCTGCAAAATTTGTTGTGCTGAAAACAAGAAAAAACCATAAAGTTGAGATAAAACTAAATTTCCTTTCATTTTTCATTTTTACTCTCTTCAATTATTTTAACTTTATTATCATTTTCTAAAGGAATGTTTGCATAGCTTTCCATGTATGATTTGTCTTTTTTTAATACCCAGATAATAACTCCAGCAAATATTAAAAAGAATAGAACCAAACTAATAACTGGAAAAATCCAAACATTATCAATTGAGGCTAAATTTTGTGAAAACATATTAACCTCACTTATTTTCAGCTGGTTTAACTTTAATATCGGTACCAAGTCGTTGCAAATATGCAATAAGTGCAACTATCTCTTTGTCCGATTCAACAACAATTCCACTATTCAACAAATCATCTGCAATTCCTTCAGCTTGAACTTGTAAATCAGCAACAGCTTGATTTTCATATCCGTCTGCATAAGGAACGCCCAGCATTCTCATAACATTTATTTTATTTAATGTTAATTCAGTATTCAGCTTTTGTTCTAACAACCAAGGATAACTTGGCATAATTGAGCCTGGTGACATTTGTCGAGGATTTTGCATATGCAAATAGTGCCACATATTTGAAAATTTACCCCCAACGCGGTGTAAGTCTGGACCAGTTCTTTTTGAACCCCATAAATGCGGATGGTCGTAAACAAATTCACCCGCTTTTGAATACTCACCATATCTTTCTGTTTCAGAGCGGAATGGTCTTACCATTTGAGAATGACAAGAGTTACAAGATTCGCGAATATAAATATCTCTACCTTCCAATTCTAAAGGAGAGTATGGTTTTACACTTTCAATTGTTGGAATATTTGACTTAATTAAAAATGTAGGTATAAATTCAACAATGCCTCCAATTAAAATTGCTACTGTAGCAAGCAAGGCAAACTGAATTGGTCGTTTTTCTAACCAACGATGAGAATTAAATTTATCATTATTTTCTTTAATTAATGCTGGTGCTTCTGCGGCTTCGTTTGCAACAAAACTACCTTGCTGTGCGGTTTTAAATAAATTATAAACCATTACAATTGCACCAACTAAATATAAAGAACCGCCAATAGAACGTATTACATACATTGGAACAATTTGTAAAACGGTTTCTAAAAAGTTTGGATATTGCAAAATTCCTAATGGAGTAAATTCTTTCCACATTAATGATTGTGTTAAACCTGCCCAATACATTGGTACAACCCAAACAACTAAACCTAAAGTTGCAATCCAAAAATGCGCAGTTGCCAATTTTTTAGAAAAAAGATTTGTGTTCCATATTTTGGGAACTAACCAATAAAGCATTCCAAAAGTTAATAAGCCATTCCAACCAAGAGTTCCAACATGAACGTGAGCAGGAATCCAATCGGTAAAATGTGCTAATGCATTAACATTTTTAAGCGATAACATTGGTCCTTCAAAAGTTGCCATACCATAAGCTGTTATTGCAACTACATAAAACTTCAGAACTGGATTATCACGAACTCTATCCCAAGCACCACGAATTGTTAACAATCCATTAAGCATTCCACCCCAAGAAGGTGCAATAAGCATAAGAGAAAAAACAGTTCCAAGCGATTGTGCCCAATCTGGCAAAGCTGAGTATAATAAATGATGAGGACCAGCCCATATATATATAAATATTAATGACCAGAAATGAAGAATAGATAAACGATACGAATAAATAGGTCGGTTAACAGCTTTTGGTAAATAATAATACATTAACCCGAGATAAGGCGTGGTTAAGAAAAACGCAACTGCATTATGACCATACCACCACTGAACCAAAGCATCCTGAACACCAGCATAAATTGGATAACTTTTAGTTAACGAAACTGGTATTTCAATTGAATTAACAATATGTAAAACAGCTACGGTTATAAATGTTGCAATATAAAACCAAATAGCAACATACATGTGCTTTTCGCGGCGTTTTAATATTGTACCAATCATATTAATGCCAAAAGCAACCCAAATAATAGCAATCATAATATCAATTGGCCATTCAGCTTCGGCATATTCTTTTGAAGTTGTAATACCCAAAACATAGGTAACTGCAACAGCAACTATCATTAGCTGCCAACCCCAGAAATTAATTTTACTTAGCAAGTCACTAAACATTCTTGATTTAGTTAAACGCTGTAATGAATAGTAAACACCAGCAAAAATACCGTTTCCAACAAATGCAAAAATAACGGCATTTGTATGAAGCGGACGTATTCTACCAAATGTTGTGTACTGCAAATCAAAGTTTAACCAGGGAAGATAAATTTGGAAAGCTATTAATACTCCGACTGTCATTCCTACAATTCCCCAAATAACTGTGGCAATTGTAAAAAGCTTAACAATCTGATTATCATAACTGAACTTTTCTACATTCATTAATGTACTCCTGTTATGTTATTTATGTGTTTTTATGTTTATCTTTTTCGCTTTCTATTTTATTATCGTCAAATAACATTCTTACCGAAGGTGTATATTTGTCATCATACTGTCCACTTTTAACTGCCCAGATATAGGCACCTAAAAAAACTAAGGCAACAAATAAGGAAAAGCCTATTAAAACTAATATTGCAGACATTACAAAAGTCCTCGCTTTTTAGCCATAAAATTAGTTGAAATTGTAGTAAAAACAACAATACTAATTGAGCTAATTGGCATTAAAACTGCCGATATAACTGGGGAAAGTGTTCCTTGAACCGCAAAGCTAATTCCAATTATATTGTACATAAAAGAGATAATAAAACTGATTATAATAATTTTTTTACTTGTGATAGAGAATCTAATAAATTCTTTTATATTTTTAAAGGACTTTGCGTCCATTATTCCATCACAGGCAGGAGAAAAATTATTAATATCCTCAGCAATTGAAATTCCAACGTCACTTTTTACAAGAGCACCTGCATCGTTTAAGCCATCACCAATCATTAGTACTTTTTCATTTTTGTTTTGAAGGTCATTAATAAAATTCAATTTATCGTGCGGAGATTGATTAAAAAACAATGATTTTTCTTTTTCAAAGTAATTTAAGAGATTTTCCCTTTCTCCTTCATTATCACCCGAAAGAACAAAAAGCTTGTATTTTTTAATTAGTGATGATACAATTTCTTTTAATCCAGTTCTGTAAATATTTGTAATTCTAAAGTAACCCAATTCTTTATTATCTATAGAAACATAAACATTTGTTGAAATATCATTTTCTTCAATGTTTTTATTGGAAACAAATTTACGTGAGCCAACTAAAATATTTTTGCCATTAATAATTCCAGAAATTCCTTTTCCAGTTTCTTCGGAATAATTTTCAATATTTAGTTTCTTGTTGAAACTTAGTAATGATGCAATTTTTAAACTTAACGGATGTGAGGAATTTAGAACTAAAGCTTTAATCAAATTTTGTTCATCTTTGGATAATTTTTCACCAATAAATTCAATTTTTGAGCCAAGTGTTTCTGTAATTGTTCCTGTTTTATCAAATACAATTGATGTGATTTCAGCTAATTTTTCAACTACACTTGTATTTTTTACATAAAACTTATTTCGTCCAAAAATTCGTTGCGAATTTCCTAAAGTAAATGGTGTTGATAGTGCCAGGGCACAAGGGCAAGCTATAATTAATACTGCCGTAAAAGCATTAAAAGCTAAGTTAACATCAGTATTTACCCAATAAATAAAAGCACTTATTGCAATTGCTAAAATAATAAATGTAAAATATTTGCTTACAAATGTAACAGTAGTTTCAATTTTACTTTCGTGTTTTTTGTTAAAAGCGCTGCTATTCCATAATTGTGTTAAATAGCTTTGAGAAACCTCTTTTACCGTTTCAACTTCAATTGCTTGTCCAATTTCTTTTCCACCGGCAAAAATCATTTCACCATTAAATACTTCAACGGGTTGCGATTCACCAGTTACAAAACTATAATCGATATTTGCTTTTTCACTAATTAAAATTGCATCTGCTGGAATTAGCTCGTTATTTTTTACAACTATTCTTTGTCCAACTTCTAATTTATCAACTGGAATTGTGGTCTCTTTTCCATCCTTTTTTATTGTAACTGCAATTGGAAAGTACGATTTATAGTTTCGTTCAAAATTCATTGCATCATACGTTTTATTTTGGAAAACCTTTCCAGTAAGAAGCAAAAACACAAGTGCTGTCATTGAATCTAAATAACCAACACCGCCACCGATAAACATTTCATAAAGCGAGCGGAAGAAAAGAACAAAAATTCCTAACGTAATTGGAACATCAATATTTACTATTTTTTTCTTTAATCCTTTAAATGCCGAAATGTAATACTCACTTGCCGAATACAAAAAAACTGGTAGCGACAAGCCTAAACTTATCCAATTAAAAATATTTTGAAACTCGGCTGTAACTAAATCAGTGTACGAGAGATATTCTGGAAAGCTTAATAACATAACATTTCCAAAACTAAAACCAGCAATTCCAATTTTATAATAAAGACGTTTAAATTCGTTTTTTAATTTATCGTCCCTATTTGTATCTAAACTTAAATTTGGTAAGTAACCTAAAGAATCAAGTTGTTCAACTATTTTTTTTATTGTTGTTTCTTTTTCGCGAAATTTAACGGAAAGAGTTTTGTTTAAAAAATTTACTTCGGAATGAATAACACCTGGGTCAAATTTATATAAATTTTCTAAAATCCAAACGCAAGAACTGCAATGCATTTGGGGAATATCGAAAGTGATGTTTGTAATATTTCCATCGGAAAATTCAATTAATTTTTGAATTAATTCTGGGTCTTCTAAAAAATCGAAATTTCTAATTATTGAATCTCTTTTTGATATTCCTGGAGTTTCGTCAATTGCATAATAATTGCAAAGGTCGTTTGCTTCCAGCATTTCATAGACAGTTTTGCATCCATTACAGCAAAAATATTTTTCATTTATTTTTATCTGGTCATTTGGGCACTCAAGCCCACAATGATAACAGATTGTTTTTTCGTTCACGTTAAATATAAATTAGTTAATGAGGTTTTTAATTTACTAAAATAAAGGTTGTCTCAAAAGTTGCTTTAATAGCCAGCGCTAAAAGTTATATTCCTAACAAATGTGTTAAAGATAACTATACGAAAGAAAAACGTTGGATTTGCAACGAAATTCCTATTTTTTTAGACAGCATAATAAAAAGTAATAGCATATTTTTTAGGCGCGTTTACTTACATCAACAGCTTTTAGAATTTTTAAGTTGAGCACAATAAATCTATAAAATTGAATAAACTTATTATTCATCCTCTTTGCTTCTTTTTCCGAAATTTCCATAGTTAACTCCTTTTATTCAGGTATAATTTTCCAGCCAATTCTTGCTCTAAGCTTGTGCATAAATGTTGTGTGAATCATTCTTTTCATCCAAGCGCCAGCCAGTCCCATTTCCATGTGAGTGACAAAAAGATCGCGACCGTGTTCATTTGGATATTTTCTTTCATCCGGCACAACGGGATACATCATAATTGTTGCAGCAGAACCATCCCACAACGAATCGCCCATTGAAGCAATACATGCGGCAGCCATTTCTGACATACGTTCGTGGTGAGTCATTCTTCCTTTTTTGATAAGATCAATAATGTTTTTTGCAATAATTCTACCAATTATTCCAGAAACCATTCCAGTTCTTGGAGGTGCGGCGGCAATAACAGTTCCATTTGGCGTTTTATGAGGTTGTGAAATTGGTCCTGGAGGTGCAAAAGCAATTCCACCAGCAAAAATATTTTGATAATTTTTGTTTTGATAAACGGCTGGCCAAGCATCTGGATTTGCTGCAAGAGCCGAATATTCTAACCCATAAATTCCGTCAACTAAAATAAATCCCGCTGGATTTGCAATTTTGCTTGTAATATCTTCACCATCTTTGCCAATATATTTGAAAGGTTGACCTAAAAATTGAGGAACTAACATTGCAAAATCGTATTCCGTTTCTCCAAAATTGCCTTCAAAATCTTCCCAATAAATTTTCTTTTCGTCAACCTTTTTTACACCTCGTTGAACTTCAACTTTAAAATCATTTTGTTTAAATATTGCTGTTGCAAATTCTTCACTAGAAATAATTTTTCCGTTATATTTTGCAAAAATTCCACGAACACCAAAATCGCCAAGTGCTCTTTCGTTGGAAAGATAAATCATTTCGGCATTTTGTCTTATGCCTTTTTTTA
>Ga0210009_1000967_pt1 | contig 27574 bp, 20 predicted proteins | sample CryGeyCG2114_065_FD_185457 | JGI IMG/M metagenome (GOLD analysis project Ga0210009, IMG submission 185457) | Groundwater microbial communities from aquifer - Crystal Geyser CG12_big_fil_rev_8/21/14_0.65 (SPAdes) (version 2) | ecosystem: Environmental > Aquatic > Deep subsurface > Groundwater ...
GACAAATTTCAAAAGACAAATCTCGAAAAACAATTAATTCCCAAATCACAATGGCGCCAGAGCGCCACAATTGCAAAGGAATAACTTATGGGCATCTCTAAAAACCTTCAAGGTTTATCTTTACCATTTTTTGTTATGTTAAAATTTTATCGAACTTAGCTAAATTAAAAACCTTGAAGGTTTCTTAGCAAGATTTTAGAGGTGCCCTTATGGTTGAGAATGGATGCTTGTAATTTACTGTTTGAGATTTGTAATTTGTTGTTGAATCGCTCACACTTTAAATTTCAATTATTTTTTTTATCACTTCTACAGAATTTATTCCTTCAGCCTCAGCATTAAAATTTGTAATAATACGGTGGCGTAGAACCGGAATGAGCACAGACTTAACATCATCAATTTTCGGAGTGAATCTTCCGTCGCATACTGCTTTTGCTTTTGCGGCTAAAATTAAATACTGCGAAGCTCTCGGACCGGCGCCCCATCGAAGCCATTCTTTTATGAATGGTGGAGCTTGTCCATTATTCGGGCGGGTCTTATTAACAAAGTTCACCGCAAAGGAAATAACGTTTTCCGATACCGGGACACGGCGCACTAACTGTTGAAAACTTACCAACGTTTCAGCCGAAACTATTTTATTCAGTTCCGGGAAAAATCCTCCGGTAGTAGTTTTAACGATTTCTTTTTCTTCTTCAAGCGAAGGATAATCAAGCCACAGGTTGAACATAAATCTATCAAGTTGAGCTTCGGGAAGCGGATAGGTGCCTTCTTGTTCAATTGGATTTTGTGTAGCCAAAACAAAAAAAGGTTCGTCAAGCGGATAAGTTTTGCCGGCTATAGTAACTTTATGTTCCTGCATAGCTTCGAGCAGCGCCGCCTGGGTCTTAGGCGGGGTTCTATTTATTTCATCAGCTAAAATGACGTTCGCAAATATCGGTCCAAGAATAAATCTAAACTCACGCTTTTTTGTAATACTGTCTTCTTCAAGAATTTCAGTCCCCGTTATATCGCTCGGCATCAGATCAGGGGTAAATTGGATCCGGTTGAACTTGAGATCGAGCACGTCGGCTAACGTTTTTATGATTAACGTTTTTGCCAAGCCCGGAACACCTACAAGCAAACAATGTCCGCGTGACAGAAGCGATAAAAGTAAATGGTCAATTACTTCAACTTGACCGATAATAACTTTAGCAATTTCTTTTTTAATAGATTGAACCGATCCGGCTAATTGTTCAACTAACTGAACGTCATTATATTGATTTTCGTGTTGCAAGAGGATATTCCTTCCCGCCCTGGCGTGGTGCAGGCGGCAGCTTTTTTGTTATTCTTTAATTTCCCAAAAGATTTTTGTTTTCAATTCTTCAAGCCACTGCGCATATAATTTTTGTTTTTTATATTCATCAGAAAGCTTCTTTAACTCTGTGTAATCAACATCAATATTCGGTTTATGCTGAAGAATTTTTTTCTCCAGCCAAACGATATGATAGCCATAACTATCTGCTGCATAATTTACACGTTTTGGATAACTGATTTCACCATCTTTTAGTTTTCCGACAATTTCAAGAAGAGTTTTATCAAGCTGGTTGAGATAAAAAGATCCGAGTTGACCGCCAAGATTTACAGTTTCTTTATCGTCCGAATATTTTTTTGCAAACTCATAAAACGTTCCGAATTTTCTTACAATACTGTCGCGAATTTCCGTTAACATCTCAATAGTGTTGAGGTCACTTTCATCATCAGCTTTAATTTTTATAAGAATATGACGTGTATGGATAGACTCACCACGTTTTTCCAACAATTGGATGATATGAAACCCTACCGGGGATTCAATCACTTCAGAAAGTTGTTTCTCCTTTAAAGCATAAGCAGCGGATTCAAACTCAGGGTAAAAAACACCGCGCTTTACAAACCCGAGATCACCCCCTTGTACAGCGCTGCCGGGGTCTTCTGAATATTTTTTTGCGAGTTCTTCAAAGCTCGATCCACCTTTGATCGAATCTAATATTGCTTGCGCTTCGGCTCTGTACTTATCTTTCAGTTTCGAGGATGTCTGCGGATTCTTGAAAATGTGTGATATTTTAACTTTCTCCGGAATTACTCCAAGGCTGTCTTTAAATTGCGCAAAAAAATCTTCAACTTCACGGCGAGTAGATTCAACTTGCCCGAATTTTTTTTCCTGCGTTTTTTGGATCATAATATTTTTACGAACATCATCCCGCAATTCCCTTTTGATCTTTTCAATGTTCATGTTATACATCTGCTCAACACGTTCCTTGGAACCATACTGCTGTAACAATTGAGAAATTTGATAATCAATTTGTTTTGCAATTTCCTCTTCTGAAACAGAGATGGAATCAAGTCCGGCTTGTGCGTAAACTAATTTTTCATCAATAAGCATTTTTAGAACTTGCTCGCGTAAAGCCGGAGTTTGAGGATCAACTTTTCGCTGTGCCGCTAAAAGATTTATTTGATATTCAAGTTCACTTTTAAGGATAATTTCGTTATCAACTACTGCGATAACTTTATCAATTGATTGCTGCGCAAATATTTCGGGAAGAATAAAAAGTAAAAGGAAAAGAAAGTACTTCGTCATTGTTGTCCTATTTTTTAATATCAATATCATTTTGTGAATATAATTCTTTTAAATGTTCTTCAATAAGCTGCTTTTGTTTTTCTTCTCTAAAAATTTTTTCAACTTCTTTCCTGATCGAAACAAAAGGCGGCACTTCCTCTTTAGTAATTTTTTGAAGCACTTGAACAACTGTAAAAAGATTTTTTTGCAGAGGGATCACCAAACTGACTTCATTCGGTTGAAGTTCATGAATAATATTTAAGAGATTACCGGCACCGATCTGGTAGTAATAAACCAAGGCTCCGCCCGAGGAACCCGCAAGTGATGAATCGTTTGCGAATGCTTTAAGGGTTTTATTCCAATCGCTTTCCATAAGAACATTTCTGAACTGGATCGCCTTATCGTATTGTGTTAGATAAACCTGGTTGAGAATAACCGCATCCTGCAAGATTTTGAATGCTTCCGGTTTTGAATTGAAGTAGTCTTCCAACTCTTTGGAAGTAACCGGAAATTCTTTCTCCGATAAATATTTCTTGAGCCAGAGAGATTTCAATATCTCTTTCCCTGAGTTAGCAGAAAGTTCAACGAACTCATCACTTTTTTCAAAATCATTTTTTCGGGCTTCTTGCGAGAGTAATTCAGTTATTACCCAATTACGAATAAATTCATTTTTGTATGCAGTGTTCGAATCGGGAGAAAAGGTGAAATCCTTTTTATAAAGATAAACATCGTTCACTTTCGCAACGTAATCTGTTTTCGGTTTTTCTTTTGCACAACCGGCAAGAATTAGCAATACAAAAATGAACGATGCTTTTAAAAGATTATTCACTCTTAAATACTTTAGATAATTCTTCTTTTTTTATTTCCGGTTTATACTTCGCACGCAAAGATGCATTATACGCGTTTTCCAACCGTTTGCTTTCTTCCTCTTGAAACGAACCGGATACCTCAGCTTTCGCTTCTTCAAATGTTTTGGGACGGGCAGCCTCTTTCTGGTCTAACTTTATCAACGAAAATCCGTTCGCATTTGCAATTGAAGATGAAACATCTCCAGGCTGATCAAGCTTGTATGCTTCCTTTGACAGTTGGGAACTCGCTGCATCCATCAGCATATACTTGCCGCCTTTGGATTTCATCCCGGCTCTTTCAGTATATTTTACGGCTAATGAATCAAAATCAATTCCTTGTTTCAAAAGGTCTTTACAAACTTGAATAATTGAATCTTTGCGTGAAAAAATTTCAGTGAAAGCTACCCGGTCAGTCCAATTATATTTTTCTTTAGACTTGTTAAAATGTTCTTCAAGTTTTGCGTCGTCCACATTTATTTTATTCCAGATCTCTTCTTCCTGCAATTTGAAGATAAAAATCCCATTCCTGTATTCTTCCATCAACTCTGCATATTCAGGGTAACGGTTATCCATTGAAAGGGTTTCGATCTCCAGGGCAAGCTCGCCGCTAATTTTGTTGGCAGCTTCTTTTAAAACTTCACGAGTAATTACTTTATTCATGTATTCCGCTTGCGTCAGAATTTTGTTTATCACTGTATCAAGATTAAAAACTTGGCCATTTAATCTAAAAACTTCCGTTTTACCAAAATTCGTTTGCAATTTACTTTCAAAATAATCGGACCCAACTTTAATAGAATCATTTGCTGCGTGAATTCTTTCAATTCCAATTTCGCTGGGCTTAAAATTATATTTAGTTTTATAGAAGTTTAACAATGTATCGTTATCAGCATTATAACGGGTCTGCTTGTAAATCTTTTTTAATTCTTCTTTTTCTTCATCAAAACCGGGGTAGGATTTTTTATCCGTTTGTTTAATTAGATGATAACCATAGTTAGTTTTAACGATATCCGAAACCTCTCCAACTTTTAAATTGAATGCGGCTTCATCAAATTCTTTAACCATTACACGGCGTGAGAAGAAATCCAAATCTCCCCCCTTTTTTGCAGAGCCAGGATCTTTTGAATATTCTTCGGCAAGTTTTGCAAAATCAGCTCCGTTTTTAAGAGCCATTTTGATGCTGTCAATTTTTTGAAAAGCTGTTAAGGTATCGCTTACTCCTGCTTCATTCGCAAAGGTAATTAGGATATGACTTGCCCGGATGGAAGGAATTCTTTCCCGCCTTTCAGTTACTTTAATAATGTGATAACCGAATCTTGTTTTTACTACTTCAGGATAAACTTTTCCGACTTCGGTTTTGTAAGCGGCGTCTTCAAACTCGGGAACAACTAAGCCGGCAGTGATATAATAAATATCGCCGCCTTTCGGTTTTGAATATTGATCAGCTGAAAACTCATTTGCTAAACTATCAAAACTTTCGCCTGCAAGAACTCTTTTCAAAACCGCAGTGGCTTTTTCTTTTGCCCCTTCGTCACCCGTTGAGTCAGGGCGTATCATAATGTGGCTAACGCGTAATTCTAATCTTCTTTGTTCATATAATCGCTTTATTGAAGGTTCAACTAATTCTTTATCTAAAAGATAACTAACGCCGACTTTCTTTTTATAATCGTCCAATTCAGCCGTCATTTCGTAATTTTTGTCATAGCCTCTTTCGTAAGCATCTTTAATCTTCAATTTAAAATTAACGTATAAGTCTAAAAATTTTTGATATTGCTCGAGGCTGTCATCCTTCGCGGCATCAAACCCGCCGGAATTTTTAGCATAAGCTTTTTCAAATTCACCAATAGTCACATTCCCTTTCTCATATTTGGCTAGAAGAATTTCTCCCTGTTTTGTCGAACAAGCCGAAAATAAAATAGCCATAAAAAATAATGAAATGATCAAGAATCGTTTTTGCATAAGTATTACTCCGATTTTTTTTTTACTCATAGTTGAAATTTTAGTTAAGAATTTTAGTAAATGAACCTCAGAAAAACAAGGTAAATAAAATTGAAATTTTCACTTTGCCCTGGTACCATTCGGAATAGCCGGGTCAACATTAAGGAGATTTAATTTCCCATCCCCTTCCACAGCCAAAACCATTCCTTGAGATTCCATTCCCATTAATTTTGCAGGTTTTAGATTCGCAACAATTACTACTTTTTTGCCAATGATTTCTTCAGGTGAATACGATTTAGCGATCCCGGCAAGGATTTGTCTTTCTTCTGCGCCAAGAGAGACTCTTAGCTTTAAAAGCTTTTCACTCTTTGCAACTTTTTCCGCTTCAAGAACTTCAGCAACTCTTAGCTGAATTTTTTGAAAGTCTTCAATCGTAATTAATTCATCCGCTATTTTTGGCTCTTCCGTTTTTGGTTCAACAATTTCATCTGCTTCCACCTTCGCCAGGAAAGGAACCAACTCTTCATCTTCAATCTTCTTGAAGAGAATTTCAAAATCATGTAACTGATGCCCGGCGCTTAAATGTTGGTTCCCGCATTCATCCCATTCAACCGGACGTGCATTCAACATTGAAAATATTTTCTGCGAAGAGTTTGGAATGATCGGTTCAATTAGTTCAGCTAACGTGAAAATGGTTTGCAGACAAATATGCAAAGTGGTAGAGCATTTTTCTTTATCTGATTTTACTGTCTTCCACGGTTCAGCATCGTTAAAATATTTATTTGCCGCGCGGGCAAGATTCATAATTTCGAGAACGCCGTCTTTGATTTTATAATTCTCAAACAGCAACGAAATTTTTGCCGGATAAGATTCCAGAAGAGCAATCATCTCCTTATCAATTTCTTCCAAAGAATATTGCGGCGGAACTTTCCCTTCAAAATTCTTAAAGACGAAAGTGAAAGTCCGGTTAATAAAATTTCCAAGAATGGCAGAAAGCTCATTATTATTGCGCGCCTGAAACTCTTTCCAGTGAAAATCGGTGTCGCGCATCTCCGGTAAATTTGCCGCAAGCGTATAACGCAGCGGATCGGCAGGAAATGAGTTTAAGAAATCAATAACATCAATTCCCCAATTTCTACTCTTAGAAAATTTCTTTCCTTCAAAATTATAAAACTCGTTTGCAGGAACATTTTGCGGAAGGACATATTTGTCTTCCCTGCCGTCATTCCACGCCATTAACATTGCCGGGAAAAAGATTGTATGAAAGACTACATTATCTTTTCCTATGAACGCAATATATTTTGTGTTGGGGTCTTGCCAATAATTTTTCCATAAATCTTTTTCACCGCGCTTTTTGGAAAGTTCTTTCGCCGCAGAGATGTAACCCAACACGGCTTCAAACCAAACGTAAAGGACTTTCCCTTTTGCATCATCAAGCGGAACGGGAATGCCCCAATCCAAATCGCGCGTTACGGCTCTATCCTGTAATCCTTCTTTAAACCAACTACGGCAGTATTGAAGCACATTTTCTTTCCAATGGAATTTCTCATCCATCTCTTTTATATATGCTTCAAGCCGTTCTTGAAATTTTCCGAGCGGGAAAAACCAATGTGATGTTTCCTTTAATATTGGAGTGTTGCCGCTAATTTTGCTTAACGGATTTTTTAATGCGCTTGGCTCATAAAGCGCTCCGCAAGTTTCACATTCGTCGCTTCGGGCGCTTTCATTTCCGCAGTTTGGACAAGTCCCTTCAACATAACGATCCGGCAAAAACATATTCGCTTTCTCGTCATAAAATTGAAGCGTCTTTTTTTCTTTTAATAAGCCTTGTTTGTGGAATTCAAGAAAAAAATCTTTCCCGGTTTCGTGGTGAATGGAAAGACTTGTACGGGAATAAATATCGAAACTCATTCCGAATTTATCGAATGAATCCTTGTTTATTGTATGAAATCTATCAATAATATCTTTTGGTTTAAGCCCTTCTTTGTCGGCGGTAATCGTGATCGGAACCCCGTGTTCATCGGAGCCGCAAACAAAGAGAATGTCGTTACCTTTTAACCGGTTGTAGCGGACAAAAATATCGGCAGGAAGGTACGCGCCCGCCAAATGACCGAGATGAATCGGACCATTTGCATACGGGAGAGCCGCGGTAACAAGAATTTTTTCTTTGTTCAAAAATTATTTCGTAATTTTGTTAAAATTTCTTTTCAAATATAAGCATAAATTTTTTCTCTTTACTCGAACAGCTTTCGTTTTGGAGAGAATGAATATAAATTTTTAATAATTGAATTTTCCCCGCCCTCATTCCCCCTTCGGGGGTAGGGGGCTTTTTAGTTGAGGCTGTCTTGGAATATATTTTATTAGTAACAGAAATCGCAATTCTTATTGTCCTCTTTCTTCTTTATCAAAAAATCTCCCGGAAGAAAGATGAACTTTTGCTGCCGGAAATCGAAAAGAAATTCCGTGAAGGTTACGACAAGTTAGACGAGCAAGTAAAAAAAGAGTTTCAACGCAACCGTGAAGAAACCGGATTGCAGCAGCGTAATCTGCGGGAAGAGGTTTTCTCTTCATTTAAAAAATTTGAAGACTCCCTCTTTCATCAATTCACTACTTTCTCCGAACGGCTGGAAAAACTTACTCAAATGAATGACAAGAAATTTGAAGAATTAAAAGAAAAGGTCGAACAGAAACTCCAACAGCTTCAAGAAAACAATTCGCTAAAATTAGAAGAGATGCGCGTTACCGTTGATGAAAAACTTCATGCAACGTTAGAAAAAAGATTGGGCGAATCATTCAAACTTGTTAGCGATCGACTTGAGCAAGTGCATAAAGGTTTGGGCGAAATGCAAACTTTAGCGGTTGGCGTTGGCGATCTGAAAAAGGTTTTAACGAATGTTAAATCCCGCGGAACGTGGGGAGAGATTCAACTTGAAAATTTAATTGACCAGCTTTTAACCCCCGAACAGTACGCCAAAAATATTGCCACAAAAAAAGGAAGTAACGATAGAGTTGAATTCGCTATTAAAATGCCGGGACGCGGAACAGATAAAAATGAAGTTCTCTGGCTCCCGATAGACGCTAAATTCCCGATGGAAGATTATCAGCGTTTGCAGATCGCGCAAGACGCAGTTGATCTGGCAGCGATAGAAGAGGCTTCCAAAGCGCTTGAGAACAGGATTAAAGGAGAAGCTAAAACAATCTTTGATAAATATCTCGATCCCCCGAACACCACAGATTTTGCACTAATGTTTTTGCCTGTTGAAGGATTGTTTGCCGAAGTTTTGCGCCGACCGGGATTAATAGAGAAAATTCAAACTGAATATAAAGTAGTGCTTACCGGACCGACAACATTAACGGCAATCTTAAATAGTTTGCAAATGGGATTTAGATCATTGGCGATTGAAAAACGCTCAAGCGATGTGTGGAATTTACTCGGCGCCGTTAAAACCGAATTCGGGAAGTTCGGCGATATTCTTGAAAAGACGCAAAAGAAACTTGCCGAAGCAAGTAATACGATTGACGATGCCTCTAAACGTTCACGCGCAATTGAACGAAGACTACGTGATGTGCAGGAATTACCGCAAGGAGAGCAACACCCGCCTGAGGCGGGTGAATTGGATGAGTAGTATCTTAACAAAAAAGTTCGAGTAATATTTGGCAGAATATTATTCGTAAAATTGAATATCGAACATTGAATAAGGAATAGTGAATGATGAAGTTTTTGCCCTTCGATATTCTACATTTCTTGTTTGATATTCATTATTCCTTTTTGGTTCTGGCTCTGCCATGTTAGGTTATCCTTCTCTGAAGTTTCGTTCATACACCGGAAAGATTCAATAAAATACCGAAAGGTTAAGTTACAAGATTGTAGGGTTTCGAGAAATTATCGAAGTGTTGCATTCCAACATCGGAACGGTTCGAGAAAATATCGAAGTGATGCGTTCAAATATCGAAAAGGTTCGATAAAACATCGAAGTGTTACGTCCTAACATCGAAATTGTTCGTTCCAATATCGAAAGGTTGGGTAAAAATATCGGAACGATCCCTCTTTTTCACTCATAAAACCCTCTTTTTAGTCCGTTTTTGCGGTTTCCCTTCGTGGAACTTCGTGTCTTCTTCGCGGAACTTCGTGAAACAAAAAAAATACTTACACGAAGTATCACGAAGAAATTTGCGCGAAGTAACACGAAGAAAAAGAATGAGGTTCTAAATGGAATAAAAAAACCTTGAGTTGTTTATTTTAACGCAAGGTTTGGGGTTATTTGAAAGAACTAACTTAAAACAAGAAGAATTAACTTTGCGGCGGAGCCGGGGGAACTTCTTTTTTTGTTCTCTTTCTTGTAAAGAAAGCTCCCATTCTTGCCGCGACATCTTCCAGACCGGGGACTTTATCCTTGTTTGCAAGTACCGCCGCATAAACTTCAAGCGATTCTACAAACGAATCACTCCCCGCTGCAAAGATGGTATTGTTTAACGCTTCGGTTAAGGCTACCGATTTTTCGTAAACGGGAACAAGGTCGCGCATCAACTTGGTATCGCGAAGGAATTCTTCCTTGCTAAAGAGTGGACTGATGATCTGCGGATGCTGGTTTACCACTTCTTCCGCAATGGAAACAAAAGGTTTGAAAGTGTTCCCAAGTTTAGGCATCTTTTTCCTTTGTGCTTTTGAGAGCGCCAAAAGAAAAGGCATTTGTTCTCGCAATTCCGTTAGATTATTTTGGATTGCGGTTAACTGTTCCGCCGTTAATGCGGCAGAAATGATGTTTTGGGCTATATGAACCTCCAATAATTTATTATTTTCGCGACAGTATATTTTTGTTTCTCTAATGGCTGCCGCACGTTATCCCGAAAGAGAAGAATGGTGAACTTGTCAATGGTCATCGGTCAATTGTCATTTCTTAAATTCTCATTTACTGCTGTGTCTTCAATGACTATTGACCAATGACTAATGACTAATGACCAATGACTAATGACTGACTTCTATTTCAAAAGAATGAACTTCTTTGTATCCGTAAACTTACCTGCGGTTAATTGATAAAAATATACTCCGCTTGGCAATTCGTAATTCCTAATTCGTAATTCGTAATTATAACTTCCGACTTCTTGCCATTCGTTTACAAGTATTGCTACTTCATTACCGAGAACATCGTAAACTTTTAGGGTTACGAAACTATTTGATGGAATTTGATAACTAATTGTAGTACTCGGGTTGAATGGGTTGGGATAGTTCTGCATTAAACTAAAGTCGAGTGGAGTTATATCTTCCTTCTCTACACCGACCGTACCGGTATCTCTTATAGCTATTAAATTTTTTTCAGCACCATCCCAGAGAGAACTTTTATGTACACCAATATAAAGTGTCCCATCTTCTCCTATTGCTCCAGTATTATCTACTTGATAACCATTTAATGGAAATTTCCATTTTAATTCACCGTTATTCGAAATAGCATAATAATAATGGCCAAACGTTGAACCAATATAAACCGTCCCTTCTGAATCGCATATCAAAGGCTGCCAGTAGTCGTCTGGTTGTATAAAATCGAAACTATATTTCCAATTGAAATTACCATCATAGCTTATAGAAATTAGCAAACCCACAACTCCCTGCTGTCTTATCTCGAATCCTATAGCATAGATATTGCCATTTTTATCAATTGTAGGCATAGAATAAGACCCCATTATGAAATCACTGAAAGTCCATTTAACGCTTCCATCAGGATACAGACAGTAGAAATTATAGCCACTACCAAAATAAATATATCCATTCGAATCAATCAATGGAGCTTTTGCTGCTCCCAAAAAACTAAATTTCCATTTTAAACTTCCATCTAAATTGATTGCGTAAAGATCAGAAAGTTTTCCGAATACATAAATGGTTTTTCCATCAGGAGAAAATACCGGTGATTTTTGAATAAAACCATCTCCATAACTTACCTTCCAGTTCAATGTACCATCAGGATGGATTGATAGTAATTCTCCTGTGAGTCCAGTTACAATAAACAAATTCCCTGCTAAGTCAATATTCGGCATAACAAGTTCTACCATTGATTCAGTTTGATATTTCCATTTTACTGTACCATCCATGTTCAACGCATAAAGATATCCATCCAAAGAACCGAAGTAAATTGTATTGCTTGAATCTATCAAAATACCCGTTTGTGGTGGTCTGCGTAACTCATCGCTTCCGAGAATAACATCCCAGTTTAAGAGTCCATCCGTGGTATACGAATAAAAATGATCCGCTCCCGTTTGTCGATTATAACCCTGATAATACGAGCCAAAGTAAAGATTCTGGTAGATATCTAAAACCGGACCAGAGAATATTCCATGAGGCAAGTTGGCGGTCCAAACTATAGTAGGCGTTTGTGGACCTTTGTATGGCGACCTTCCGGTAAATTGAGGGTCATGCCCTATCATCGGCCATGCAGAATTTGATAGAGTTGGCCATGGAATTGGTTCTTGTTTTGTCTGTGTATTTAGATCTGTAGAAACCAAAATGACAATTAATACCCAATAAATTATTCTATACATTTTATTTGTCCCTATAGTTCTTTATGAAGAAATTAAATATAGTTAACGAAAGTCCGGTTTAACAAAAACCGGACTTTCATCGTTTAACTTATTTTAAAAGTACCATTTTTCTAACTTGTACAAAATTACCTGATTGAATTTTATAAATATAGGTTCCACTTGGTAAATTCTCAGCATTAAAAGAAATTTCATGTGTCCCAGCTTCTTGTACCTCATTTACTAAATCAACCAACACTTTCCCTAAAACATTATAAATTTTCAAACTTACAAACCCTGGTTTTTGTAATTCGTAATTTATCGTTGTCGTAGGATTAAAAGGATTTGGATAGTTTTGATCAAGTTTATAACTCATTGCAACATCATAGCTTTTATTGTTTACTTTCCATGCTATCCAACTATGTCCGGTTGCAGATGTATGATTGGCTCCGGCTGTCTCCCCTGTTGAAGATAACTTTGCGGTAATCCAATATTCCGCTTGTGCATCTGCAAATCTTGGGTTGGTGAATGTAAAATTATTATCTGTCCAACTTGTTGAAGTCGTAAAGGATTGAGTGGTTATTGTTCCACTTTCGCAGATAAGAGTTTTATTAACATAATAGCCTAAACAAGTTCCATTGTATGCATTCCAACTTAGTGATGGATGAGAATTTTGACTAGTTTGAGTGGTAAACAATCCTAGCCCACCTGTTACGTGCGGAATACCCGGGACTAATTCCCAAACAGTTTGTTGTGTTGCGTCAATTATTTGAGTCCCCTCTTCGTTTAAAAAATGATTATTGGAAACATCATATAGGAAATAGCAATCCGGTGAACCAGGATAACTGGGATAACCTGATGTTCGCCAATCCATATAAAAATAAGCTTGTTCGACGCCATTTTCAATTGCACTAATTTTATATTTCCCAAGCGCCATAATTGGATTAATTCCTGCAATATTATCAATCACTAAATCAAAATATGCTACTATTTGTTGAGGATGTTCTATAGTAGGGATTGTGCGGGTAGCGATCTCATATAGTTCGGTAGGGTTATAATTTTCATCCCATCGTTCACTCACCGCGGTTGCAGTAAAAGTAACATTCCATGAAGAACCAAAATTAACAAGAGTGATTATTCCCTCCCCAGTATGAAATAAATTTTCATCATCAGCAAACAAATAAATCTGAGCCATAATAAAAATAACTAAAAATAATTTTTTTATTTTTTTCTCCAAATAATTTTAACTATAAAATTTTTAAAAATAAAAACCATTAATTTTCCTTATTTAAGTTATATAAACCCGGTCGGGTAGTTTTGGTGTATGTTTTAAAGGTTGAACGAATTAAAAAATATTTGTATAAAAACTTCTGGAGTTTCATAAAAGAGAAGAAGTAAAGAGAGAAATACATTTAGCTGCATCTTTCCCTTCCACCGCCGCAGAGAGAGAGAGAGAGAGAGAGTAACTATCGTGCCAAACTATGTTACGGGAAGTTCCCAAATTACCTTCAAACTAATGTTCTAAATTTATCTTATCGAATTGTTCTTTTGTTCATGTTCTGTTTTGTGTGGTATATGTGTGTTGTTTTATTAACCCGCATATAATTAATGCGGTACAGGGAATTAATTATTTTGTTCTAAGGCAAACCTAAGGCAAAGTGTAATTAATGTCAACAAATTTTTTCATCACTCATTTTTATGTTCCTTATGCTTTTATTGTGTCCTTCGTTATAAAAAAAATACAACTAAAGCACGGTTTTGCATAAAGGGCATTATTAAAGATTCAATTGCAGGTGTGTTATGAAATGTGAAATGGAAACTGACTAACGTAATTTATTTTGAAGATGGGAGAAAGTCTTCAATTCTTCTTCCCCCCATAAAACGCTGTTTATAATATCCGTTAGATTGTTTTGGATTGCGGTTAACTGTTCCGCCGTTAATGCGGCAGAAATGATGTTTTGGGCTATATGAACCTCCAATAATTTATTGTTTTCGCGACAGTATATTTTTGTTTCTCTAATGGCTGCCGCACGTTATCCCGAAAGAGAAGAATGGTGAACTTGTCAATGGTCATCGGTCAATTGTCATTTCTTAAATTCTCATTTACTGCTGTGTCTTCAATGACTATTGACCAATGACTAATGACTGACTTCTATTTCATAAGTATGAACTTCTTTGTATCCGTAAACTTACCTGCGGTTAATTGATAAAAATATACTCCGCTTGGCAATTCGTAATTCCTAATTCGTAATTCGTAATTATAACTTCCAACTTCTTGCCATTCGTTTACGAGAGTTGAAACCTCATTACCGAGTACATCGTAAACTTTTAAAGTAACAAAGTTGTTACTTGGTATTTGGTAGCTTATTGTAGTACTTGGGTTGAAAGGGTTGGGGTAATTCATTAAGAGAGAATACTCTTTTATGTCTGCAGGATTTTCTTCTTTACCCTTATTTTTCCATTGACTCTGACCAAGGGTTGAAACATAACTTGAATATGCTGATGCATAACTATTTTCATCAATTGCCTGGACAGAATATCTCGCGGATAAATCTCCGGTTTTAGATCTCAAAACATTATAATCTGTATATGGATTACTTGCAGGATTAACATATTGTGGTGTACCCCATCCCGAACCAAAGTTATATTCTTTTTTTAGTATATAATAATCGATGTCAGATTGATTAGCAGAAAATGATAAGGTTGGGTTTTGACCCCAACTACCACTCATTGTTATTGAGGCTGTAAATTGAGGGTCAAATGCTTCAATAACTGAAGCATAATCATCTATTGCAGAGGCACAATAACTCAGAGTTGTTGACCCCATCGATTGGTTTAAGTCATCTTTATTGTAGGGGTTTGAAAAGTATGGCACGCGCATATTGGTACTTTCGTCTGCAACTGACATGATAGTCCTATACCCACGTGTGACAGGGCTATATTGTTGCAGTTTCCCTAACCAATAAAAACCGTGCCCGTATGAATACGGAGTATCTTCTGAATCGAATTCTTTTTCATGCCTACAGCCAAGTAAATGACCCAACTCGTGCTGGAAAGAATAAATACTTACCGCCGCGCTTGCTTTAACTACGCAGAAAGCATTACTCAATACAGCCCCGATGGCTCCCACTGGAACTGCACCATTTGTAGTATCAGTAAGTGAATTTACTAAAAGTACACATACATCAGCCTCGTATTGGTTTCTTAAACTATGTATTTCTTCCAGGTAACCGTCATTAAGCGTCATAAAGCGGTTCACATCAGTTGCTGAATTCCCGCTTTCAACGTATGATAATTCTTGAGATCCGACAATCTCAATGGTCGATGAGACATCACTTAATCCAAAAGCTTCGATTGTTTTCTCTTCACAAAATTCCAAAAGGTCTCCAATACTATAATATGTGTCTACATCATGAGTATAAGCCACAAAAACTTTTATAGTCGCCGGAGAAAGGACAGAATTGACTGACGTATTCTGAACCGTTTTGTTAAGTTGATTTATACTCCCGTCATTTTGTTGACATTCATGTTTTGCCATTTCACTTCTATCAACTTCTGAGATAAAAATAATTCCATCTCCAACAGGCTCTATACTATAAAATTTATCTTGAAACCAAACAGCCGCGCCTAACCCTTTTTGCGAAATAGACAGTAAAGCAGAACCTCCTTCTTTTAGGTCTGCCTTGAAACCTTGAGCTCCGCGTCTATTTTTACCCAAATCTTTTGTAATCTCAAATTCAATATTCTTATCAAGAATATTGAAAACGCCTCTGAAATTTTTTGAAAGAACGAGATTAGGTTTTAATAATAGCTGCTCAGATACTTTTATTTCTTCCCTTGATTTAAACCGATCTATCTTGTCTTTAACTGTTTTTGATGTAGTAAAACCCTCACTCATTTTTTCAAATATGTTTTGCTGCGCAAATATTAAATTGCAGCTAAGAATAAAAACAACCAGAAACCACATTAACTTTTTCATTTTTATTTTCCTTATCCAATTTTATAATCTATTAGTAATATTTTCTTTAAATAACTATACTTATTAGTATTATAGTGATAAACCATGTGTACCAGCCCTACAATACCAAGACCGGGTTTGATGAAGTAATAAACCTCAGATCTAGATAAAGGTTCAAAATCAATAGTTACTATTTTATAAACGGCGCATCTGAAATCGCCCAAGGGTGTTGTAATTAACGAATCGGTTGATACACAAGTGTATTGAGTGATCGCATCATCGGGGATAGTCGAATAATTCCCTACAGTTGAATAATAAAAAACATGCCCGGTTAAAGACTCATCCTTTTTTGCAGTATACGGAAATATTAAATCGTTAAACGACATTTTTATCGTGTCATATTTTTCAGTCCCCGCGTAATAGAGCCCATTTCCGTTTTGATAAACTAATTTGCTCCCCTCAAATGAACCGGGTTTATCATAATAAGGTTTTAAGGTACTATCACACCTAAATAACTTAAAATTGAGAATGCTCTCCCCGTTAATTACTTGAGTTACCGTATCGTCAATAATGAATCCGAATTTCCACAAACTGGGACTTCTGACTGTACCATCGGCATTTAGATCAAATCCTCTGTAAAGCCAGTAATTGCCAAGGCTGAGAGGAATAACAGGTTCAAACTTTACCGGCTCGGGTATAACCGGATTCTCTTTTTTACAACTCATCATCAAGAGAGGTATAAGTATAACGGATATAATTGCAACTCTTTTCATTTTTTGTCCTTATCATAATTATTAGGGATAATTTTCCATCTCAAAACGGAAAGGAATCGTTCTCTTTTTTTGTTATATAAACCCGGTCGGGTAGTTTTGGTGTATGTTTGAAAGGTTGAACGAATTAAAAAATATTTGTAGAAAAACTTCGGGAGTTTCATAAAAGAGAGGAAGTAAAGAGAGAAATACATTTAGCTGCATCTTTCCCTTCCACCGCCGCTGAGAGAGAGAGAGAGAGAGTAACTATCGTGCCAAACTATGTTACGGGAAGTTCCCAAATTACCTTCTTAATATTAATGTTCTAAATTTATTTTACCGGAATAACTCTTTGTTCAAGTTCTTTTTCAATTTAGTTTTTTAAGTTGGATTATGTGTGTGCTGTTCTTAATCCGCACATAATTCATACGGTTCCAAGCAGTAATTAGTTTTCCTTTGGCTAACATAAAGTAACAGAAGATAAATGTCAAGCAAATACTTTCATTTTCTTTAAAACGAAAAAGGCGTCCAAAGACGCCTTAAATCAGCAAACCCGAACTCTTTTAGCCTTTCGGTTTAGCTTCGTTTACAATGATATTTCTACCATTAACTTCCGAACCGTTAAGAGCTTGCATAGCGGTTTGAGCTTCAGAATCTGTAGACATTTCTACGAAACCAAAACCTTTTGAACGACCACTTTCGCGATCTTTTACAACTTTTGCTGATACGACGCTGCCATGAGCTTCGAATGTTGACTTTAAAGCATCGTCATCTACAGACCAGGGAAGACTCCCAACGAACAATTTAGTACTCACAAATGAACCTTTGAAATAATGAAATATGAATTAATTACAGCCCTAAAGTAATCCTTTTTTAGATAAAAGCAAAGGAATTTAACTTTTATTTTAAGAGAGTAAAAGTGTGAGCGCTTCGGCAAGGTTTCCGACTGCGATGACTTTTATCGTACTTTTCGTTCGTAATAATTTTTTATTTGCCGAAGGAATAAAGATTCTGCTAAAACCAAGTTTTTCCGATTCGAGAATTCTCTTCTCAATTTGGCTAATACTCCGTAACTCTCCTCCCAAACCCACTTCACCCACTACAACGGAATTAGGGTCTGCAATTTTATCAGTTAAGTTTGAAGCGACTGCACAACAGACAGCAAGGTCAATAGCCGGTTCATCAATCTTTACACCGCCAGCTAAATTTAGAAAAACATTATGAGCAGAAACCCTGATGTTTGCCCGCTTTTCCAACACTGCAAGTAAAATGGATAATCTCCTGTAATCAAATCCTGTTGTAACACGTTGCGGATTACCGAAATGTGAAGGGGTGACTAACGCCTGCACTTCAATTAAAAGTGGCCGCGTCCCTTCAATACTGGCGGTAACCACGTTTCCGCTGATGAGTGTTTCCCTATCACCAAGAAAAACCTTACTCGGATTTGTAACTTCCAGCAAGCCGGTATCATGCATTTCAAAAATACCGATCTCATTTGTACTGCCGAATCTGTTCTTAATTGCGCGAAGAATTCTGTAGGAATTTTTTACGTCTCCCTCAAACTGGATAACGGTGTCAACAATATGTTCCAAAATTTTCGGTCCCGCAATGGTTCCGTCTTTCGTTACATGTCCGACTATAATTACTGAAAAGTTATCGCGTTTTGCACTTTCTAACAGAGCCGCAGTACATTCACGAATTTGTGTAACAGTTCCCGCCGAGTTTTCAAAATTTGCGTTGACCATTGTTTGTATGGAATCTATGATAACAACTTTCGGACTCTCGTTTTTTATTATATGTTGAATGGTATGTAAATCAGTTTCAGCAAGAATTAAAAGTGATTCTGAACTTATTTTTAAACGAGAAGCGCGAAGTTTGATTTGCTGGGCAGATTCTTCACCGGAAACATAAAGGACGGTTTTATTGATCTTTGCCGCGGCTTGTAAAACGAGCGTTGATTTTCCGATTCCCGGATCGCCGGCAATTAAAACAACAGAGCCAGAAATTAACCCACCTCCTAAAACCCGGTCAAATTCTTCAATCTTCGTCTTTATCCTCTCTTCTTCAAAAGAGGAGATTTCATCAATCTTCTTTGGTAAAGAATTTTTTGTGGGCGAACTAATTTTGTGTTTCGCCGTTTCAACAATTTCTTCTTGAAATGTGTTCCAACTTTCACACTCAGGACATTTCCCAAGCCAGCGAAGCGATTCGCATCCACAGCTTGTGCAAACGAATTTAACTTTAGTTTTTGCCATAAGATTTTTCTTCTTTTACACGTTGCAAAATTTGAGGGAGAATTTCCCCTGCTTTTCCAAATAATGAAAGATCTACAATGCTAGACAATTCTGTCTTTTCGATGTTCACTTCGACTAAAAATTTTCCATGTTTTTTTGCTATGTAGGGAATATTTGCCGCGGGAAAAACCAGAGCTGATGTTCCGATAACAAATAAAATATCACAAGTTTCCGCCGCAAGTTCGCTCAAGGAATATGCATCTTCCGGCAGTAATTCACCGAACCAAACAATATCGGGACGAATCAATCCGCCGCACCCGCATTTAGGAACTTTGCCTTCGATCTCTAAATTCTCAAAATCAAATCTTTTTCCGCAATCAATGCAATAATTTTTTTCAATATTTCCGTGCAGCTCATAAACTATTTCACTTCCGGCACGGCTGTGAAAACCGTCAACATTTTGTGTTACCACCAAAACTTCATCAAAATAATTTTGAAATTCGGAGATTGTCAAATGGGCGTGATTCGGAGAGGCTTGGTGAACAATCTTTTTCCGATACTGATACCAGTCCCAAACAATTTGTGGATTACGAAGAAAAGCGTTGAAATTTGCGAGTTCTTCGGGTTTCATTTTATTCCAAATGCCGTCTTTACCCCGGAAAGTCGGAATTCCACTTTCGGCGGAAATTCCGGCTCCCGTAAAAAAAACTATTTTTTTGGCGGAGGAAAGAGCACTTTTCAGTTTTTCATATTGTTGAAGCAAAGGAAAAACTTTCTCTCATTTATTTTTTATAGATTCCAACAGTTTTTTCGATTCGGCTAAATACATATCATCATCTTCATCAACTTCCTTTATGTAAGGAATTTTATAAAGTTCTTCTTTAGCTTTTTGATATTCATCTTCTTCAATTAACGCTTTGGCATAATCGAGGTGATACATTCTAAAGTTTGGGCGAAGTTCGATTGCTTTTTTGTACTCTGCAAAAGAGACACCCATATCGCCCCAGCCTAAGCCCAGCGGAAGGCGGACTAAATAGGGTTTCTCACAAACTTTTGCGTGTGATCTTCCCAGAACATAATGGGATGACGCCTGCACATCATTTCCACCGTTACCAAGTTTAATGGCTTTTTCACAATCTTTTTTTACATCGTTCACCAAACCGATAACTTTGAAAACACCTTTGAATAATGCAATTCTTCCTTTAGCGATGGAACGACGCAGATAGCCGACAGACGAATTTGGAGCAGCTTTTACGGCTTTGTCGGCATAATCAAGTGCGAGCTGATATTTGGCAAGCTGTGCGTCTTTCTGCTCGTCTGAACTTCCCGGCATGTGCTCGGCAATATCAACATAAGAACGGCTGATCCTCCAGAGAACTTCGGGGTTATTCGGATCTTGTTTTTCCGCCATTTGAAAAGATGCAAGCGCTTTCTGATTATTAAATTCTTTGGTAGAAAATTCATCGCCTTCTTTAATCAATTCGTCAACGGATTGAGGAAATGCGAGAGACGAAAGGAAGAAAATGACAAAGAGTAAAACTGATAACTGTTTCTGTTTCATAGACACCTCTTTAGTTTATTGGTTATTGATCTCTTTTTTAAATAACTGTGTTGAAATTAATGAAATATATTTTGTCCAGTCTGATTGTGTATTTACATCGTTTATGATGGCGCTTTTATACGCATTCGTTTGTGCGCTGAGCTCATCGGCATGATAAAGCGCGATCGCCTCTAATGTTCTCGGGACAACCGGGGAAGCATTTTCTAACTTACCTTGATGACTCAACATTAAATGAAGTAGCTGGAGCTTAAGATCTTCCGGAAAATCTGGAATCTCATTTACCGCTTCATTAACTTTTAAAGATGCGATCACAATGTGCCCGAGCAATTTTCCTTTATCGGAATAATCAAATACCGAATCGAAAATGAGTTCTTCTATTTTACCGTAATCGTGCAACATTGCACCGGCAGCCAGCAAGTCCTTATTAATTTCCTTATGAAAGGTTGACATCAATTTACAAATTTTTATGATTTCTAAAGTATGCTCCAATAATCCGTGAATATACGCGTGATGCCATTGTTTTCCTGCCGGGGCTTTAGAAAATTTTTCAAACTTTCCTCCGTCGAATAGTATATTAAGAAGTTTTTTCAAATGAGGATTTGCTATTTCGGAAATGGTTGAGTAAAACTCGCTCTTCATTTCCTCAAAATTTCTTTTTGATTTTGGGAGAAAGAACTCCGTAGAAATATTTTCTGAAGGTTTTGGAAGTCTGATGTTCTCGATTTTTATTTGGGGAGAATTCTGGTATTCTTCAAATACTCCTTCTATATGAACGACTACTCCGGTTGTCAATTCCGGAAGAATGGAGCTAAAATTATCCCATAAATTTGCGGGGGCGGATATACTTTTATCGCCAAGTTCAAGACTGACGTACTGTTTGTTGGTCTTCGTCTGTTTAAGTTCACTTCGTCTTATCATTAAAAAATGATCAACACGTTCCCCCTTTTTTAGCTCTGCCAAATCAGTTTGAAATATCATTGACTTCCTGTTTTTGTGAAACCGCTTCAATTATTGCGGAAGAATGAATTCTTGCAACGACCGTTCGGTTTAAAAGTTCAATTGAAACCGCGAGCGATTTTCCATCCGGTTCTTCAACCACAACCCCGGTAACGCCGGTAAAAGGTCCTTCTTTAATCAGCACTTTTGCACCTTTGATAATTCCGTGAACAACAAAGTAATCTTCTTCTTCCTTAATAAACTCAATAAAATTCTGCATTTGGTCGTCGGGAATTTTAGCCGGTCTTCCGCAATCAAAAACGCACCTAACCACCGCGTCCTGTTCAAGAGCAAGTAAGCGCTCTTTTTCTGAAGCGTAAATAAAAATATAACTGCTGATTAATGGTTCGGTAACTTTCTTTTTCCGGTCGCTCCATTGTTTCAGCCTGGTAATAGTCGGTAAATAAACCTCGAGCTCTAAAGCCCTAAGTTGAATTTCCGCTTTAAATTCCTGACGCGGCTTTGTGTATAAAGCAAACCAGTGTTTATTTCCGACAAAAGTTTCCATACAAGAATTACTATCTAAAAGTTAATCAATTAATTGAAATATAATAATTAATTTAAGGTTGATTTCAAAGTATACAAAAGTTCCTCTTCCTGTAAGGGCAAATGAAGAAAATGCTTAACACCTTGTAAAAGGTATGATTGGCGTTGTTCAATCTCACCCGTATGCAGCATTATGATCGTCGGGAACTGCATGGTACTGCTCTCTTTTTTTGCGGATTCAATAAACTGCAGCCCGGTCATTAACGGAATCTGATGTTCTGCCATTACTAAGGTTGGAATTTTATCAGCAATGATATTTAATGCTTCATAACCATTTTCTGCATGCAGAATTTCAAATTCGCCAAAGTTGTTTTCTAAAATTGTATCTATTTGTATAGTAGTAGAAATATCGTGACAGACGATCAATATTCTGTTTGATGGAAGCGGCAGTGTGAAATGAAATTCAGTCCCTTTCCCTTCTTCTGAATAAAGCCAGATCTCTCCACTATGCTTCTCAATAATTTCTCTTACCAAAGCTAATCCTAAGCCGGTTCCCGTTTCGCCTTTTGTCCCCAAATTTGAAAATGAGGACTCAATAGAAAAGACTTTTTGCTGTTCTTCACTTGAGAGTCCAACTCCCGTATCTCGTACTATAAACTCAATTTGCTTTTCATTAAACTGTTCGGCAGAAATTTGAATTGACGAATTTTCAAACGAAAACTTTATAGCGTTACTAAGTAGATTTAAGATGACTTGTTTTAACAGCCTCTCATCAGCTTGTACGAAGAGATTATCGGAAGCAACAACTTTAATATCAATTCCTTTCCTCATTGCATTACCGGTAAGAGTGGAAACACAATTATAAATCAACCCGGTAATCTTCAAACGCTGCGGTTCAATTTTGAGAGAACCGGTGCGTAACCTTGACCAGTCAAGTAAATAATTTATAAACTCCAGTTGATTTTGAGAAGCTTCTAAAATGTAATTGAGATACTCATTCTTATCTTTAAGGGGAAGGTTCGGTTCATTGATTAAAATTTCCGCAAAGCCAAGAATAGATGTAAACGGAGCCCGAAGGTCGTGTGAAAGAATATTAATAAATCTATCTTTCCCCTCACAAGTTTCACGTAAATCAGTTTCGGCTTTTTGCAAGTCAGTAATCTGATTATAAAACTTTGTTACGTCAGTAAACAAAGCAAATGAAGAAATAACGAATCCACTTTTATTTCTCTCAACTGAAACACGTTCTTGAATCCATTTTTCATTAGCTTCTTGAAAGACAATCCGATACCGGAACTCAATAGCAGAGTTTTTTGAGAGGAGAAATTCATTGTTTTGTTTTATCACACGCACTGCATCATCACGATGGATGAGTGAAAATATTTTCCCTTTTTGATCAATTACTTGCTGCTCATCCCAGCCAATAATTGACTTCACCGTTTCGCTCACAAAAATTTCATCACGATTTTTTCTCTTCTTAACTACCACAAAAAAACTATCTCCCAACCGGGAAGCTTTTTTATACCATTCTTTATCTTCCACAAGTTGAGCAGGCTTGGGATTGCTTGTTTCTTCCAATTTGTTCTGTCTTTAATTGAATAATCTTTTGGCAAATATACTAATCTTGAGTGAATTAGTCGAATGTGTTCCTTCAACGGAAGGAAACTTTTTTGCATTTTTAAGAGTTATTTATAGAAAATTTGAGGATAAGATGAAGACCATTATTTTTTTGTTACTCGTTTCTGTTTTTGCGTTTCCGTTAAAAGCACAAGAATCAACCGGAATACTTTACGGTAAAATTTTCGATCATTCCACTAATCAACCTATCCCCTTTGCTTCCGTGTTATTAGTAGGCACCGGGAAAGGGATACAATCTGACATTGATGGAATTTTTAGAATTACAAATTTACCGCCGCAATCGTATCAACTAAAGGTTTCTGCAATCGGATACAACCCCGAAATAAAAACCGACGTGACCGTTAATACTGCAAAACCTACAGAAATTGATTTCGCTTTGAAAGAATCAGTTTTAGAGCTTGAAGGAGTAACCATTACTTCTGATTATTTTATGAAGAACCCATTTGAAACGAATAGTGTAACTTCTTTTAGCTATGAAGAAATACGCAGGGCTCCGGGAGGATTTGAGGATGTTGTCCGGGCGCTTTCTGTACTTCCGGGTGTTGCGCAAGCGGATGCCGGAAGAAATGATTTAATAGTTCGTGGCGGTGCACCTTCCGAAAATCTTTATTTAATAGACGGAATTCCCGTGCCAAATATTAATCACTTCGGAACACAAGGAGCGACCGGTGGACCTTTAAGCTTTATAAATCTCGACTTCGTAAAAGAAACAACATTTTCGACCGGTGGTTTTCCTGTTCTCTATGGCGATAAACTTTCTTCGGTTTTAGAGATCAATTTACGCGAAGGAAGAAAAGATAAAATGGGCGGCAAGGCAACAATTTCAGCTTCACAATTTGGATTAAATTTAGAAGGTCCACTATCAAATTCTTCCACGTTTCTTTTTTCTGCACGAAGAAGTTATCTCGACTTTATTTTCAAAGCAGCGGGTTTTGGTTTCGTTCCTGAATATTATGATGTGCTTTCAAAATACAATGTTGCAATTGATACTAAAAGTTCGCTTTCATTTCTTTTTGTCAGCGCTTTTGATAATGTAAAATACTTCAATGACACCGAAGACCAACGGTACGACAATTCAACTATTTTAGGGAGCGATCAAATCCAATACGCAACTGCTCTCCAATATAAAAGATTATTTAACAATGGTTTTTATACTCTTTCGCTAAGCAGAAATTTTGTTGATTATAATACTTCCCAGAGAGATTCGCTGTTGAATCCAATTTTTCTTAATAAATCCCGTGAAGGCGAAAACATTTTAAAGTTCGATCTTATTTATAAAACTTCAAAACTAACCGAACTTAATTTTGGGGCTGAAGCTAAGTTGATAAAATTTAAAGCTGATATTTATTTTCCACCTTTTAAAACAACTTTTGGTGAAACCTTACCGATCAACTCGGTTGTTGTTAATAAATTGTATGATAAATACGCGGCATATCTAAATTACAACCAAATGTTTCTGCAAAGATTTACCGCGAATGTAGGCGCTCGACTCGATTACTTTGATGCTGTTACCACTAACTATTATGTCAGTCCAAGATTTTCACTTTCGTATATGTTGTCTCCGCTAACAAATATAAATTTTAGTGCGGGAATTTTTCATCAATTCCCTTCTTACATTTGGTTAAGCGGCGACCCAACAAACAAGAACTTAGAAGCTATTCAAGTAAATCAATATGTGTTTGGTTTCGATCATCGGGTTCAAGAAGATTTATTATTTAAGAATGAATTTTATTATAAAGATTATTCTAAGTATCCGACAAGTACAGTTCGACCTTATTTATCGCTTGCAAATACAGGCGCCGGCTATGCAGGATCGGAGGATAATTTTTCTGCATTCGGATTGGAGCCATTAGTTAGCTCCGGGAAAGGATTCTCGCGCGGAATTGAAATTTCTCTTCAGAAAAAATCTTCCGGTATTCCACTCTACGGAATAATGAGCATCACTTATAACGAATCTAAATTTATTTCTCTTGATGGAGTTCAACGTTACGGCAGTTTTGACCAACGATGGATTTTTAATTTAAGCGGCGGTTTCATTTTTAGTAATAGTCTCGAATCAAGTTTTAAATTCCGCTATGCAACCGGAAGACCCACTACTCCTTTTAATTTCGACGGAACGCAAAGTGTTGCCAATTATAATTCACTGCGTTTAGACCCGTTGCATAGCCTCGATTTACGAATTGATAAGCGCTGGTTTTTCGAACGGGTAACCCTTATAACCTATCTTGATTTACAAAATATTTACAATAATAAAAATGGCGGATACATACGATGGGATCAACGGAAAAAGAAAATCGTGAAGAATCAGTCCATTGGAATTCTTCCGACCATAGGAATTAATTTAGAATTTTGAGTTGAAGGAACCCCGGAAACAAATGAGAGATAAAAATTTCTTCTTTCTTTTTAGAAAAATACTTTTGCAACATCCATTAACAAAGAAGGCTTATTCCACAATGCTGTTCTGAATAGTGTGCCGAGAGTTCGATTCTCCATCGGAATTTTTACAAATGCGTCAGCGATATCATTAAATTTTTCATCGGGGAAATTATAGATGCCTTCTTTTATTCTGTTAAAAATAAGATGCCGTTTCCCAAGCCGGTCATTCCAGGCTTTATCATAAGTCAAAATATGATCCGGTTTATTCAACTTAATTGCTTCAGCGGCGATTCTTCCGGCGATACTTCCGCCGATCATTCCGCTTGCTATCCCGCCGCCGCTTAAAGGATTAACCTGTCGAGCGGCATCACCAACTAACATTATTCCCGGCGCGGAGATTTTATCCAATGTAATTCCGCACGGAACTCCTCCGGCAATTCTTGTGAGAACCGGCGCATCCGGATAATGTTTTTGCATAAAATCATCAAGATAAGATAAAGCAGATTTTTTCTTTCCGATTGAACCGCTAACGCCAATCCCGATGTTCGCTTTGTTATTTCCTTTTGGAAAAATCCAGAGATACCCGGAGGGAGAAATATCTATTCCGAAATAAAAAAATAAAGTATCTTGAGCGACATGAATGTTGGCGGCAGTAACTTGCACAGCGCTTTCCATATCGCGAAAATCTACGTGCGTAGAAATTCCCGCCCAGCGTCCAACGCGCGATTCAACGCCATCGGCAGCGATTACAATTTTTGCGCGAACTTCTTTTTGCTCACCCCGGTATTCATATTTAACACCACACACTTTTCCATCCTCAATCAATAATCCGTTTACATACGTCCGGGTGATGATTTCAGCGCCGGCATCCGCAGCCGTACGGGCAAGTTCATAATCAAATAATCTTCTTTCCAAAACAAAAGCCACGTCATTTAATTGAACCGTTACTTCGGCTTGATTTGGAGCGATGAATGAAAATTTATTTATCTTTGCCGCAATCCATTTTTCATCCGCAGAAATAAATTCTTCGATGCCAGCTTTAGCCACAGCTTCACCGCAGCGAACAGGGTAACCGACATCTCTATCTTTTTCAAGCAGAAGAACGGAGAGTCCCTTTTCTGCTGCGCTTCTTGCGGCAATTGAACCGGCTGGACCCGCACCAACAACAATTACATCATAACTGTTTTTCAAATCTATTTTTCTTTAATTATTTATAACAAAGATAAAAATTTTCAACTTCTTTTCCATTCATTTTTAGTTGATACGATTATTAATTAATTTTAAATGTTCAAGTACCAATTTCAATTATTAAGCAAAAGAAGATGATGAAGACTTTTACACCCCAAGAGGTAGCAAATTACTATGACCAAACAGAAGTCCATTACCGAAGATTTTGGAAGTTTGAGGAAGCGCTTGGCTTACACTATGGAATTTGGAGTGAGGGAATCAAGAATTTAAAAGAAGCGGTACTCAACACAAACAAACTGCTTGCCGAACTTGGAGAAATAAAATCAACCGATGTAGTGCTTGATGCAGGATGCGGAGTCGGCGGCTCGGCAATTTATCTGGCAAAAAAAATCGGCTGCAAAGTTACCGGTATCACCCTCAGCGAAAAGCAAGCGGCAACAGCAACAGCATTTGCAGAAAAGCATGGAGTAAATCAACTTGTTACTTTTAAAGCAATGAATTATATTTTAACGACATTTGAAGACAATAC
>Ga0210009_1000970_pt1 | contig 27537 bp, 25 predicted proteins | sample CryGeyCG2114_065_FD_185457 | JGI IMG/M metagenome (GOLD analysis project Ga0210009, IMG submission 185457) | Groundwater microbial communities from aquifer - Crystal Geyser CG12_big_fil_rev_8/21/14_0.65 (SPAdes) (version 2) | ecosystem: Environmental > Aquatic > Deep subsurface > Groundwater ...
GAGCCGGGCCAGATGGTCCGAGGCGTGGGCCAGGTTCGTCCGGTCCCGCGGGATCTCTCCCACATTTCCCGTGCGGGCCACGAAATCGAGCGTCGTGCCGAGGCTGGCCGTGAGTTCGGAGAGTGGCAGTTCCTTCGGGGTTGACGCCTCGCCTGCCCCGGATGCGGTTCCGCGTGCGTCTGCCAGGCGGGCAGCCCGGCGGTAAACGATGGCTGCTACGCGTCGCACGACGTGGGCACTGGCATCGAGCGCGGCGGGCGGAACCTGGAGCAGGGATTTATCCAGATGGCGCGTCAGTGTCGGAACGGGTTCCGGCACCAGGTGCTGCACAGCGCGCGCCAGCAGCCCAACGGCCGGGAGTGCAATCAGCGCGCCAGCAATATTGAACAGGGTATGGAAGAGGGCAATACGGATCACGTCCGGCGCGCCCGCGGCCAGCAGGTAATTTACGAATTGCAGGAACCAGGGCGCGGCGCCGAACGCGATGGCACCGGCCATGAGATTGAACAGGATGTGGCCAATGGCTGTACGCCGGGCCGGAACGGTGGCGCCGAGCGAGGCGAGGACAGCCGTGACGGTCGTGCCGAGGTTCTGCCCGATGACCAGGTAGGCGGCCTGTGTCATGTCAATGGCCCCGCTTCCAAGGGCCGTGAGTGAAAGGGCGACGGCCACGCTTGAGGACTGGACAAGGGCTGTGATCAAAAGGCCCGCCAGCACGAGCAGCAGGCGGCCGCTCCAGGTGGCGGCGCTGTATGCGGAAAAGTCGATGTGCGCCGCCAGACCACCCATGCCGTCCTGCAGAAAGTCGATTCCGACAAAAATCATCCCGAAGCCGGCGAGCGCGAGTCCCAGGTGTCGTTTTTGGGATTTGGAGACCAGGTGGAAAAGTGCCCCGACACCGACCATGGGCAGCATCCATGTGCCCAGGCTGACCTTGAATCCGGCCAGTGAGACAAGCCATCCCGTGCTTGTCGTTCCGACATTGGCTCCGATGATGACGCCGAGCGACTGCCCGACCGTGAGCAGCCCCGCGCTCACAAACCCGATCGTGGCAATCGTCGTGGCACTGGATGACTGCACGAGGGCGGTCAGGAGGGCGCCCGAGACGAACGCTTTCCAGCGTGTGGATGCGGCACGTTGCAGGCCGCGGCGCAGACCACTGCCAGCCGCCGCCTCCAGCCCGTCGGACAGCAGCCGCATGCCGACGAGGAAGAGGCCAATACCGCCAAGTACGATTGCAGTCGATGATAACATACGCGCGGGCCCGAAGTGACCCGTTGCGCATGCCCGGCGCTTCCTGGCCGGTTATACCTTCAGGGTCTCGATCTCTGCCTGATTTACTTTTCTGAGTTCCATGATACGCATTGCGTATGCTTCAAGGCGCCGATCATCTTCGGTTTCCGGTTCCCAGCGGGGAATCCGGACCGGTTTTCCGTCCTCGTCGACAGCGATGAAAACCATGATGCACCGCACGGAGCGCTCCATGTCGCACCCGGTCGGCACGCATGAATAGAGGTCCACCACGATATGCATGCTGGTGCGCCCGGTGTGGATGATCCTGGCGCGCGCTTCGACCAGGCTACCCACCCGGATGGGCTTGTGGAAGTTGATGTCGCCCACGAATGCGGTAACGCAGTATCGGCTGCTCCACGTTGTGGCACATACATACCCGGCCTGGTCGAGCCACTTCATGGCCGATCCGCCGTGCACGTTGCCGCCGAAGTTGACATCGGTCGGTTGCGCCAGAAAGCGCAGTGTGATGGCGCGCTGCGCCCCGCTGTGTACATTCATGATACTGGAATGGGTGTTGCTGCCTCGGAGGCGTTGCTGTGCAAATCGGGTTTGTGGCCGGTAATGAGGCGCGCTCCACGCTGGAACGTGATGTACGACCAGGCCCATCCCATCATGACCTGGAACCGGTTGCGGAAGCCGACCAGGAAAATCACGTGCACAAACAGCCACATGACCCACGCCAGCCAGCCGTGCACGTTCCAGTTTCCGATTCGTGCCACGGCTGCAGCCCGTCCAATGGTGGCCATCGAGCCCTTGTCCCTGTATACGAAGGGATGCGACAGTTTCTGCTCAAGGCGGGCCACGATGCTTTTTGCAGCGTGCACGCCGGCCTGGATGGCCGCCCGGGCCACGCCGGGTACGGGGCCGTCCGCACCCTCGATGTGCGCCAGGTCGCCCGCGATGAACACCTCCGGATGGGAGGCCAATGACAGATCTGGTTCCACCGTGACACGCCCGGCCCGGTCGAGTGGAACACCCAGTGTTTCCGAGATCGGCGATGCTTTCACGCCCGCTGCCCAGAGCAGCGTCCGGGCATGGATAATCCGGTCTCCCACCTGCAGGCAATCGTCGGTGAGCGACGTGGCATACGACCCGGTGAGGACCTCTACGCCCAGTTTTTCGAGGTGTTGCGTCGCTTTTTCTGACAGCTTCTCCGGGTACGCGTTCAGGATCCGGTCATTTCCTTCCACAAGCAGGACGCGCACCTGCGTGGGATCGATCCTCCGGAAGTCGTTTGCGAGCGTATGTTTGCCGATCTCGGCCAGCGCGCCGGCCAGTTCCACGCCCGTTGGCCCTCCCCCGACGACGGCAAAGGTGAGCCACTCCCGACACACATCCATATCCGGCTCGAGTTCTGCGGCTTCGTAAGCCAGCAGGATGCGTTTTCTGATGTCGAGCGCATCTTCAATTGTCTTCAGGCCGGGAGCAGATGAGGCCCAGGAGTCGTTTCCGAAATAGGAATGAGTGGCGCCGGTAGCCAGGATCAGGTAGTCGTACGAAAGGGCTCCGACGCCCGAATGGACCGCCTTTTCGTCCAGATCCACGCAGCGGGCTTCGCCAAGTACAACGCTCACATTTTTCTGTTTACGGAGGATGGCGCGGAGTGGTACGGCAATATCACTGGCGTTCAGTGCCGCCGTCGCTACCTGGTAGAGCAGCGGCTGGAACAGGTGGTAGTTCTCGCGGTCAAGCAGCGTCACGCGTACCGGTGCGCCATCGAGGGAGCGTGCGGCGTTCAGGCCCGCGAAGCCGCCACCGACAATGAGGACATGGGGGGTCTCGGCCGAGGAGTCGGGCATGGATCGGGAAGTCAGGTCAGCGTTGCGTATGGGCCCTTCAGTACACCTCGATGCTTGAGTGTTTCGGACCCCACGCAACCTTCACCGGAATCAGAATGCTATCTGCGCGTTGAAGTGCAGACGGTGGTCACCGAACTCCGAGTCACCGTCGGCCGGGATGATGTAGTTGACCTGGAATTTGGTGACCGATGTTGGAAAGAGTGTGTACCCGAGAAGGATTCGGTCACGGGATTCCGTGCCGTCGTCCCGGTCCATGACGTCCCACCGGACGTGCACCACATGTCTGTTCGGCACAATGTGGTAACCCGACGTGACGTGTCCTCCAACGGGTTGCCGGTCGGCGAGTTGGTCGTCGTCCGGATCGAAATCACCTCTGATGACGGCGCCTGAAAGCGACCAGACGCCGGTTTCGAAGTGGGCATCGGCCGTCAGCAGCACCTTGTTACCTGTGAAGTCAGGGCCGTCATCCTCAGAAAATGCGGCGGCAACGCCAGCCGTGAGCGTGCCCGCATCGATGTCCGGCCGTACCCAGACGCGTCCAACCGTCAGGAAGGAGTTGTTGTCGTTGGGTCGGCCAACGCCGTTTCCATTGAATACGGCGGCTTGGTAACCCGCGCCTCCGGAGGTGGACTGGCCGCTGATCTGAACGCCCGTCTGGCGTCCCAGACCCAGAATGCCGTCCGCGGGGGTGCGGTCAATCAGGTCAAGGTGGGAGGCTGGACGCAGGGTTTCTTCGGTAAAGGGCGCCTTGAATTGACCTGCCGTCAGCGTCAGACCGGGCTTGTGGGAATAACTCAGCACTGCATCGAGCAGGGCAGGTGAAGACCTCAACTCCGTCTGGATGTCATAGGAAAAGCCACCGTCAAGTTTACCCTGGACACGGAGTCGGGCGCGCCGGATGAAAAACTGGTTCACGGGGGGAGCCGATTCGGGTGGATCCACCTGGAATGTAGCTTGCGACTGCAGCAGGATGCGCAGTCTCAGATACTCATTTGAAAACGTGTCCTTGAGCGCCTCGAAAAGCGGCTCGGGTTCTGGCTCACTGTCACGTCCGTTCTGCGCGTGGGCTGCGGGCACGAGCAGGACGGCTGCGACCATGGCAGGCAGCAGGTATTTCATGGGTTGATCGTGTGGATGCAACGGGCACGCAATATCGCCACATTCCACGAGCATTGCCAGGCGGAAGTTACCGGCAGGTCCTACATTACGGCATGAAATCTGATGAATACGACGTCTGCATCGTGGGGTCAGGTGCCGGTGGCGGCATGGTCGCCCATGAACTGACCCGGGCCGGTGCCCGGGTGGTCATGCTGGAGGCGGGTGGAGATTGGGATGCGGTACGTGATGGCGCCATGCTGACAAATAATTACGAGTCCCCACGGCGCGGCAAGGCGACGCCGGAGCGGCCATTCGGCGAGTTCGATGCCTGTATCGGGGGCTGGCACCTCGACGGCGAGCCCTATACGACGGCAGAGGGCACGACATGGGACTGGTGGAGGGCGCGTATGGTCGGCGGCCGCACGCATCACTGGGGGCGGATATCGCTCCGTTTCGGTCCGGACGATTTCAGGCGCAAGACACTGGATGAAAAAGGGGATGACTGGCCCATTTCGTACAATGACCTCAAGCCGTGGTATGACCGGCTCGACCGGATGGTGGGTATTTTCGGTGAGGCAAACGGGGTCTACAACGAGCCGGACGGCATTTTCATGCCACCTCCAGCGCCCCGCTGTTACGAGAAAATGTTGGCCCGTGGTGCGGAGCGGGCGGGTGTCCCGGTCATTCCCTCCCGCCTCTCCGTCCTGACAAAGCCACTCGGTGACCGCCCGGCTTGCCACTACTGCGGGCAGTGCAACCGCGGGTGTTCGACGAGGTCGAATTTCTCGTCCCAGTCGGTTCTGCTGCCGCCGGCCTTCGCGACGGGCAATCTGACGCTCATCACGCACGCCATGGCCCGGGAGGTGCTCACGGGCGACGATGGTCGCGCCACAGGCGTCAGCTACGTGGACACGGCCAGCCGGCAGGAATTCCAGGTCCGCGCGCGCGTTGTCGTACTGGCAGCGAGCGCGTGCGAATCGGCCCGGCTCCTGCTCAATTCCAAGTCGCACCGTCACCCGAACGGTCTCGCCAATTCGAGCGACGTCGTGGGGCGGTATCTGACCGATTCCACGGGCGCGGATGCCATGGGGTTCTTTCCGCAGCTCGTTGACATGCCGGTGCACAATGACGACGGCGTGGGGGGCATGCACATCTACATTCCCTGGTGGCACGAGAAGGACCGCAGTCTGCCGTTCTCGCGGGGGTATCACATCGAAGTATGGGGCGGTCGAAGTATGCCCGCCTATGGCTTCGGCGGCAGCATCCATCGAGTCAACGGAAAACTCTCGGGCGGCGACCGCTCCCGGGGCGGCGGCGGATACGGTACGCAGCTCAAGGACGACTATCGGCGCCTCTGGGGTACGTATGTGGGTATGTCGGGTCGTGGGGAAATGATTGCCCGGCGCGAGAACTACTGTGAAATAGATCCGGAGGTCGTGGACCAGTACGGCATTCCCGTTTTGAAATTCAATGTGTCCTGGTCGGATGAAGAGTTGCTGCAGATGAAGCATTTCCACGAGACGGCGCGGGAAATCATCCATGCGGCAGGGGGAGAGAGCGTATGGGACATGCCGACAGCCGACAACGACTGGGGCATAACGCGCCCGGGCCAGATCATACACGAGGTGGGTACCGTCCGGATGGGCAATGATCCGAAGACATCGGCCCTCAATTCCAATTGCCAATCCCACGAGGTCGACAACCTCTTCGTGGCCGATGCCGCGCCATTCGTCTCACAGGCGCACAAGAACCCGACCTGGACCATCATGGCGCTTGCCATGAGGACCGCGGACCACATTGCATCGGAAGTCAAAAGGAGGAATATCTGACATGGGTATGGACCGCCGCGAATCGATGAAGGTCATGGCCCTGGCCTCGGTTGCCCTGGCCGTCCCCGGCTGCACGACGCGCGACATGGAGCGTGCCGCAACGCATGCCGCGGAACGTGTGGCGCGGCAACTCCCGGAGGCGGATCGGTTGCCGACCATACTGTCACCGACGGAATACCGGACGGTCGAAGTGCTCGTTGACTGGATCATTCCGGCCGACGAGCGCTCCGGAAGCGCCACCGATGCCGGCGTCCCCGCATTCATTGATTTCATGCTGGCAGATGCGCCGGATCTGGAAATCCCTGTCCGCGGTGGCCTTGGATGGCTCAATGCCGAGAGCATGCGGCGCACGGGAATCATGTTCGCGGACAGCCTGCCGCCGGACCAGCAGTCCCTGATCGATGACATTGCCTGGCCCGAAGCGGCGGCACCGGAGATGGAAGCCGGCGTCCGTTTTTTCAATCTCATGCGGGATCTGACGGCTTCTGGCTTTTTCTCAAGCCGCATCGGTTTCGACGACCTTGGCTACCTCGGAAACCGGCCGCAGGGCGGCTGGGACGGCTGTCCGGACGAAGCGCACGTGCACCTGGGATTGGACTGATCGCTCAGCCGGGCGTTGCCAAATCTACCCGCTCGCCCTTGGCAGCCCGGGCATCGGCCTCGTCGTGCGTGACGAGAAGTACAGGAAGTTGGCGCTCCCGTGCAAGCGTGAAGACGAGTTCGCGGATGTGGTCGCGCAGCGCCGCATCGAGTCCCGAGAACGGTTCGTCGAGGAGGAGGGCGCGGGGCTCGGCCAGAAGCATGCGCATGAGGGCGACCCGCGCCCTCTGCCCACCCGACAGGGTGGCAGGATCCCGGTCTTCGAAGCCCTCCAGACCGATGTCGGCCAGCGCCTCGACGACCCGAGCGCGGCGTTGCGCGCGGTTCCGGATACCCGGTGGCAGCCCGAAAGCCAGATTCGCACCTATGGACAGGTGCGGAAAGAGCATGTCATCCTGGAACAGGATCCCCACGCGACGTTTCTGCGGGGGAAGCCGTGAGATGTCGGTGCCGTCGAGCAGAATACGCCCCGACACATCGAAGGCCGGGGCGGTCGTACCGATAATGACCGACAGCAGCGTCGATTTGCCGGATCCGGACGGGCCCATGATGGTCAGGATATGTCCCGGCGCAATGTGGGCATCGAGGTCGACCAGCACCTCGCCTCCGAGTCGGATGCAGAGGTGTTCGACGGTCAGACCGTTGCGGGTGTCGTCGGGCTGGTTCATGGCATCAGCGGTGTTGCAGTGCGCGCCGGTTGCGCCAGAAGAAGCGGGGCAGGGCGATCGCGGCCATGAAAGGTACGGCAGCCGCGAGCGTCTGCGTGAGTGCGAAGACGCCGATCACGCGCCGGTCGCCGCCCGACGCCAGGGCGACAGCTTCCGTGGTGAGCGTCTGTACGCGCCCTGCGCCCACGAGCAGCGTGGGCAGGTACTGGCCCACCGATACCGCGAACCCAATGGCGGCCGCCACCAGGAGGGGCCCGAGCAGCATGGGCAGGCGGATTTTCCAGAGGGTCCGTTGCGTACCGGCGCCCATGGCGGCCGAAATCGTCGCATACCGGGCATCCCATGCCCGGTAGGGCCCGGCAATGGACAGGAAAACGTAGGGCAGTACGAAGACGATGTGGGCCACCGTCACCGCGGCCGTACCGGCGTCGAGTCCGGACTCCAGGGCGAGTGTCTGGAGGCCGACCAGGAATGCGACCTGGGGTACGAGCAGTGGAGCGTAGAGGAGTCCCAGACGGCGCGTCGTAAGTTTCAGATTGAAGCGCTGTTCGGCCTCGAGCGTGATGATGGTGAGGGCGAGCGATATGCCGACCGCCATGGCCCCGATCCGGACGGTTTCCATGATGGGATCGCGCAGGTCCGATGCATGACGAAGCCAGGTCGTCCAGGTGAAGGACAATGGAAGTACGTCCGGATAGCTCCAGAAACCGGCAAATGACCACACGAGAAGGCTCGCCAGACCAATCAGAACGGCCAGGATCGGGGCAGCGGCTCCCAGGAGGGCCGCGTGGCGCAGCACGCGGTCCCGTTGCATTCGCCGCCCGAGGTAGGCCCAGCGGCGTGCGGCGCATCCCACCGAGAGTTCCATCAGGCGCCAGAGAATGAGCGTTCCACCGACCAGTCCGAGTTGCGCCAGTGCGCCGGCCGAAGCGCGGTAGCGGAGTGCCAGGTCGGCGTCGCTCATCCAGGAGACGACCTGCGCCGAGAGCGTCCCCGGCGCGTTGGGGCCCAGGATGATGGCCACATCGACCACGGACATGGCGTAGGCCAGGACCGCATACACGGGCAGTCGGATCTGCTCGTAGACGCGGGGCAGGACGACTGTCATCCAGGCCCAGGTCCGGCCATATCCGAGCGACTGGGCAATGGTGCGACTCTTGATGGATTCCGTCTGCCCGAGGGCGGCAATGGTCATGAGCAGCAGGAACGGCACTTCCTTCGCAACGAGCCCGGCCATCATGGTAAGCCCCCAGGGATCCTGTGGAATGAGGACGTCAGGGGGGGTGGTCCAACCCGTGGCCCAGGGCGACATGACCCGCGCGAGCCAGCCTGAAGGCGCCAGCAGGAAGGCCACACCGAAGGCGGCGGCCGCGTGCGGGACGGAGAGCAGTGGGGAGAGCAGGCGTTCGGCCGCTGAAAAAAGCCGGGTGCCCTGCCAGGCCGCCGTGAAGAGGATCACGATGGCAAGCGAGAGGAGCGTTACGCCGACACCGGTCGTAATGGAGAGTGCTCCGGCCTTGAAGAAGCCAGGCCACCGGACCAGGTCCAGGATGGGGCCGGGGGAGAGGGAGTCACCGCCGAGCGCCGGAAAATATCCGATAGCCGGCAGGAACGTGCCCGCCAGGCCCGCCATGACGGGAATGAACATGGCTCCCAACATGACCAGCGGCGCATGGCGCAGCAGCGATCTGTCCTGGTGCAGACGTGTCACCGACCCACTCCGAAACGGGCGCTCCATTCCATTTCGAGGCGTTCGGTCCAGCTCGGGTGGGGCTCGGGCAGCCGCTCGCCAAGCGCGTCAGGGGCCAGCGTCGCGACGCCGGGCTCCATGCGCGTGAATGCTTCGCGCTCCCGCTCCGGCAGCATGTCCACATCGAGGACGGTGTCCGCACCCCAGACGTCAGGGTCAAGCTTGCGTGCCTGTGCTTCGGGCGAGAGCAGGAAATTGGCTACCACGCGCGCTCCTTCCATGGCCGATGCGTTGAAGGGAATGGCCAGGAAGCTCGCGTTGGCCAGCGATCCGTACTCCATCACATAGGTGCGCACGGTCGGGGGCAGTTCGTACCGGGAAATGGCGGCCGATGCTTCACCCGGGTTGAAGCTGATGGCGAGATCGATCTCGCCGTCGGCCATGAGTTGCAGTTGTCGCGGACCGCTCGGCGGGTAGGCACGTCCCCGCCGCCACAGGAGCGGCGTTATGCGGTCCAGGAAGTTCCAGAGCGGCGCTGTGACCCGGGCGTAGTTGGCGTCTGTGGCAGGTGATAGCAACTCCTCCGGGTCGGGTGTCAATCCGTAGAGTGCCTGTTTCAGAAACGTGGTGCCCAGGAATTCGGGTGGAAGGGGGTAGGTAAAGCGGCCGGGGTTGTCGCGTAACCAGGCCTCGAACGCTTTCATGTTGCGGGGCGGCTCTTCGAGGCGCGCTGTATCGTAATAGAACACTACCTGGGCGCGGCTCCAGGGTACCTCCAGGCCGTCGGTGGCGATAGTGAAATCCGTTGTCAGTTCCGGGTGCTCGTCCGCGTTCAGAAGCGACCAGTTGGGTAGCGTTGATGCCCAGGGTCCGTGCAGCAGGTTGTTTTCCTTCATGGCCCGAAAGTTCTCTCCGTTGATCCAGACCAGGTCCACTGCACCACCTGTGGTGCGGCCGGCTGTTCTCTCGGCCAGAATGCGACTTACTGCTTCTGACGTGTCAGACAGCTTGACGTGTTCAATGCGTACCCCATATCGCTGCTCCACGATGCGCGAAGCCCAGGCTATGTAGGCGTTGATGTGTGTCGATCCAGCCCACGCGTGGAAATACACGGTCTGTCCGCGGGCCGCGCGGAGGGTTTCAGCCCAATCGGTCGGCAGCGCAGACGGGGGGGCCGGCTGCGCATGGGCGGACTGGACGACCGGCGACAGCACGCCGGCTGCTGCCAGCAGCAGACCCATCAAGACTGCACGTGGCCGCACCATCATGACGAAATGGCCGCCTCCTCTTCGCGCCTCGCCGCGTTTGCGGCCAGGCGCTCCTCCCGGATCTGCTCCAGGATCGGTGCGAGCACCTGTTCGTGGAAGGCATCGCATCCGATGCACATATTCCGGTACGGCTCACCGTCAGGCCTCGTCGTGCGCGAGGCTTCCAGGAAGCGTTCCACATCCCACCCGTAGGAAACGCCCATGCGTTCGGGATGCCCCATGGAAATGGCTTCCATGGCCGGATGTCCTTCGAGGCTGTCGAGGATATCGTCGAGTCGCTCCTCCTGCAGGTTTCCGAGTGCCTTTTTGGTTTTCAGGCAGCATGGAAACACATCTCCGTTGGGATCTATCGATACCTCGGACCCGGACACGCCCCGGTTCAGGAAGTTGAGCCCGCCCGACCAGGCATTGCAGAAATTGTCCTCGATCGTGGCCTTCGAGAGGGAGTTTTCCCAGGCCCGTCCCCGCGGCCAGATCTTGCCTATCCAGGCATCGTCCGTAGCGCCGAACAGGGTGTAGACCGGTTGCGAGACGTCTTCCAGGTCCGCGCGGTGCTCATCGGCGGGGAGCGATGCATCTACCATACCTGCCTCGTGGAACATGGTACGCAGGCGCTCAATCAGCGGTACGCGCTTTTCGCCCTGCATGCCGACGTGGAAATCGTCCATGCCGGCGCACGAAATCTGCCACACGCCCCGTGAGAGCAGCTGCTGGATAATTTCCGGCGTCACACGGTCGCCCGTTGTCTGTACGATCACTTTCACGCCCTGTCCGGCATACTTCTGCGCAATGGCTTCGAGCGTGGGGTAGAGGACCTCCTCACGGACAGGATCGAGCAGCACTTCGCCGCCCGCCAGGATAATGCGCCCGGCGCGGCGCACGAACCCATGATCGAGCGTTTCGCTCGGTGATGACGTGTCGAGGTAGGACAGATCATTCGGCAGATTGGCAATAATCTGCGGTGATGCGTCCTTCGCTTCCTTGACCACCCCCTGGAGTTCGTCCTTGATGTACGGACGGAACCGGGGTTCATAGCAGTGGACGCACTTCCGATGGCACGCCCAGCACAGGACGTAGTAAATACTTTCCAAGGTGACGGGTTTTTTCTGATGGATGCGGGCGAGGGCGCTGGCCCCGGGCACGTGAGAGACATGGGACCCCACTCCGTTTCAGAAACCGGCTCGACGGGCTATTGTTGCGTTGGGCGCGGCTGCAGCTGCGGCTGTGGCTGTGGCGGGCTGGGTCACACGTATTTGTCGCCGCGGGCCACGTCGGCATCCTGTACGAACGCAATCAGGGCATAGTACTCGAAGTACGTGTCGGCCACGTGGGCCATGATGCGGTCGGCGACTTCTGCGCTGACCAGGAGCTCCATGCGGATGTCAGGCCCTTCCCATTCGTTGGCACGAACACCGCGGGAGCCTTGTCCGCGGGCATCGGTGATGGTGTAGCCCTTGGCGCCCAACCCTACGACTTCCCGTATCAGACGGTCTTCAAGAATGCGCTCGGCAATGATGGTAACGAGTTTCAGCGAGGTAATCTGCATGGATCAACAGAGGACTGGGGACCGTGGCGCCGCGATCATGCCAGGTAGGCGGCCATGTAAAAGTAGAGCGGAATGCCGAGCGTGATATTGAATGGGAAGGTGATACCGAGCGATGCCGTAAGGTAGTACGTGGGGTTGGCCTCCGGCAACGCGATACGGACGGCGGCCGGTGCCGCAATGTAGCTGGCGCTTGAGACCATGGCGCCGAGTACGGCGCTGCCGCTCGTTGACAGGCCGGACAAACCGCCGAGCCACACGCCGAGCGCTCCGTGCACAATCGGGACCAGAATACCGAAGGCTACCAGGAACGGGCCTACCTTGCGCAAATCTCCCAGGCGGCGGGCGGCCACAATACCCATTTCCAGCAGGAACAGCGTGAGTGCCCCCTGGAATCCGGCCTCGAAAAACGGAGCCACAGGTGCGAAGCCGCTTTCGCCGGCTGCAAGCCCCATGGCAAGCCCACCGACCAGCAGGATAACCGACCTTCCGGAGAGTACTTCATGGAGGGCCTCCTGCCACGAACCGGCCCGCTTGTCACGGTTGAAGGCCATCATGAGGGCGACAACGATGGCCGGAACCTCGAGAATGGCGACGAGCGCTGGAAGGTACCCCTCGGGTGCCTGGCCCATGCTCGTCCCGTACGTGATGGCGACGATGAACGTGACGGCGGAGACCGATCCGTAATGCGCTGCAATGGCGCTGGCATCGACCCGGGTCATACGGCCCAGGCGCCGCAGGATGTTGTAGGCCGTAATCGGGGTCAGGATGCCGAGTCCAAACGTGGCCAGGGCCGGCAGGGCGAATTCGGCCAGGGGCGTTCGGCTCAGCCCCACGCCACCCTTGAGCCCGATGGCAAGCAGCAGGTAGATGGAGAGCGCATCGTAGAGCGCCGACGGCAATCGGAGGTCACTGCGCACGACCGACGCGAAGGCGCCCAGCAGGAAGGCCAGGATGACGGGCGAGAGCAGACTGTCGAAGGCCATGAAACGTTAAGGTTACATATGATCAGCGGACCGAAAAATCGGTCAGGGTGCCCAGAATGATTTCCTGACGCCGCGACGTAATGGCTTCCAGCTCGTCCTGGACGTCGAGCGCGTGCATGGCGCGCCACCAGGTTTCGTATCCGTGCAGGTCGGAGAAGGAAATCATGCGCAGGTAGTCCCAGCCGTCAGACACGAGAAAGCGGCCTGTCTCGGAGGAAACGCCGTTGCGGGCTTCCCACGGAGCCACGTGCTCCCGAAGCAGCGTTTCGAACCGTTCCTGCTTGCCGGGTACAATCCGGTACCGGATAAAGGCCGTGAGCCGGGAGGCGTGGGCGCCCGTTCCCAAACCGGGAAGAAGGGTTACGAACTCATCGGTATGACCTGCCGCGTGGTCGGATATGGCGCCATAGAGGGCACCCATGCTCGTGCCGGCGAGCGCGGCGAGTTCACGCAAGCTTTCGTTCGAAGCATCCATGCCCTGCATGCCCCGGAAACGGCTCACAACCATGAGATCAAGCGGCACCGGACTCTCCACCTCACGATACGCCCGAAACTGCACCATGTCCTGATTCTGACGGTACAGGGGGAGGGCGTCATTCCGGTAGATCGCGAGGGCCGCCCCGGTGTGGCCCGGAAGGAACCGGAAGGTGACGAGCTGCAGCACCGTGGGCGTGGCCGTGTTCCGGTCCCACATCTCCTTTCGGTGCGTCGCGGCCGCCAGGAATTCGGTGTGGGACTGACCCTGCTCGAACAACCGCTTCAGCTCCTGCTTATGGGCGGCCGCCATGTGGCGGCCGCCCATAAGCAGGAGCAGGAGAACGGGGATCAGAAGTATCGATCGCCGAAGCGTCACGGCGTGGGGCTGGCGAGGGCGCGTACAACGTCGGCGAGCATGCCTTTCTTTCCGCTGCCACCAAGGTCAGCGGCCAGGCTGGTGAGCGCCGATCGCCGTGCCGTGCCGGAGGAGGTCTCAGCGCGCTCGAGCGCGGTACGGGCCGCCCGCACTTCGGAGGCTGACATGTCGCCGGAGCGTTCCATCTGGTCCACATAGGCATGCGCGAGGTGGAACGTTTCCGGCCACACGTACCGCGGTTGTCCCTGGGCGTTGAGATAGTCCAGTTTTACCGTATTGGCCGCCGCAATTTCGTGTTCGCTGAGGTACGGGCTCGGCGTGAGCTCAAAAATATCAAGCCCCCGTGCAATTTCCGAGCTGACGATCAGGCCGTTGTACCAGTACACCGACCAACTACCCCCGTTTCCCATTTCATCGGGGCTGACCGGGCCGCGGTCGTGATAGGCAATTTCAACCGGATTCGTGATGTCTGTCCAGTCGAATACGGAAATACCTCCCTGGTACCATGCCTGGACCATGATGTCACGGCCAGGGACCGGAATGAGCGATCCGTTATGGGCCACGCAGTTCTCGAGCGATGTCTGTGGGGCCGGGAGTTTGTAGTAGGACTTGAAATCCATCTTGCCATCATTGAGCGTGAAGAGCGCATCGGCACCCCACTCCATCGGATCGGTGTCGCGGCATTTGGGCTGGCCGCCACCGCCCCATTCGTCCGTAAAGAGGACCTTCGATCCGTCGTTGTTGAATGTGGCCGAGTGCCAGTACGAGAAATTCGAATCGGCGACGGCATCCATCCGGACCGGGTTGGTCGGGTCACTGATGTCGAGGAGCAGGCCGTAGCCCTCACAGGCACCACCCGCGAGACCGATTTCCGGGTAGAGCGTAATGTCGTGGCACTGCGTGGGGCCGGGACGCGGGCCATCCTGATCGGGATCGGGCGCCCCGAAACGCTCCGCCAGAATACCCGGCAGGGCTTCCCGGAAGGCGGCGCTGTCGGCGGCCGTAGCCGTGTCGCGTCCCTGCTCCTTCACGAAGGCAGCCAGCATGGGGGTGACAAACTGGTCGGGAAGTACACGCTCCTGTCCGAACAGATCGACGACAAACGCTCCGCGGGCCTTGGCCTCTTCGATGGCGGCGATGTCGGCGGGCGCGGGGCCGTGCTGCGGCGGCGCTACCAGATCCTCAAAAATACGCGGAGAGCTGACGATGGCCGCATCCTGTGGCCTGTCGAGTGGCACCTTTATGATTTCAATGCGGAAAAGCGCCGAGTTGGGGTCGTCGCCCGGCATTGCCGACACGCATCCAGGAAGCTCTTCAGCGGGCCTGACGCCTGCCGATCCCGATACGTAGACGTACACATTCTCGTCATCGTTCGGATCTTTCAGCACCGAATGTGTGTGACTTCCGCGGCAGGTCTGCACATTGGATACATACTTCGGGTTACGGATGTCCTCGATGTCGAAAATGCGGATGCCGCGCAGACGATCCTTGCTGACAGCTTCCTGCACGCCCTCGGTCCCACAGTCGAGACGACCGCCGAGCCCTTCTCCGGAGACGAACATCAGGTTGCCGTACACCGAGACGTCACTCTGAGAGGCAGGACACACGTAATCAACGACGACCTTGGGTTGTGCCGGGTTCGAGATGTCCCAGATGATGACGCCGTTGTAATTACCCTGAAACGCGTAATTGCCCTGGAAGGCCAGGTCCGAATTCGTCACGCCTACGAAGGCCTCCGGGGGTGCTGTCGTGGAGCGCTTGGTCATGTTCCAGATGGCTTCTTCGGCGTCGAACAGGCCCGCGCCAAGGCCAATCCGTGGATCGGGCATGGGCTTCTCTCCGGAATGGACAGTGACGGAACCGGCGGTCGTGCCTGTTGGCGCGACCACGGGTTTCTGCGAGCAACCAGCCAGGAGCAGAACGGCTGCAGCGGCCAGGGTACATGTGTGTTTCATGGTAGTAGGTGCATTAGTTGGTCATGGCGCTGAGCATACGCTGCATGCGCTCGATTTCTGTGATCTGGTCGACATTGATGTCGGTTGCCAGGCGGAACGACTGATCGTCCTGCCCGGCGCCGTCGGTGGCAAACAGCCGGCTCACCATGGTGACGGCGCCCTGGTGGTGCTGGATCATGTATTGCAGGAAGAGCCGGTCGAAGTCGGGGCCCTTTGCGGTGCGGAGCTCATCGAGTTGCGCCTGCGAGAGCATGCCCGGCATGTCGTGGTCGCCGTGCATGCCGGCATGTTCCGATGGGATGTCCTCGCCGCGGTCTCGGAGCCATTTCTCCATGGTCGCGATTTCGTCCTTCTGCGCGTTGATGATCCGGGCTGTGAGTGTCTGTATCTGCGGCGATGCCCCGTTGGGCTCAGCCCAGGCCGACATTACGAGGGCCTGCCGGTGGTGGGCAATCATGCCGGTCATGAAATCCACGTCAGCCTGTACGTAATTCTGCCGGGAGGCCTCGACGCGATCCCAATACACCCGTTCCAGATCCGACATTTCCGCTCCCGCCGTCTCCTCTCCCGTCGTCTCTGGACGGGATGTTTCCTGGCTGGATGCACAGCCAACAAAGAGCAGGGCCGCGAGCAGAGGAAGTCGGATGGGACGCATGGGTGTCAAGGTTGGGATAAGGCTGGGAAGTGGAGCGAAGCACCACCGACATGGAATGTAGGAAATAAATGGATCATGCTCGCAGGCTTCCGGGCGGAAGACCGCCGACGGAACACTCCATGGCGTCACCTATTCGAATTGGATGCCGCAGGAAACCCATCGATTGCTGGACCTTCACGAACGCCTCCTCGATATCAGTCTGAAACTGAATGCGGCGGGCAATCAGGAAGCGCTCCTCACGTATATCATAGATACCGTGGTGGACCTGCTGCGGTGCGAAGCCGGAGCGCTTCTGCTGTTCGATGAGGTGACGGGGTCGCTCCGCTTCGTCGCATCCAGTGGAACAAGCCAGGAGGAACTGGCCGGTATTCCGGTGCCGCTCAACAACAGCATTGCGGGAAAGGTCTACGTCGGCGAACAGTCGGTGATTGAAAACGCGGTCGCCACGTCGCGGGAGCACTATGATGGCGTATCGAAGGAAGTCCGCTTTGAAACACGGTCGCTCCTGGCCGTGCCGCTCACCATCGAGGGCATGACGATCGGGGTCGTTGAGGCGCTCAACAAGCGGGGCAGTGGGTTCGACGACGACGATGAGCACACGCTCCGCATGTTTGCCAACCAGGCGGCGCTCGCCATCCGGAATGCCCGGCAGATGGATTTCGTTCAGTCCGCCTACCGGAAACTGCGCAATTTCGAGAAATTCCGCTCTGATTTCATGGCCATTGCCAGTCATGAGTTGCGAACGCCGCTCTCCATCCTGCAGCAGAGCCTGGATATTCTTGGTGAGGACGGGTCGGAGTTGCAGCGCGAATTTGCCGCCGATGCCCAGAAGGCGGCCGCACGCCTCGCGGCCGTCATCGAATCCATGACTCAGCTTGAATCGCTGCGGCTGGGGGACGAGGTGTCCGACGTATCCGAGACTGCCCGGATTGACCCCTGCCTCGTTGCGCAGGAGGTGCTCGGCGAGATGGAATCCATGCTTGCTGCCGCGGGCCTGCGTGTCGTAACCCGTTTCCTGCCCGGTGTGCGGGTAGCCATGGATGCCGAGCGCCTGCGACGCATTCTGGGGAGCGTCATTTCCAATGCGGTAGATGCGACCGGGTCCGGCGACACCATCACCATCGAAGTCGTGGACACATCGGAGGGTCCCGTGCTTCGCGTGGCCGATACCGGGCGGGGGCTCGAGGTGTCTCAACTGGAGCGCGTCTTTGACGAGTATTATCAGGTGGAAGACCATCTGACACGGTACCAGGGCGGGCTCGGCATTGGACTCAGTGTGGCGCGCAAGCTCGCCGAAGTGGATGGCGGCACGGTCTGGATGGAATCGGATGGCCCGGGAAAGGGGGCCTGTCTCTGTCTGCGGTTCAGGGGGTAGGTACCACCGCCGCATCCCGCCTCAGCTCCGGTTTTTCTTTCGCGCCTTGAGGTCGACGGCTGCCATGGCGTATCCGCCGTTTGATCCGTCGACGAAGTGTACCTGGTCGCCGAGCCGCTCATACACGAGACACGTCATGATGGCACTGTCCGAGACGTGTAGGCCCCAGACCAGTTTTCCGGCTTCATGACGCTCGGCGAGCCACGCTTCCAGGCGCTCCCGCTGCTCGGGCGTTCCGGTGAGTACCATGCGAAGCACACCGTCATATTTGCGGAAATCGGTTGTGGCCGAGAGTACGGGGAGGTAGCGTTTCCACGCGACGCCACCTACGTGTATATCGCGCCGCACGAACAGTATGAGCAAAAACTGCTGTACCCAGATTCGCAGCGTATAGAGCCAGCGCATGCCGGGCCGGGCACGCAGACTGGGTTCGAGCCGCCCGAGATGACGCAGGCCGAACGAGGGCCGAAGGTCACTCGGGAGGACCGGCCGGTGCTCGGCCTCGGGGCCATAGATGCGGTCCAGCGCGCGAAGCAACTGCTGGTATTCACGCAGCCCGCCGGCCTCCACGATCAGGCTCACCGTTTCGCCACGACGGCTTTCAATTCGCTTCCACCGGCACTCGAGTCCCGTGAAATCCGGCGTTGTGGCGTGCGTGCCTTCGAACCGTATCACGGCGTCCTGTCCCGGCGGGCCGGGCGCCATGCGTTGTCCTGCTCCCTGTCCTTTTACACGCGCTTCCGCCTCGGCGAGTGCACTGCCTCCGAAAACAGCCTGGTGGTATCCGGGGCTGGCCTGGAAACGCGCCACCGACAACGAGTGTCCCTCCTCGCGCATCCTGTCAACGCTTACGGCGCCGACGCGCAACCTCATGTCCAGCGACGTTCGTGCCGCCTCGGCCGCCCCCTTGAGAGCCGCCCCAACGCGTCCCAGTTCATGTTCGGGCACGAGAAGCGTGGCGCCGTCACCACCGAACACGAATGGAATGTCCGGGCTCGAACATGCATTCCGCGCGGCAGCGATCGTGCTCGCGCCCACAAAATTGACATCCCGGTAACGTCCCTGTCGTATATGGTCGGTTGATCCCTCGATATCCACCACGACAATCCACCACCCGTCCGGAACGGGGTGCAGGACATTGTCCGCAAAAATATCCTCAAACGAGGTGATAACAGGCAGATCGGAATAGAATGACGGCATGTGGGTGAGGACGGCGTCTGCTCAGGTGATGGCGTGTCCCGCACCTGTGAGCGCCTGCACGGCCTGCTCCAGCGCTGCTGTTTTCACAAACAGATAATCCGTGTCATGGGTAGATACGGTGAACAGGCTCACGCCTTCCCGGGCCAGAACGGCAGACAGCTCCGCAAGCACGCCGGTCATGGTAAACGGAAGGGGGCCTTCGACTTCCAGGCAGGACCAGTCGGGCTCGGTGTGCTCGGGGCGCGCCGGGCCCAACGCGACGGCCGAGCGGCACACGACAGACAGTTCGGTCGCCGTCCGGGTGACGGAGAAGACTTCGGAGGCCAGTACGGAGGTTGGCACCGGCGTGTCGGGGGGAAAGCGGTAAATGGCGAAGGAGCCTGCGAGATGGCGGATGTTCATGGGCTGCTCACTGCCAATCTATGAGCGGAGAGGGGTAGTAGTCGATGTCGAGTGCGCGCCAGCGGGGGGCGTGGGCGGCGAGGCGACGGGCGTAGGACTCCCAGCGCAGGTGGTGCCGAGCCGACCAACCGAGCTCGGCTGCGCCCACAATCCGGGGGAATGCAAGCCACTCGAGATCGTTCATTGTTTCGGCCGTTTCCGTCCAGAGCGGCGCCTCAATGCCTTCGATGGCATGTTCCGGGATGCCTTGCACGAGATCGGCCGGTTCCCACTCGTACGCTGCCCTGACGCTTGTCAGTCCTGCCCATGAAAGTCCGATTCGGCTCGTTTCGTTGTATTTCATGTCCAGGTAGATGTGGTTGGCCGGCGAGAGGATGAACCGGGCGCCGCGGGCATGGGCTGCCCGCAGGTGCCGACGTGTCTCTTCGGTCTGTGGACGCCAGACCTGCACCAGGGCGCCGTCGGCCAGCCCAAGTCCCACTTCAGCCACTTCATCCCAGGCTACGAGCCGCTTCCCGTGGCGCGTTACGATGTCCTCTGCGCGCCGCATGAAGCACCGATAGGCGTCCGCGGACAGCTCCTGCACCTCATCGCCTCCGATGTGGAACCACGCGCCCGGCGTGCGCGCCGAAATTTCCCGGACGACATCTTCCACAAACGCATACGTCTCCTCCTTCTCCACGCACAGCGTACTGAAGCCCACGTTCATCCCCGTATACAGCGGGGGCGCCTTTCCATCGCAGTTCAGTTCCGGGGTGGATGCGAGCGCAGCATTCGTGTGCCCGGGCATGTCGATTTCGGGAACGATGGTGATATACCGCTCGGCAGCGTAACGGACCAGGTCCTCATACTCGGCCATGCTGTAATATCCCCCCGTTCCTCCGCCCACTCCGGTCTGTGCGCCAATGCGCGTGAGTTCGGGCCGACCCGGTATGTCAATACGCCACCCCTGGTCATCGGACAGGTGCAGGTGCAGCCGGTTCATTTTGTAGCGCGACATCAGATCCAGATACCGCTTTACGTCTTTGGGGCCGAAAAAATGACGGGCCACATCGAGCATGGCTCCGCGCCAGGCGAAGCGCGGCGCATCGGTAATGGACACAGGCGCGATGGCCAGGGCCTCGCGCGACAGGCCGGAGTGCTCAATTTCTGCCGGAAGCCACTGTACAAGCGTCTGCATGCCGTAAAACAACCCGGCAGGTGTGGCGGCTTCCAGTCGGATGGCATCGGCATGGATCTCAAGCCTGTAGGCTTCGTCCAGCGCACCCCCCGCACGCGGCGCGTTTCCTGCGCGTGGCACGAGCGCCAGATGGATGGCCGGCGCCTGGACATTGGCCGGGGGACTCGTCCCCAGCCAGGACCGGAGGTGCGCCGCCAGACGCTCCAGTTCGGTACCGAGCGCCGAAGTGCCCGGACCGTCGGCGAGCGCCGCATCCATGTGTACGAGAACAGCCGTCCGCTCATCGAGCAGGAAGGGCGCTGCCTGGCCCGATGCAGGCATTTCGACCGATCGCGGATGGGGAATCACGGCGTGGCCCTGCCGGAGATCGTTCGCCGGGGCGCGGCGTCCGAGCACGAGACGCGCCACAACCGGCAGGTGATCGCTCACGAAGCGGCCATTCGGCCTCTTGCCGGGCAGGATGGCATGTTTTTTGACGCCAATCGACGCATCTGCGAATACGTAATCAATGCGTCGCTCCGCCTGAACGGCCTCGAAGCCGTTCCAAGTCCCCGTCGGGCCGTGATGAGGCGTTGTCGCCACGGAAAAAGCGTCCTGAAGGCCGGCGTCCGTCAGCGCAGCAATCGGGGCTGTACCCGGAAGCGTATTCAGATCGCCCGTGGCCACGACCGGGTCTCCACCGGAATGGTCCCGTGTCCAGCGGGCAATGAGACGCGCGCTTTCGAGCCGCGCCTGTTCTCCCCGGTGGTCGAAGTGGGTATTGAGGTGCAAAATGCGCGCGGGAGCACCTCCGGTGCCGGTTGGGTGGCCGGGACCCATGATTTCAAACCGCGCCCATGTGGCCACGCGCTCGAGCGCTGCATCCCAGCCGCGCGAGTAGGGCACGTGAGGGGTTTCCGAGAGCCAGAACGTGCCGCTTTCCATGACGCGGAGCCGGTCGCGCCGGTACAGGATGGCGCTGTATTCGTTGCCGCGCTCCTCGCGACTGCGGCCCTCGCCGAGCCAGTCGTATTCCGGAAGCGCTGCAGCCAGGTCGTCAAGTTGGCTGCGGAGTGCTTCCTGCAGCCCCACCAGGTCGGGCGCCTCGGTACGGATGAGCGCAGCCACATCGCGCCGCCGCTCGGGCCAAGCGTCGGGTCCATCATCCGGATTGTCGAACCGGATGTTGAAGGACATCACATCGAGCATAGTTGCGCGGTCCGGACCGGGTGCGCGCGGGCCGTCCTGCGCGGCCGCGGGGGCGACATGAGGCCGCAAGACCGTGGCCCACATGAGTAACAGCAGGCCTGGGGCAATGCGGCGGCGAGGCGGGATGGGTGCAGGGCGTGTCAGCATGCACGAAACATACGTCGGCGCGGCTACGATCGCACGAAAAGCGCACAGAACACGCCGCGTGGTCTGCCGTTTGCCCGGCATGAATATCCTCAATGTTGACTCCCTGCATAAAACGTATGGCCTGAAGCCGCTTCTGGAGGGCGTCACGTTCGGCCTCGGCGAGAGCGAGAAGATGGGCCTCATCGGCGCCAACGGATCGGGGAAGACGACGCTCATGCGCATCCTGGGAGGGCTCGAGAAGGCTGATGGCGGCCGCATTTCCATTCCGTCATCTGCCCGCGTGGCCTATTTGCCCCAGACCCCTGAATTCGATCCGGAACTGTCGGTTCTCGATGCCCTCTTCGATACCGACCACCCGGAGCTCCGCCTGCTTCACGACTACGAAGAGGTGTCGCGCCAACTGGAACAGGCCGCATCTCCCGAAGAGCAGGAAACCATACTGGCGCGCATGTCCGAGCTCAGCCACAAGCTTGACGTGACCGGGGCCTGGGACCGGGAGGCCCGGGCGCACGCGCTGCTGGACCGGTTGGGTATTGTCGATACGAAGGCCCGCGTCGGGACGCTCTCGGGAGGCCAGAAGAAGCGGGTGGCGCTCGGCCGCGCGCTGCTGCTCGAGCCGGAGCTGCTACTGCTCGATGAGCCGACCAACCATCTGGATACGGAAACGATTGCGTGGCTTGAGACCTGGCTGTCCCGCTTTTCCGGGGCGCTGCTGCTCGTTACGCACGACCGGTACTTCCTGGACCGGGTCACGAACCGGATGCTCGAGGTGCGCCCGGGCGCAGGCGTCATGAAATACGAAGGCAACTATACTCGCTATCTGGAACTGAAAGAAGAAGAGGAACGTCTCTCGGAAGCCACCGAGCAGACGCGGCGCAACCTGGCGCGGCGTGAGCTGGCCTGGCTGCGGCGCGGGGCGAAGGCGCGCACGTCCAAGGCCAAGTACCGCGTGGAGCGTGCGTGGGCGCTGCAGGAATCGACCCCGGACGGCCCCGACGCGGGTGTGGAACTGAGCGGCGCGTCGACCCGCCTCGGAAAGAAGGTGATTGAGCTTGACCGCGTCACCAAGGCCTGGGACGGGCGGACCGTGGTTGACGGCTATTCGCGCCTCATTACGCGGCATGACCGGATCGGAATCATCGGGCCGAACGGATCGGGCAAGACGACGCTCCTGGACATGATAGCCGGTCGGACGACGCCCGATTCGGGTCGCGTGGAAATCGGGCCCACAGCCGTGATCGGTTATTTCGACCAGGAGGGGCGGCCGCTGAACGATGAACTGCGCGTCATAGATACCGTCAAGGAAGTGGCCGAGCACATTCCGACGGCCGATGGCGGCATTATTACGGCAAGTCAGATGCTGGAGCGCTTCCTGTTTCCGCCAGCCGTGCAGTACACTCCCGTGGCCAAACTTTCGGGAGGAGAGAGGCGGCGGCTCCATCTGCTGCTGGTGCTCATGCAGGCGCCGAACGTACTCATGCTCGATGAACCCACAAACGACCTGGACATAGCGACACTCACGGCGCTTGAAGAGTACCTGGATTCGTTCCAGGGGGTCGTCATCGTAGTCAGTCACGATCGCTGGTTCCTGGACCGGACGGTCGATGACATCGTACGCGTGGGTGAGCTCGGGGTGCTTCGGAATTATCCGGGTAACTATTCAGCCTACCTGGAAAAGCAGCGCGAGGAAGAGGAGGAGCATGAGGCAGCGAAGCGCGCCCGTGAAATGAAGGCAGCGCCGGACGCAAAACGGGCTCCCGACTCCGCCGCGCCACCGCGCGCCGCCTCAGCCTCGGATGCGGCTCCAGCCCCACCAAAAAAGCTCTCCTGGGCGGAAAAACAGAAGCTCGACAGGCTGGAAAAGCAGATTTCCAATGCAGAAGCACGGAAATCGGACCTGGAAAACGAGCTGATGGCGGCGGCCAACGACTTCGAAGCGGCGCAGCGGCTTGCCGAGGAGCTGGGGGTGCTGGAGGCGCTGCTGGAGAAGGACCTGGAGCAGTGGACTGAATTGGCGGAACGTGCCTGAACCTTCGTCGATCAGGGTATGACGAGGCGGCCGAGTGTCGGATCCAGGTTTTGCAGCCGGACAGCCTCCACCGAGTTGGGCGTCATGAGCGTAAAGTCATCAAACTCAAAACCGGGGCCGACAGAGCACCCCACAAGTACCCCACCCTGTTTGGGCTCGGCCGCCTGCCACGTGCCAGCTGGCACAACGTGGCAGAATTGATTCGTGTCCACTGAGAGCTCTATGCGATCTGGACGCGAGGCGCTGCCATCCCATACGTAGAGATAGAGCCCCACACCCCGGTACAGATTCCAGACTTCATCCGACGCGACCCGGTGAAAGCGACTCCGTTCGTCGCCGTCGAGAGCGAAATAGATATGGGTCAGGGCTGATCGCTGCTTTCCGGTATCGTTGACAACACGGGCAGATGACCTGAAGACCTCCTGGTAGCGACCGCCTTCGGGGTGTTCTATAAAATGCTCCGGGTTCACGATGCACCTCCCAATTTGCGCATCAACGCGATGTTGCGTTCGGGAATGAGATGTACGTCGGGGTAGGAATCAATGGCTTCGCCCAGGCGATCTTCCCGGAGAATGTGCAGCATGGGAAAGGGGGAGCGGTTTGTCCTGTTCGCCGGGTCGTCCGGCGCAACTTGGTCGAACCGGTAGTCCGGATGGAAGCTGGCAATCTGATATGCACCTGTGAGGTTCAGGGCCTCAAGCAGCGCGTCGGCGCGGTCCAGAAACGCGTTATACGCATCGAATTCCGTGAGCACGTGCGGATGGATGAGCAGCGTGGTTTCCTCCACGCGCCCAAGTTCGGCGGCGAGCGCTTCGAGAAGTGCCTCTTCCGTCGCGGCGGCGGTCACCTGATAGTGGATCGTGCCCTCCCGGAACACCTTTCCCGCAAATGGGCAGAGCCCCAAACGAATGACGGTGCGCTCCACCCAGGAGCGCACCGTCAAGACGATCGTGAATTCTTCGTCAGTCACGACAAAAAATCAATTTTCGGCTGGATCAGGCCGGTACCACGTTGTTTGCACATGGGCCTTTGGGGCCCTGGCCAACTTCGAATTCGACCGACTGACCTTCGTCGAGGGTTGCGAAACCGTCGACCTTGATTTCCGAGTGGTGCACGAAAAGGTCCTTTCCGCCATCGTCAGGAGCGATAAATCCGAAACCTTTGTCTGCGTTGAACCACTTTACTTTTCCTTTGCTCATTCTGTCCTGCTTTCTTTATCGTTGGTAATGAACTGAAGTATACCACACAGCGAACTGGATTATATGTAGAAATTCTATGTAACATCCTCCGTGCCCGCCCCGTAGTCCCGGAAAACCAATCTTCTCAGGACTACGCATGCCCCAAAAACACCTGCCTCCGTTTGACCTGGAAGTGGCCATTTCCACCTGGCGTCAATTTCTCTCGCGCGACCGGGCCATCCTCCCGGAAGACCTTGATGAACTCGAGCAGCACCTGCGTGACGAATACGAAGCCGCGCTCCACGGGGGGCTCCCGCCGAGAGAAGCCTTCGACAGGGCGCGCCAAGGTACGGGGAATTCCGGAGACCTGCATGCTTCCTACCGGCGTATCGCATCCGAGAAGCGCTACTCGCGGGCCGGCATAGGCCGCGAAATCAGGTATATGGCGAGTCTGGCCCGTAGTCCCGTCGCATCCATTATAAATATCATTGGGCTGTCCATTGCCATTGCGAGCGTCATCACCGTTTTTCGGTTCTTGGATGTGTACTGGACGCTTGACAGCTTCCATGACAGGGGAGACCGGATTTTCCTGGTCAACAGTGTGGTGGAGCAAAATGGCACTCCGGAGTTGAGAGGGACGGTCCCGGCGCCCCTCGGACCGGCCCTTGAGCAGTCCGTTGTCCAGGTCGTGCATGCCGTTCGCGTGCGGGATGCCTCGGCCACGCTGACGGTCGGTGACAAGGCCATGCCGGAGCGCGTCATGTTTGCCGCCCCGTCCTTTCTCGATGTGTTCTCGTTTCCGCTCGCGACAGGCAGCCGCCAGGCTCTTCGCGACCCGTCGAGCGTGATACTGAGCAGCGCCGTGGCCGTGTGTACGATAGGGTTTCACGCACGTAGCGTCGCCCGGATGAACCCGGCCCACGTGCTCCAGTCTGCCTGATCAACCATATACAACATGTCCACAAAATCACTGAACGGTGCATCGATTACAGCCATTGTGCTGTCCATTCTGAAACGGGGTGACAGTTACGGCTACGAGATCATCAGCCAGGTGCGGGAGCTTTCGGGGGGTGATGTCGAGTGGACCGCTGGATCGCTGTACCCCGTGCTGCACCGCATGAAGACGAACGGTTGGATACGCGATTACTGGCATGAACCCGACGGGGAGCGGCGGCGGCGCTACTACACCATTACCCCGGCAGGCGAAAAAGCACTCGACGCCGAGCGCCGCAAATGGATGACCTTTCATCACGTTTTGACAGCACTTTGGGAGCCTACCTGAACAGGAGACCGCCGGGTACGCAGAATTACCCGTGTCCGTATTGACGTGATGGATTATACTAGGACCTGTTCACACTACGCCAGAACCCGCTGTAGCAATCGAAAATGGCGTTTATCAAGGCGTGAGGAGCGAAGTATGGCCGGGTCATTCGGCGAAGTATTTCGCCAGAGTGACGATTAACGCAGAGAAACGCCATTTTCGGCGCTACCCGGTGGGACGGGGCCAATTTCGCGCCCACCGGCGTTGTCCTCACCTCGAGTAACGCTGCTACACTTCGGCTCGTTCGCCTTGGCGGACACCATATTGGCCTCCGTCAGCGGGCTCAGGCGTAGTGTTAACAGGCCCTAGTACGACTGCCCCACGAAAACGCACAAACCACCCGGATACGAACCGCGCATAAACCCGCTACCGCCCGTTCAACATCAATGTGGCGCGGCCCGGCGCCCGGAGGTTCAGCATCATGCGTACGGTTCATATTTTCTTTCCAGGTCTTCGTTGGCTCTCGGCCTTGGTGACAGGCCTTGTTTTTCTTGCCGCTGCCCGCCCGTCGGGAGGCCAGTCGTCAAGTAGCGACCCCGAGTCCATCCAGATCCGGCTCCACGCTCAGGACCTGGACGCACCGACGGCGCTTGAAGAAGCCGTCATGAACGCATTTCGCATGTCGTTCCGTTCACGCGGCGTGGAAACAGGCCCCTCGCAAATCGTATTGCACGTTTCTGCAAGTACCTATACGACCGATGATGGCACGAGGATGGGTCTCCTCTCCGTTGCGGAGGCGCAGCGTCTTGGAAAGAAGATGGTAGATGCGGGCGCCGAGCACGAAATCTGGTACGCCGGTCGGAATGTGACCTCGTTTACTCCCGAAGCCCGTGAAATCCGGCAGTACGTGACACGCGAAATGCTGGAAGGCGCCACGCACGTGCATGCCATGCGCACGAAGGCGTTCGCACTGTCGGACGTCAACCGCGCCGTGGAATCCTGCGTGGCAGACTTCTGGGAGCGGCACACCCGATCAGACTGAGACATGTGAGTCCGGCTTCGGCCTTCCGGAATTCGGAAATATCGATCGTCTCTACGTTGAATCCTTTCCCGAGGATGCGCCCGGTTGTTTCCGGAAATCCGTCCGGTATGGCAAGGCGCTCACCTACCCGTAACACGTTGCCCGCGAACGGCTCATCGGGGGCGACGGGCATGAGGTCGAAGCCTTCGAAGGAGGCCGCATCTACCCAGTCCGGATTGATGAGGAGCGTGTCATCACTGAGCGCGGTACACGCCGTTTTGAGGTGCAGACAGCCGGTAACCGGTACGGGCGTGACGTC
>Ga0210009_1000982_pt1 | contig 27328 bp, 22 predicted proteins | sample CryGeyCG2114_065_FD_185457 | JGI IMG/M metagenome (GOLD analysis project Ga0210009, IMG submission 185457) | Groundwater microbial communities from aquifer - Crystal Geyser CG12_big_fil_rev_8/21/14_0.65 (SPAdes) (version 2) | ecosystem: Environmental > Aquatic > Deep subsurface > Groundwater ...
GCTCGTCGTATCCATTGTCGTAGTGAGCGTAAATCATTTGTAGTGGTTGATTGCTCGATCATGACTGAATCTCAACTTGAGCGTGAACTCTTCGGTGAAGAAACTCACGATATGTCACGTGGCCACAGAGTAATCGTTGGTGCCCTTGAAAATGCTCACGGCGGAACTCTTTTCCTTAAAAATGTTGATCGTCTACCAGTTCAGCTTCAAGGAAAAATCGCTCACTTTATGAAAGAAAAAACTGGTCTTCGCGTTGGTGGTCACACTGCCTTTAGAGGAGACGCAAGAATCATATGTTCATCATCACGTAACCTTCGCTCTCTTGTTCAAGAAGGTTGTTTTCGTGAAGATCTTATGTATTCACTTGCAACAATGATTATCGATGTACCATCTCTTCGTGAGCGTGGTGAAGATATCGAAATCATCGCAACTTACTACCTAAACCTTGGACGTGAAAAAAGCGCCCATAAGTCTCTTTCACAATCAGCAATCAAGTCTCTTACAGAGTACAACTGGCCAGGTAACGTTCGTGAATTAATGAACGTGGTTGAGCGTGCTTATATCCTTGGTGAAGGAATGATTGTTGAGAAATGTCACCTTGCAGAATGCGTCGTTGAAAAAGCAGATGAATCACAGTCACTTCAAGATGAGCTAATGGCTTTTGCTGAAATGACTCTTTCTGACCTTGAGCGTCGCCATATTACAAATACGTTGGAGCACCTAAGTGGTAACAAAACAAGAACAGCTAAAGTTCTTGGGATTACTGTTAAGACGCTTTACAACAAGCTGCATAGCTACGGCATGATCGAAACGAAAGAAGCGTAATTTAGGAATAACAATAAATCTTGTATTTGGGCATCTTGCCGCGGTAAGATGCCATTTTGGAGGCTTAATGAGCACTGACACACTTGCCAACACAACGACTGCTGAAGTTAAACCTGGCGTTCGTAACTTTCGTACGATTCCAGAAATTGAAAACTTCTATCGTTTTGTTTATGAAAACGATCTACGTCGTGAAACAAAACTAGTTCTTTCATTAATTGTTCGCAAGATTGCAGCAGCTAATAAGAAATCTAGAAAGAAAGCAAAAAAGAAACAAGTCCATTAATAATCTTGCCCTGTTTACGTCATTAAACAGGGCCCATTTTTTCAGCGGGGCCATCACGGATGGAAGGGTCCAATAAATCTAACGTCATTTTTGATCCAATATATGGTTTCATTCGCCTTACTCCTTGGGAGTGGGAAATCATCCATTGTCCTTTTTACCAACGTCTTCGTTGGATTAAGCAATTAGGATTTTCGTTTTATGTTTTTCCTGGCGCAGAACACTCGCGCTTTGGTCACTCCATAGGAGTTATGCATAACGCTCATAAAATCTTAGAAAGCTGTGGTCGTGCCGTTTCAGAATCAGACCTGATGAATCCTAAGGCTCAGTCAGCAGATGCACTTTTCCATAAAAGCTTACGCCTTGGTGCTTTGATGCACGACTTGGGAACATTTATGTTCTCTCACACCACTGAAGGCGCCTATATCCAGTACGGTGAAACAACCAATGATAAAAATGGAAAACGTCTCAAGGACGACCATGAAAATCTAGGTTCTTGGATTATTAAAAATACTGACTATGAAGGTGGTGTCACTCATATTTTAAAAAAATATGGTTTTGATCCACAACGAATTTCAGACCTTGTTAAAGGTGTTTCACCTCAAGTCTTAGGTAATCAAATTCTTCACTCTGAAATTGATTGTGATCGCATGGATTACCTTTTAAGAGACGCCCACTACACTGGCTTAAAATATGGAAGTTACGATAGAGATTATCTGCTTTATCACTTCTGTGTTCGCACCGTTGATCAACAAGAAATTTTAACTATTAAACATAATGCTCTTCACTGCGCTGAAGACTTTTTAATGTCTAGATTTGCTTGGTACTCGCAAGTTATTAGGTCTCCTCGTGGGGCAAGATACGATGCGATTGCGGAACGCATTTGCTTTCACTTCTTACAAAAAGGTTGGATTCACCGTTACTCCGATCTTTTAGATATGGTGGCTAACGATCCTGCACGTTTTTATAATTTTAATGACGGCTATTTTATGAACCTTGTTCATAAACATTATGTTGATGGTGACTTAGATAAGCACCCAACGCTTAAAGATATGGCGCGCACCTTATTGTTCCAAACTGGTGCAAAAGTTGTGAAGTGCGAAGAGTTTAAGCAGCGTCTTATCACGCAAGAAAGTGATGTCGATCAAAGTAAAGTCATTAAGCGTGCTCAACAAAAAGTTGAAGAGATTAAACATGTCCTAGAAAAAAAGGGGACTAAGCTTGATTGGATGATTGAAGATCTTCCTAAAAAGCCTATTAACTTTGTTCAATCTAAAGCCAGTTTAATTCGCTCGGGTAATGTGAAGAACGTCCTTCTTGAGCGTGATCCGGTGAAGATCAGTTATGAAAATGGTGATATCAGACTGTTAGCCGATGTTGAGAACTCAATTATCTCTAAAATGAGTGAAGTAAATAACTATATTCCAAACGTTTACGTCTCTCAGTCGGCTTACGATCTTCTTATAAAAGAGAAGGTTATTTTACCTGATTTATAAGCTCCCAACAAAATCTTACATCTCATTCACGGGCTGTATTCTTAGCGATACGCTCATCAACTCCTAACGAAAACAAAATAATCAACAACTCTCAGGGAGTGAGAATGAATAAGATTTCTTTGGTCACGATGGCCTTATTAATGAGTGGTTTCGCTCAAGCAGAAGTTACAAGACTTCAGCATCCAACAGAATTTATCGTTAAATTTAAAGATGGTATTTCTAAAGAGTTCAAAAATACTTGGATGGCGAAAGCTCAAACAAAACAGATTTCAAAAAATGGAACTTTTGTTGTTTCACTTCCAAAAGTTGCTAAAGCAAGCGAAGCACTAAAAGATGTTGCTGCTTTATCAAATGTAGAATGGGCAGCACCTAATTATATTTATGAAGGTGAAGCACGTGAAGCTTTCACTCCAAATGATCCTCAGTTTGCAAAACAACGCCATCATTTAATCATTAAGTCTCCTGAAGCTTGGGATAAAACTCTTGGTCAAGCTGAAGTCGTTGTTGCTGTTGCAGATGACGGATTTGATCTTGCTCATGAAGATATGACGACTTCTTATTATGTAAACCCGAATGAAATCGCTGGTAACGGCATCGATGACGATAACAATGGTTATATCGACGATACGAAGGGCTGGGATTTCAATGAAGCTGATAATGATCCATCAAGTGATTCATCAAATGGCGCTCATGGAACTCACGTAGCAGGTATCATTGCTGCTGGTTTTGATGACGGTGTTGGTGTTACTGGTATTTCACCAAATGTAAAAGTTATGCCTCTTAAGTTTTACGGCGAACGTCGTTGGACTTCAGCAATGGTTTATGAAACTTATACTTATGCAGCTGATAACGGTGCAAAAGTTTTAACTGTTTCTTACAATATTGATGGTTTTGCCAATGATGAAGTTTTCAACCGCGCGGTTGATTACGTTGATTCAAAAGGCGTGATTCTATTTAACTCTGCTGGTAACGGTAACGCTCACCAGAGTGCAAGAACGAAGTTTGGTAAAATTCTTTTAGTAGCTTCAACAAAAACAAAAGTTGGCTCTGAAGATGAGCGTAGTTCATTCTCTAACTATGGTGTTGACGTTGATATCGCTGCTCCTGGTGACCCTATTTATAGCCATGGCCGTACAAATCGTTACGTAGATATGTCAGGAACTTCAATGGCTTCTCCAAATGCAGCAGCTGTCGCTGGTTTTATCTGGTCAGTTTTTCCAGAGTATACTCGTGAACAAGTTGTTCAAAAGCTTTTAACTTCAAGTGATGACATCGATTCATTAAATGACCGTTATAAGTTTAAGCTTGGTGCAGGTCGAATTAATGCTAGCAATGCAGTAGATGAAAAAGTTAATTTCACAACTGTTCGTCAGGCTTGGTTTGATAAAGGTGTTCTAAATATTCAATTTAGAGGTCTTGTTAGCGCAATCACTGGTCGTTCAGCTATTCGTGTTGAGCGTATCTCTCAACGTGGTGCTGAGATTATTGAAACTGAAGAGCAAGGTGCACTTGAAGTAGGTCAAAGCGTAATGAGAATTAAGCTTACAAATGCTCAAGCTGGAACTTATAGAATCCATGTAAGTTCTGAGCAACTTGCAGATCCATTCGGTAGGGCCATTGATGGTGACAATGATGGAGTTGAGGGTGGAAATTACGTTCAAACAATTGAACTTTAATCCTTTCTAAATTATGAATGCTAAGGGGCTGATTTTATATCAGCCCTTTTTTTTAAGAGGGTGAATAGCGGAACAATTTTCTCGGGTTTTTGCACTTAGTTGCACTTGCTGGAGCTTTTGAGTTAAAATATTAAAAGAGATCTAAGTCCGCAAGATCTCAAGGCTTATCAGGATGATTAGCCTAGCGACGCAAGACTCAAGGATGTGTCTTTCATGTTTCAAAGTCAAAATAACAATTTAGGTTTTACTGGTCCCAATAAGTCATCAGGACTTCCGCCGGTTAATATTATTTCACTTCATGATGCCAGTGTTAAATTCGATTCTGTTCATGCCTTAAAAAATATTGAACTAACAATTGCGAAGGGTGAAATCGTTTTTGTAACGGGTGCATCAGGTGCCGGAAAAACAACACTCTTAAGAATGTTGTCTGGTGATATCGCACCAACATCAGGAATGGCAAAACATCCTTTTTCAAGAAGAGAAGAGTTTTTTGTTGCACGAGTTTTTCAAGACCTAAGGCTTATTCCTGAGCTGACCTGTGAAGCGAATTTAAATATTGCTTACGATCCATCTCTCTATGACAGTCGTAAAGCTTTTGAAAAAGACAAGGCAGAGCTTTGTCGTGTTCTTAGCGTTAGTGATCGTATGAAATTAAAAATTAAAGATGCTAACGGTGGTCTTCAGCAAAAAATCGCTATTATCAGAACACTTCTGACGAAGCCAGATGTTCTGATTGCAGATGAACCAACCAGTGCACTTGATTCTGATAATGGAAAAAGACTTTTTGAAGTTTTAAATTATTTCAATATGAAACGTGGCATGACAATTGTTTGGGCCACACACGATAAAGAGTTAGTTAAAAGCTTCTCAGGAAGAATTCTTCATCTTGATGGAGGAAGGTTAGTATATTCGGGGCATGCATGTTTTATTTAAGTCATTTTTTTCAAATTGTAAGACAGTTTCCAGTTCGATTTTTAGTGCTGCTAATATTTACAGTGGTACTATTTTTTAGTGCAAGTCATCGTAGTGTAATTACAGACATCAGTGGATTAAATAAAACACAACAAGTTTTTCATCCTTACTTTCACGCGTTAATTTCAAGTAAACAAAATATTCCATGGATCTCAAGAAAACTAAAAGAGCTTCCAGGAGTTGAAAAAGTAGAAATTCTTGAAAATGATAAATTGAATCAACAAGTCCAATCTCTTTTAGCTGGAATGGACGGAGAGATTGCTCAAGCAGTAGGAGAGTTATCCTTGGCTGGGGTTAAAGTCGTAACAAGATCAGAGCTAGAAGAAAGATCAATTACTTTAATTAAAGATTATCTCACTCGCTTATCTGGCAATGACACCACTATTGGTGCAACAGTATTTCCACCAAAGAAAAAGACTCAAAATGCATTAAGTTGGCAAGCATGGTTTTCTGAAGTGGTTGTTGCCATAAGCTTCATCCTTTGGAGTTTAAGTGTTTATGCTTTTTCAAAACCAATCAAGAAAAGTTCATACCTAGTTGAGCAATTCCAGCGTCGACGTAAGGTTGCCTTCAAAACGTGGTCTGCGGCCATATTACTACTAGCTTCACTTGGTTTAGCTTCAACTTTTTTAATGAAAAAGCCAGATATGATTAGCCTCGCTATTTGTTTTATTGTGGCGATGAGTTCAAGTCTAATGTATTCAAGAAAAACTTCTTGGGAAGGTTAGGTTGAAAAGTCATACACGAGTTCTATTTCTATCTATAGCTTTGAACTTTTTAAGTTTTAATGTCTTTGCCGCAACTGCACCTGTTTCGATTAATAATCTTCAAAAAACGGTTCTCCAGGTTCAAAAAGAAGTTGATACATATGCCAAAGAAATTTCTAGTCTTGAAAATAAACTAGGTCATACTCATCAAGAATATTTAAAGACTGTTCAGCAACGTCAAAGTCTAGAGGCTAGGCTTATTGAATCTGAGGCTCAACTCAATCAAGGGCAAATCGATACAAACCATAAAATTGAAAAACTAAGATCAGTTCTAAAACGTTTGGCATTGCAGGAGTTGGATCAAAACCAAAATGCAGCAGCAATGGCAGCAAGAAAAATTTTAGCAACAGAAGTACAAAAGCAATTAAAAGCTCTTCAGGTTGTATCAAAAACAGCAACGAAGTATGAATCAACTCTTAGCGCTTTAAAGCTTAGGATCTCCGAGTACCAAGAAACGGAATCTCGCTTGGCCCAACTTGTCCAAACAATGGAAGAAAATAAAAAAGAAAAGGCTGATGCCTATATCCAAGCTGTTTCACAAAAAAGTGAAGTCGAAGAAAAGCTTAGCGCTTTAAAATTAACAAAGCGTATTAAAGCTAGAGTCAAATCAGATATAGACGCCAAGTTCAGCTCTCCTGTCGATGATTTCACCGGTATTGAGTACGATAAGAAGGGAATAACTTATAAATTTAACGGTAAGAGACCTGTTCTTGCTGCTGAAGATGGTAAGATTGCCTACGCAGGTCGTCTTTCAACCTATGGAAATGTTGTTTTAATTGATCATGGAAATGAGACGAGATCTGTCGTTCTTGGTAACTTTATACCGAAGATGAAAAAAGGTCAGTCTGTAGTTAAAGGCGATGTTATTGGATACACCGATACATCAACGTCTCAAGGAAAACTTTATTTTGAAGTTCGAAAAAGAGACAAAGCACAAGATACGATTGCACTAATGGATAATAATTTTTTACAAAAACATAAAGTAACAAAAATTTAATAGATAGTTTTTTGGAGTACTCTAATGAAACCCGTTCCACTTCGTGGTCGCAAAACCGCACTCATTTGTCTGTTCTTATCAATATTTGGTATTAGTTTAGGTTTTCTTGGCACGGGAAGTGTCCTTGCGACAACGAAGTCTCGTTTTGAAAAGTTAGAACTCTTCAATAAAGTCTTATTCTTAGTAGAAGGGCAATATTATCGTGAAGTTGATACGGAAAAACTTATTGAGGGTGCCTTAAAAGGTATGATGCAAACTCTCGATCCACATTCTGCTTTTTTAGATAAAGAAGTTTTTCAAAAAATGAACGAAGATACATCAGGTGAGTTTGGTGGACTTGGTGTTGAAGTTACTCAAAAAGATGGTGTCCTCGTCGTTATTACACCAATTGATGATACTCCAGCTTTTAAAGCAGGACTTCGCTCAGGCGATAAGATCGTTGAAATCAACGGAGAATCAATCATAGGCTTAGCTCTTGATGAAGCAGTTGATAAAATGAGAGGCAAACCAGATTCAAAAATTTCAATCGGTATCGTTCGAAAAGGTGTTGAAGGTGTTAAGCAGTACACCATGGTTAGAAAAAAGATCAAGATTGAAGCGGTAAAATCTGAAGTTATCGAAGATTATGTTTATGTTCGCTTAACTCAATTTCAACAAAATGCTGGTAAAGAAATAGCTGAAGCTATTAAATCAGCACGTTCAAAAAAGAAAAATGATCTTAAAGGTATTGTTCTTGATTTAAGATCAAATCCAGGCGGACTTTTAACTGAAGCTGTTAATGTTTCTTCTATCTTTTTAAAAGATGGAGTTGTGGTTTCAACTGAAGGTCGCGATCCTAAACAAAAAGAAATTCATTATGTTGTGAAGTCTGGTTATAAAGAAACAGAGCTTCCAATTGTTGTTCTGATCAATGGTTCATCCGCTTCTGCTTCTGAAATTGTTGCTGGAGCTCTTCAAGATCATGAGCGCGCGATTATTATGGGAACTCAAAGTTTTGGTAAAGGCTCTGTTCAAACCGTAGCTAAACTTGATGGCGATTACGGTGTAAAGCTTACGATTGCTCAATACCTGACTCCAAAAGATAGACGTATTCAAGCGATTGGGATTAAGCCAGACGTTATTGTCAGTGAATTTGAAGGTGAGTGGGCAAAAGAAAATGCAGTTGATTCAAGTTATATTCGCGAAGCTGATCTACGCAATCATTTAACAGCAACGATTGAAACACCTGAAGAAAAAATAGCTCGTATTGCACGTGAAAAAGAAGATCGTCAAAGAAGATCTGAAGCGATAAAAAGAGCTAGACTAGCTACAAAAGAAGGCAAGAAAGAAGAAAGTGAAGAGCTACAAAAGAAGTATGCTCCAAGTGAGGACTTTCAAGTTATCCAAGCTATCAAACACTTAAAAACCTTTTATTTAGCGAAGAAGATGTCGAGCTAGGAAAAAAGATGAAACAAAAGTATTCTCGAAAAATATTATTAGTTAATCCGTCGTTTCAATTTTCATTGATGAAGCATTCGGCTTTAATGACAATAGTTGTTTTAGGGATATTCTATATCTTTAAGCTCTATATGTTTTGGGAACTTAAAGATATCGCGCTTTCAACAGGAATTCCTGCTGATCATGATTTCATTTCTCTGATCTATGATAGAAGTTATGTGATTGACTTAAGTTTTATCGTACTAGCCTTGAACATAGCGCTTTTTATGGTTGGTTGGGCCCTATGGGTTTCTCATAAGGTGGCAGGTCCTATCCATCGTATTCGTAACGAAATTAAAAAGATTATCGATGGACAAGCGCTTCATCGTATCAATATCAGAGATCATGACTATTTTCATGAATTGAAAGACAGCGTTAATCTTCTCATCGAGTACTTCAGACGTTAGACTAACTTCATGTCAAATCCCGTATCAGTTTCTAGCTTAGTTCAAAGCGTAAAGAGCTCTCTTGAAAGTGAGTTCTCCTTTGTTAGTGTAGTTGGTGAGATCTCTAACTTTTCAAGATCAAGTGCAGGTCATCTTTATTTTACTTTATCCGATGCAGACAGCAGTATTTCCGCCGTCATGTTTAAAGGCGATGTTTTAAGAAACACAAGTGCAAAGTCGATGAAAGATGGAGATAAAGTCATCTGTCATGGTGGTCTAAGTGTTTATGCCAAGCGTGGGACTTTTCAATTAATCGCAAAACGAGTTGAGTTGGTTGGGGCCGGGGATTTAAAAGAGCAATTTGAAAAACTAAAAAGAGAATTATCTGCGCAGGGTCTTTTCGATCAAGATCAAAAAAATGCTATTCCAGCCTATCCTAAGAAGGTTGCAGTCATAACAGCTGCTGGTGGCGCTGCTCTACAAGACTTTATTAATGTCTACAAACGCCGCGCTCTTCAAGGTGAAATCGTTTTAGTTCCAGCCCTAGTTCAAGGTGAGCAGTCCCCTAGAAGTCTTAGAGAGGCTCTAGCTAAAGTTATTAAATATAATTTAGGAAATCCTGATCAATCTTTTGATGTTGTTGTCTTAACTCGAGGTGGTGGCAGCATGGAAGATCTATGGTCTTTCAACGATGAGGGATTAGCTTGGGATATTTTTAACTGTCCAATTCCTGTGATTTCCGCTGTTGGTCACCAAGTCGATTATTCTATTAGTGACTTTGTTTCGGATCTTCGCTGTGAAACTCCTACCGCTGCAGCAGAAATACTTACAGGTGAGCAAACGAAGGTTTTGACACAACTTCAAAGCATAAGATCTCAACTTTTAAGACATTCCTTAACCCTTAAGAATATGGGGCCAGATAGACTTGAGCGCGTATCCCCAAAGGCTCTCAGTATGATTCTTAAAGAACAAACATATGAGCTAAAACAGCGTTTGCGAGAATGTCACCTTGAAGATAAAATTGATTCAATCTTAGGACTAAGTGATCTTAATCTGCGAATGGATGACTGTCTGCGCAAAATTGAACGTTATCCAGAAAGATCGGTCGCTATGACTAGTCAAAAGATTGAGAAATTAGGTGGCTTACTTAAAGCTTTAAATCCTAAAGAAGTCTTAGGTCGAGGCTATAGTTACGTTTCGGATACGAACAATAATGTGATTTCATCAAAAAAGAATTTTGATGCAACAAAACCTTCTGAAAAATTAGTCATCAATTTTCATGATGGTTTTTCTAAAGTTACTAAAGGGAGTTAGTTTGAAAATATCTTTTCTCATCATTTGTCTGGCATTGAGTTCATGTTCAATGATCTCGAAGAAAAATATTTCAAATCAAAAAAATCAGAACGTAAAGTCTGAAGCGAAAATTGAGAATGAGAAGTTTTCAGTCAAGCCCGGTGAAGTTGTAAAAATCAATTTTGTTAAAAATAGTCTGAGTGAAAATGCCATTTTAGAATGTGATGAAAAAAAGATTCCTTACTATCTAGAAAACGATCGTTACGTTGCTTTTGTAGCGGAAACTTATTTTACAAATTTTAACGATATAAAATGTTATATCGATAAGAATTCAAAGAAAACTCAAGTGGCGACGATCTCTGTTGGTCAAAAAGAATTCCCGTCAGAAAGACTTAATGTCGATCAGCGTAGAGTTTCTTTAAATGCTAAAGATTTAAAGCGTGTGCAAAAAGAACAAGTTTTTTTGAATAAGAACTATTCAAATTCACCAAGTCATCCTTATTTTGATGAACCTTTCATGTTACCTATCGACGCTTTTGTTACAAGTATTTATGGATCAAGAAGATTATTTAATAACTCAAAGCAAACTCAACATCTTGGTACTGATTTTAGAGCAGCGGTTGGTGAACCTATTAAGGCAACCAATTCAGGTAAAGTTGTTGTAGCTAGAGATCTGTTTTTTACCGGTGGAACTGTAACGATTGATCACGGCTTAGGCATTTTTAGCATTTACGGACACCTATCCAAAGTTCAAGTCCAAGAAGGTGAGTTTGTTCCTAAGGGAACTCAAATTGGCTTGGCCGGTGCCACTGGCCGTGTAACAGGCCCTCATTTGCATTGGGGTGTAAAGGTTAATGGGCACTTCATTGAAGGTGAGTCCTTAGTGAAGGAGTCAGCTGATTGAGTGATCTTTTTAGCTCAAAAGATATCTGTCGGACGGCAAAAGTTTATGTGACTCGTGATCTTCGTGACCAACCTGTCTTTAAAGAATTACAAAACTCTGGATTTATTCTCAACGAAATAGATGATTCAAAAATTGCCAGCATTGAGAATGGAATTGTCGCCAGTTATCCAGGAAAAGGTCGCTTTCTCGATGAGAAGCTTGCTCCATCATGTTTTCTCGTTATAGTTGACGCAGACAACGCTCTTGAGCGTGTCATGTCAAAACGCTGTTTTTTTATTAATTCAGATGAAGATTTAAATCTTCAATCCAATATTTTTGATGCGATCGAAGAAATACTTATTCGTCGTGAGCATCACCTTATGGAAGCCAAGAAAATTAAAGACTGGGATGAAAAGGTGACGGAATCCCTTATCGGTTTTGAATATCTTATTAAAGCTCTTCCCAGACATAAGCCTGGAGATGTTGGACAAGACGAAGGTCTTTCAGATCTTATTGATTTCTTTGTTAGAATGTTAGTATTCAAAGAGCGCTCAGTCGCCCTGACTTCGCAAAAACAGTTTTGGGATATGCTCGAAGCAACTTTCAGTGATTTCGACTTTGATTTTAATACAATGGTAAGCATTCCTATTGGTCAAAGAGATTGGAATGTAAAAGAAAAATCGGAATCAAAATATAGTCTGCTTAAGAATATGGGGATTTCATTCTTAGTCAGTGAATTTAGTGACCAAATTGACGTCATTAATAAACAAAAAAGAGAAGAATATCTCTGGGAAGATATTTTAAGTCATCTTCCGTATCCTGTGGCGATTATTTCCTCCGCAGCTGATCTTGTCGCGCAGAATCCCGCTTTTACTCAGCTCTCAATTTTTCCTGCGGATTGTTTAAAAATGCGATCTCAGCAAAAGATTGAATCGAATAATCTTATTTTTAGAGTCGAAAAAATTAAACTTGAAACTTCTAGTTCTGATCAAAATGAAGAACTCTTTGCGTATATCTTTAATGATGATTCAGGTTCTAAAGCTATTCAAGGTTCTGGCGAAGAGTTGGGTATTATATCTAGTTCCATTGCTCATGAATTAAATAACCCTTTAGCAGGTATATTGGCTTCTTTGGCATTAATTGAACTTGAAGATGATCTCTCAGAAGATACGATTCAAGCAATTAAAGACATGAAGACAAGTGCTAAAAGATGCAAAGAGCTTGTTGAAATTTTTCTCGGATTTTCAAGAGCAAACCCAAGATCTCCCGATCCAAGTGTGAATGAATTTCAATCAATTGATAAAGCTATCTCATTATCTCGCTTTCGAATGATTGAGAGTAACTTACGAATTGATGTTGAAAACCAGTTTTCTTCAAAGTTTCACCGCGAAACGAATTCATCAATACTTTCTATGGTTTGGTATCTCATCTTTAGTGAAATCTTAACGGCAGCTTCTCACCATAATCTTGTCACTGGAACAATGACACCAAGTCTTAAGGGCAAATTCTTTGAAAAAGAACTCGTCTTAGAGCTTTTAGTTGAAACGCCATTTGAATGGGGCGAAGTCGTTTTAAAATCCAAATTAATAAATCATCTTGTTGAATTAGCCGGTCTTAGTATGACTTATGAAAACAAGAAGATTACGCTGCAAGATTGGACTTTGGTCTAGATATAATTTCTTGGACTGACCTGCAGTGAGAGCGCAGCTCTTAATGCTGAGTCTGCCTTTGCGATTGGCAAAACGATAGTTTTGATAAGCGCAAATGAGATTAATGCTTAGATATAATTTCTTGGAAAATTATACTTATTCGGATTATTTCTTAAGAAATTCTCAAAATCTTTAAAAAAGACATCTTGAAGAGCAGCTGTTGCACCGACTTTCTTCTTCTTAAAGAAATACATTCCTTTTTTTGAAGCTTCCATTTCACATAAATAAGATTCAAAAAAATCTTTAAGCTGAGGGTGAACTGATTGCTTTTTTATTTTTCCACCGGAAATCTTTGATGATTTTGAATTAATGTATTGAAGAAATTTCTTCTTGTGACCTGGATATCTAAACACTAATTCTTGACGATGCGAAATCGCAGCAAGAGGGTAGATAATATACTGCTCAGGGACCAAATGGTTCACAACAAAGAAGTCACCAAGCACTCTTTCTATTGGCTGCTCTTCTTTCATTAGGACCGGATGAGGTCCTTGATTTAATTTGGGAAGATGCGTTTTCCATAAGAAATTTAAAATATTATGACGCATTTGTGTTTCAAGCTTAGGAAATAGACCTGCAAAATGAATGAAAGTTTCAATCAATGGGCCATGAAGCTTAATCGTGGCATTTTCCCACTCAAGCTCTCTTAACAGATCCATGGCAAAAGCTACATCCTCTTTAGCTTTTGTCATCGGTAGAGCGGTAAGGATGATGCCATTTTCGCCCTTAAGAGAAAACAAAGCAGAACTTGGTAGCACTTTAAGTTTTTCTTCAATTTGCGCTAAATCGTCGCCTTTTTTAAAATTGAGTCTATCAAGTTCGTAGCGATTGCGAGGGTAGTAAAGGTGATTGACCTTACTAATGCCTTTATCAATAAAGATGTTTAGGTAGCGAATTAATAGTTCTGCCGAAGCCCTGGCATCATCAAGTGCTCTATGGGCTTTCTTGTGTTTAATCTCAAAAATCTTACTCATATAATTAAGATTTGAGTTCATAAGACTTGGGACTAAGTATTTAGTCATTAAATTGGTACAAATACTTGGATTCTTCATCTCTGGCTTACCCATACGGTTAAGAACTGAGTTAAAGAAAGGAACATCAAAGGATGTATTATGGGCGACTAGAATGGAGTCTCCCATAAACTCTAAAACTTCTTCGATTACATCTTCAATCAGTGGACTATTGGCCACATCTTTTTGTGAGATTGAAGTTAAACGTTGAATAAATTCTGGAATCTTAATACCAGGTTGAATTAAGAAATCTTTTTCACCTGTGATTTTTCTATTTTTTACTTTAACCATGCCAATCTCGATAATTTTATCAGATTGATGATTGCCACCTGTCGTTTCTAGATCAAAAACACAAAACTCCATATTTTGGAGTTGTGTTACGACATCTTCAGGTGTTTCAGTTTGTAATTGCTCGGATTCGGGAATAGTTTTTTTCTTGGCCATGGATCTCACCAGTCGAACATTCGCTCGATTGTATTAGTAAATTAATTCTTAACGTTTTTGATATTCTTCAGGAGTGAAAGCTAAAGGTAATAGCTCTTTTAAGCTAGTTACTTTTTCGTCACCATCCTTATTACTTATAATAACTTCCATTTCAGGTGATGCAAACTCACTCATTATTTGCCGACATATTCCACAAGGTGACCAGCCAGCATCAGTATAAACATAAACTCTTTTTAAACGTTTCTTGCCTTCTGAGACTGCTTTAAAGATCGCAACCTGCTCAGCACAGGTGGTTCCACCAAAACTTGAGTTTTCCACATTGCAACCACCAAACAGAGTGCCATCCTCGGTCTCTATGGCAGCACCAACCTTTGCCTTAGAATAAGGAGAGTGGGCATGTGCTGCTGTCGATTTTGCAAGATCTCTTAAGGCTTTATACTTACTCATTAATTTGTTCCTAATTCTTTAACCACTGAAACAATTAAGGCGCTAAATTTTTCCATCACTTTAAGAGCTTGGATTTTAATATCTTCGTGTTTGAGTTTTACGTTTTCGATTCCAGCCGCCATGTTGGTAACGCATGAAATACCGGCAACACTTAAACCAAGGTGATTCGCTGCGATTGACTCTGGAACCGTACTCATTCCAACCAAATCACCACCTAGAGTTCTAATCATTCTAACTTCTGAAGGTGTTTCATAAGTTGGACCTAAAACTCCCGCATAAATGCCTTGTTTCAAATCAACTGAGTTTTCCTTAGCCTTAGCTATGATCGTTTTTTGTAAGTTTTGATCATAAGCATTAGTCATGTCTGGAAAGCGTGGTCCAAGCTCACTAATATTTGGTCCAACAAGTGGATTCATGCCTGAAAGATTAATGTGATCTGTAATTAAAACCAGATCACCGGCTTTATAACTTTCATTAACGCCACCAGAGGCATTAGTTAAAATAATTGAATCAATGCCAAGTCTTGCTAGTAGGCGAACTGGGAAAACGACTTGATCCATGTCGTGACCTTCATAGGCATGATAACGACCTTGCATGACAGCTACTTCGACATTTCCAATCTTCCCTAAAATTAAACGACCTTCATGACCTTCAACAGTCGTTGGTTTAAAATTGGGGATATCTGCGTAGGCAATAGTGACCTTGTCTTCAATTTGGTCAACAAACGCACCAAGGCCAGAGCCTAAAACAACGCCGACCTTAGGCTTAATATCTTTGATATTTTTAATATATGTTGATGATTGTTCTAACTTTTCAAATAAAGTCATAGATCGTCCTATTTACTTTTCTTTGGGAAATAGATTTTAACTTCACGAATTAAATCTGGTCCCTTACTTTTGGTTGCTGAAATCTTAACAACAGTTTTTTTAAAATCTTCTTGAATTTGATCAACCATCTTTGATTGATTTTCATTATGATAAATCGTCGCGATGACATCGCCTTTTTTAACTTTAGAACCAATTTTATTTTTGAAAACAAAGCCTACGCCAAAATCAATCGGATCACTTGACTTACGACGGCCACCGCCAAGTAAAACATTGAGCATACCAACGGCTTTGCAGTCCATAGAAGCGATATAACCAGCTTTATCAGCTAGAATTTGCGTTTGATGTTTTGCTACAGGAAATAAAGAGTAGTCATCGATATAACGAGGATCGCCGCCTTGAGCTTTTAAAAGTTGCCTGAACTTTTCTAGTCCAGAGCCATCTTTTAAAGCTTTTTTTGCCATGCTCACACCTTTTTCGGGAGTTTTTGCAAGACCTGCAAGGTGAATCATTCCACCGGCAAGTTGAACAGACAGATCAGTGAGATCTTTTGGACCGTTACCTTTTAAAGTTTCAATACTCTCAATCATCTCAAGACTATTTCCAACAGCATTACCAAGTGGCTGAGACATATCAGAAACAACCGTCATCATACTCTTGTTAAAACGTAAGCCTGTATCGGCAAGAGATTTTGCTAGCGCGCGCGCTTTTGGCAAGGTGCTCATAAAAGCGCCATTTCCAGTCTTGATATCCATCACGATACCAGAAGCACCTTCGGCTAATTTTTTACTCATGATTGAAGCGGTGATGAGTGGAATCGATTCCACTGTCGCTGTCACATCACGAAGAGCATATATTTTTTTATCAGCAGGAGCGATCTCACCAGTTTGGCCAATCAGAACTAAGCCAATCTCTTTTAGAACTCTTGAAAAATCTTCTAAACCAAGAGCTACATTATAACCTTTGATCGATTCAATTTTATCAACGGTTCCCCCTGTGTGACCGAGTCCGCGACCGGCCATCATTGGAACTTCAACGCCGCAAGCAGCTGCAAGGGGAGCGAGAATAAAAGAAGCTTTATCACCGACACCGCCGGTAGAGTGTTTATCAATAGCTTTTGGGCCATGGGATAAAACTTTACCAGAATAAAGCATCGCATCAGTTAAGGCAGTGGTCTCATCTTTATCAAAACCATTAAGATAAATGGCCATCAGAAGTGCCGACATTTGGTAATCACCAACGTCACCACGAACGAGTCCATCGATGAACCATTTGATTTCATCTTTTGTTAATTTTTTCTTATCGCGCTTTTTTGCGATGATGGCGTAAGCCGACTGCTCACCTTGACTCATGATGAAAAACCAAGCATTGTTAAAGTTGTAAACTCTCTAAAAGACGAACATCATAGGCATGCCACCTATTAAAAGGCAATCCTATGGCATTGCATTAGTTAGGGCTATCTTATGAGAATTTGGTTAATTTCAGCTTCTTTATTTATCTTTACGGCAATAACTCCTGTTAAAGGTTTTGCCCAGGATAATTCATCTTCTATTGTTGAACAGAGTTTACAAGACGCTATGATCATCGGTGGAACAGCTGTTGGTGGAGCAGTCTTAGGTTTATCCACTCTTTCTTTTGTTGAAGAGCCAGGTGATCATTTAAAAAATATTTTGGTTGGTGGGGCAGTTGGAATCATCGTGGGCGTTGGTTTAGTTGCTTATATGCAAGCCAATAAAAGCCAAACGATCTACAAGCAAACAAGTGTTGATTCTTTAGATTTTGAAACGTCTCAAAGAGTTGCGTGGCACCAAAAAGAACATTCACAAACTGCTCCTGTGCCTCCTGCACAAGTGGGCTACCAGTTTTCTTTCTAGGTAAATAATATGGATCAACTAATCTCCGCCTTTGGGTTGCTGTGTATGCTACTCATCGCTTATCTATTTTCTAGTGAAAAGAAAGCGATTAACTGGAAAACAGTTATCTCAGGAATCCTTCTTCAAGTTGCTTTTGGTCTAATCATTTTAAAAACTGGTTTTGGTCGATCTATTTTTGATACTGCCAGAGAGTTGTTTACAGGAATCTTAAACTTTACCAATGAAGGATCAAGATTCATTTTTGGACCGCTAACAGACGTTTCTAAAATTGGTTTTGTTTTTGCTTTTTTAGTTCTTCCAACAATTATTTTCATGAGCTCGCTCATGAGTGTTCTTTACTACCTTGGTATCATGCAAATTTTGATCAAGCTTGCAGCTAAGGTCATGGTTAAGGTGATGGGAACATCAGGAGCGGAAAGTTTAGCGGCAGCGGCTAATATTTTCGCCGGCCAAACAGAAGCACCTTTAGTTATCAAACCTTTTATTAGTGCCATGACGAGATCGGAATTGATGGCGCTAATGACGGGAGGAATGGCGACTGTTGCTGGTGGTGTTCTTGCTGCCTACGTTGGTCTTGGCGTTGATGCAGGTCACTTGCTTGCTGCTTCAGTAATGTCGGCTCCAGCAGCATTAGTTTGCGCTAAGCTAATGGTGCCTGAAACTGAAGTTAGTAAAACAAAAGGGGATGTCTCTTTAGATCTTCCAAACACTCATGCCAATATGATTGATGCAGCCGCAAGTGGTGCAACAGATGGACTCAACCTTGCGCTAAATGTAGGCGCTATGCTTTTAGCTTTTATCGCCTTGATCGCGATGGTTAACGGTGCCTTTGGCAAAGTTGGTGGGTTGATTGGATATCCAGGCTTAAGCCTTGAGCTAATTACTGGTTATTTATTTGCTCCAATTGCTTGGTTATTGGGTGTGCCTTGGGCAGACTGCTTGATCGTTGGAACTCTTCTTGGCAAGAAACTTATCTTGAATGAATTTGTTGCTTACTTAGATCTTCAAGCAGCGATGCCACAGTTGGCTGAGCGCTCAATTATTATTTCAACTTATGCTCTTTGTGGCTTTGCCAACTTTAGCTCGATTGCGATTCAAATTGGTGGCATCGGAACCTTGGCGCCAGATCGCAGAAAAGACCTGGCACTTCTAGGGGTGAGGTCTTTAATCGGTGGAACGTTAGCTTGTTTCATGACCGCGTGCATTGCTGGGATATTCATTTAAAACCTTCTAAAGAAAATTTTATGACGCACACATTTTGCCGTGACCCGCTTCGGCTCGCCTGCGTTTCTTACACCTGATAAAATAGAAAGGAATATATTTTAAAAGGTATCCGCAATGGCAAAAGAACTCATAATCAATCAGACACTTAACGAGTGTCGGGTTGCTCTCGTTGAAAATGGCGAGATTCTCGAATATCTCATGGACAGGGGAAGTGATGAAAAAGAAGACTTCCCCAATGTCGGCAATGTTTATAAAGGCAAAGTTTTAAGAGTCCTTCCTGGAATGCAGTCAGCGTTTGTTGATATTGGCTGGGAGAAGGCGGCTTTTTTATACGTTGATGATGCTTATCTTCCAACGTTAGATGAACAGCGTGAGATGGCCGAAAAAAGCCGTGAAAGTGCCGAATCATCTAAGCGCGTGGGAGAGATGATCCCTGATGAGTTTTCGACTCTTTCAGAACAAGTCGACATGCGCTTTCGACCGGAAGCGACGATAGAAAGTTTTTTAAAAGAAGGCGATGAGATCATCGTTCAAGTGGCAAAAGAGCCTATCTCTACTAAGGGGCCTAGAGTCACTTGTCATATTACACTGGCCGGTCGCTACGTCGTGTTCATGCCATATATTGAACACACAGGAGTGAGTCGTCGTATTGAAAATGAAGGCGAGCGCGAACGCTTAAAAGAAATTCTCGATACCATCAGACCTGAAGGTAAGGGGATTATTGCTCGTACAGTCGCCGAAGCTCAAAGCTATAAAACATTAAAACAAGATTTTAATCTCCTGGTGAAGATTTGGAAGGATGTTCAAAAATCTGAAACACAAACCAAGCCCGCCACTCTTGTGTACCGCGATCTTAATTTTATTCAACGAATCCTTCGCGATATTACAGACGAAGATGTTCATAAAGTTGTTGTTGATTCAAAGGAAATGGAGCGTGAAGTTGAAAAATTCACCAAACGTTTCTTACCTAACCTTTCGGCTAAGATTGAATTTTACGAGGGAGATGCTTCTCCTTTTGAAAAATATGGAATCGATCTAGAAATTGAGCGTGGTATTTCTAATAAGGTTTTCCTTCGAAGTGGGGGATCACTAAATATCGATCAAACAGAAGCCTTAGTTTCAATTGATGTGAATACAGGTAAGTTTGTTGGTCGAAAAAATTTAGAAGATACGATTGTTAAAACCAATCTTGAAGCCGTTCGTGAAATTGCCTATCAATTACGTCTTAGAAATTGCGGTGGAATTATCATTGTCGATTTTATCGATATGGAAAAAGAAGAACACCGTGAACAGGTCTACACGACATTTGTTGAAGCACTCAAAAAAGATCGTGCTAAAACAAATGTTCTTCCGATATCGGGTCTAGGCCTGATCGAGATGACTAGAAAAAGAACAAGGGACACATTAACAAGAGTGATGTGTGAGGCATGTCCTTACTGTGAAGGAACAGGCAAAGTGAAGTCCACTTTAACTGTTTGTTATGAACTGGTTCGTGAGATTACGAAGACGCTTAAGAAAACAAATTGTAAAAAACTTTTTGTTTTTGCTCACCCTGAAGTGGCGGCAAGACTTTCAGGAGTCGATCTTGATTTGATCGAAACTCTTGAAGACGCTTACGGCGCTACCGTTCAGATGAGATCAGAAAATAATTATCACGTCGAACAATACGAGATTTTTACTCAAGATCCCTAACCAAATTAGAAACATTCAATGCTAACAGAGTCTCCATGATGGTCATCAATGGCCGTCATGATGACCTGAGCAGTGAAAGCCTGATCATTATCAATGATACGTTTAACTGGAATGATTAAATCAAATTCACCAAAGCCGCGTGATCTAGAGCTAAGCCAAAAGTTAAACTTATCGTAACCAACATAAACTTGTGGGTTATAGTTAATAGAGTTAGTCAGTGAAGCAAAAGCAGTATCGCCTTCAGACCATGTATCGCCACCATCAGTTAGTTTATACTCAAATTTTAAATCTTTGAGATTCGAAAAATCGCCGTAAGTCTCTAAAGTCGCGCTAAAAGAAATCGTCGCATCTAAAAAGCCATCGCCTGAAACATTGTTTGCTTCACATGTGATTTGTCTCGTTTTTAATTCAATATCAAGATCCTTAAGACCTTCATTGTTATCAAGGTAAAAAAACTTAGCTTTTCTTGAAAGGTTCATCGAACGAGTTAGGATTTGCTTCATTTGTTTTGAAGTTTGTTTATCGACGGCCTCAACAGCTTTAAAATCTAAATCAAAGAATTGACCTTGAGTTAGCTCTTTTTCACTTAAACTCACCATAAAATCAACGTCTGTAATAAGAACGCTCTCTTTTCCTTTATTTTCTAGGACGAGTACACATGCGTCCCCAATCACAAATGGATCAATTTCACCGCACAGGCTGTCTTTAAGTCTAAATTGTTCAGCGCTAGCTGAGATTGAAGTGATAAGCGATAAAAGAATAAAAAGTGTTTTCATATGTATCTCCCTAAGATGCACTGTTTCTAAACAATTGATGGCAGCGTGTAAATTATAATAAAGACACTTTATCAATCTAAAATTTAGATACATGTTTTTAGGCGTAATGCTTCGTGTGGTGCGAATTGATCCCGAGTAATGGTGTCAATCTGACTACTTTGGTCCCCTTTTGGGGTCATATTTCGTGTCAATTTTACATGATCTAGGGATTTTATTGGCATGAAATTTGGTTATGTGGTCTAAGACTCACGTTCACATATCCATGAAAGGCTATACGAATTATTAACTGCGACAACACGCGCTAGGGGGACTCATGTCTATCGTTTCAAAATTATTTAAAGGTGCTGCAGTGCTATCAGCTGCAACTATGCTTGCTGCTTGTACTGGCGGCGGCGGCGGATCAACATCAACTTATGGTGCTTATTACTCACCAACAGCTTCAGTTAGCCAATTCGTTTCTGCTCTAAACAGCATCGAAGGTTATAATGCTGATGGTTCTTATGTAGAGCTTTATACTGATGAAACAATCCGTTCAACATATGCTGGTGAAGATGATTGGTTTGTTATCTATGATGACAAATACAATGAGTACAAAGCTGTATCTCTGCAATACATCCGTTCAATCGTTTATTATGACTACTATTCAAATGCTACATCACTTGCTCGTGAGTTCCGTTCAATCGAGCGTGACGATATCAACTTCGGTGATATCAATGGTGACTTCTGGGGTGATGACTACGAAGTGGTTGATTATGACTACTGGACTAACACTTTCATCGGTCGTAATTCTGGTTTCCAGTATGAAGACGAAGCTGCTACTACAGACGTTTCTCTAATGACTGCTGAACTAGAGCAAAAAGAATTCATTAAAAAAGCTGCTAACGTTTCTTTCGCTTTCAACGTAGGTATCGAAACTTCAATGTCTTTGGTAACTCTAGGTAAAAAAGCTGAAGAACTTGTTAAGAAATCAGGTGGAGAGCTAACAACTGCTGATGAGCTTGCTCTTACCAATGATCTTCAAAAATTAACTGGTGTATCTCTTGCTGAAGTTATGGCCGCTGCAAACGACCAAGCTGCTCAAGATGACCTAGTTGGTAAAATTGCTGACAAAATCGGAACTTCTGCATCAAATCTTGAAAACAAGATTCTTCCAGAGCTTTTCGGTCTACAGTTACAATAATCGTTTCCCAAGCATCGCGATTAAATAATGAAGCCACCCGAATGGGTGGCTTTTTTTTTGGCAAAACTTCAGCCATACTCCATCAATGAATATAATCAAAATCAGTTTTTTCGTACTATGTTTCAATTCTTGTTTCAATTTTGCTTGGGCCGAGTCTACTGCCGCCGAAACAAGACTGGACAATGAGGAACTTCTACAACTTTCAAGATTTACACTACTGGCCCATAAGCAGAACTACTTACTGCCAGTCACTTATAATTTTAAACCCAATAATGAACCTAACGATCGATTAAAAGCTAGAGGTATTGATACCGGACTTGATCGCGTGATGAGAATTGAGTCAAAATTTCAATTAAGTTTTAAGTTTCCCATTGCTTCAAGTGTTTTTTTGGATGATGACGGTATTTGGGCCGCTTATACTCAGCTGTCATATTGGCAAGTCTATAATCAAAATAGCTCCAGGCCATTTAGAGAAAGTAATTACGAACCTGAAATCTTTTATAGAAAAAGAAATGACATTAAGTTCTTTAACATTAATTTTGATGCTTTTATGGTTGGCTTAGTCCATCAATCCAATGGACAAACGGAAAATCTCTCAAGAAGCTGGAATCGAATTTATTTCACAGGTCTGTTTTCCATAGATCACTTCGCTTTAGCCATAAAGACTTGGTACCGCGTTCCAGATGGCGCCAATGATGATAATCCTCAGCTCGAAAAATATATGGGTAAGTTTGAACTAAGGTTTGCCTACAGAAATGCTGACTGGGTTTATTCGCTACTTTTAAGAAATTCATTCGAAGGAAAAAATCGTGGATACCGTGAAGTTGGAATTACAATTCCCATAAACAATAAAATCAATGGATTTCTTCAATATGCCAACGGTTATGGGGAAAGCTTGCTTGATTACTATGTCAGTACTAATCGCATCGGCTTAGGAATTATTGTCTCAGACTTACTCTAGTCATACTGTCTAAGTTTTAGACAGTTATCCTCTCTAACTCATTAAAATAACAAATGCTATTTAGGTACGGGCTTTGCATCTTAAACCAGACTAACTCATAGTTTGGATGTTCATGGTCATTTGGCGTGTACTTACATTTATATTCTTTTCAGTTCTGATGATTCATATATCACCAGTAGGCGCTCAGCAATTTGCCAGTGTTCCACTGACTGAACAAAGAATGCCAAGCGATGATCTATCCTTAAATGGACGTATGCTTAGACCTGATGAAGCTTATCAACTCGCCAAAGAAGGGCTTGATCTCTCAACTCTTGATCCCGTCGAAAGTGCTCTTTGGAGTGATCAAAGCCAAGGACTAAGTCAAAGACTTGATGCCGTCGATGTATATGACGGCGATGAAGTGAAGTTTGCAGGATCTCTATTATCAGCCAGTGGCATGTTTAGATTTAATATTCAAAACTCACAAACCTCAGCTATCGTTCATCTTGATAAGACTCTACATACATTACTTCTAAGAAAAAATATTTTAAGACTTCTAGGTTATAAGGTTCCGGCGATTAAATGGGTTGCTCGTCTTAAAGTTCAATTTGAATCAAAAGAGGAAATGGACCAAGTCACAGAAAGCCAAATTCCAAGAGCGACTCTTGGGGCAGCTAGCCGTTGGATTGAAAGTAAAGACGAAGATTCTTTAACAATCATCTTTAGAGATATCGCAGTAACTGTTCCAAGCTCAAGTGACCATTACAATCTGGCTATGGGTGTCCCTCCGCAAACTCTTACCAACAGAACGTTAAGATCTCTTATCATTCCGTATGCGCTTTTAGACTTAGGCGAAAGTGCTAATAAATTTGAATGGACCGTTGGTAGAAAAGATAACAATGCAGTCATTCTTCCTCATTTTACTCGTGGGATTTTTGCTACGACGGCCGATGATGCTAAATGGATTTTACGCAGACTTGAAATGCTTTCAAAAGATGATCTTCGTCAAGCCATTGAGCTTGCTCATTTTCCATTAGAAGTTTCAAAACTCTTAGTTGAAAAAATTTCATCAAGAAGAAATGCCTTGCTTGAACATTTCTCAGAGCCGGCAGTGGCATTACCGTTTGAAGTAGAAGTCAGTCATGGCGACTACCTTAAAAAAGGCAAGCTTGAATTAGAAGATTGGGATGGTTATGCCAGTCGTTTTGCCCATGGTGATCCAGAGTCTCCATTTAAAGATGTTCATTGGTATGCCTTATCAAAAATTCAAGCCTTTGCTATCGATAATCTTGTCGCAAGGGCAAATCAAGAGCTTTCACTCTTTAACCCTAACCAAGTTAGGGGAGAGTTTCATCAACAGCAATTTCAAGAAGGACTAGAGCACTTCATTGAAACAGGTTACATTATGGATTTTCCGGTGGGGACATGGTTCTCGCCAGTTGCTGACATCAACCTTACGGCATCACGAGATGTTGTGGTCGGAAATTACTTAGGAACAGATAACTTAGTTCAACTTGCCGATTCCATTGGCTGGGGCATCCAGCTTGGCGGACAGCTAGGTATTGAAAATTTAGAATTTGCACCAACAGCATCAATTAAAGGTACTGTGACGCTATCTAAAAACTGGACTCACTTAAAGCCTCTTAGAAGTTTAAAAAACGTCTTTAAAGAACCATATAAAAATATTGTTGTTCCACTCATTAAATGGCAAATGAGCAAGAAGCTTGATGAATTAGCTGATCTTAGAAACTCTGAAAATCCTAACCAGGATTGGAGTCTTGATGAGGATGATTCCGAGCTAGCTCAAATTGTTAAACATCTTAATGAGAATCTTGGAGTAGGTGAATCAGTTCTTTATACTGAAAGAGTCATGCCAACAATTGGTGCATCACTTGGTGCAAGTTTGATGGGAACACCTGTTCACTTATCTCTTTCAGGAAGTGCTGATGTCGTGGATATTAGAAGGATTCAAATCTATAAAAAAGATAAGAAAACGCTTCAGATCTATGACGATCTTGGACATGGTCAAGGTTGGAGTCTAAACGTTTCGATCGAAAGGCTTATTCCAATCATTCGTCTAGGTTGGAGAAAGCAAAAAGGTAACTTTTCTGTAAGACTCCACGAAATCGATCTCAATCCTGACGTCAAGGAAAACCCAAGGCTTTTTGATAAAGCCTATGCTGTAGCTGAGTTTTTAAGTACAGGTTCAGCAGAGCTTTTAGAGGAAATTCAAAAACCAAATGTGGTTGAAGCTGACTTTCTAGATAAAAGTTCAAAGTTTTCATTTCTCTTTTGGAGACATAAAAAGCTTAAGTCAGATACTTTATTTAATATTGAATCTCGCGATGGTTTAAAAGGTAAATACGTTGCTTTAACCGACGAAAAGCAATCTGGCCTGAACTGGGAAGCTTTCACCAAAGATATTATTAATTACGGTTTTCAGCGCTTATCGGCCAACGTGAACTGGGGCTCTCCAACTTGGCAAAACCCAGCACAAACAATTGGTGGAATGGGAACAACCACAAGTGTTCGTTTTGAAACAAGTCTTGATGAAGAAAATCATTATAACGAAAGATTTATGCGCCTTTCAGATCGTTGGGAGGGGTGGAGCAAAAAAGTTAAAAAGCTTAAAAGGCATATGCGTGACGCGAACGAAAAATTTGGCTTTCAACTTTTTGATGAGAGAACACTAGATAACACGGATAAATTAAAACTTTTTGATGTGACAGTGAATTTAAATCTTTATGAAGCAGGTTTTAAAAAGCTTGAGACAATCCATCCGAACTCACTCATTTATTTTGAGTATCTCTATGAAGAAGCTCGCGGAATCAGAGAGCGTGGATGTAGAGAAGAACAAGTTAGATCGCGAAGATTAAGTGATGGCCGCCTAGTTGAGTCATGTGGAACGCTTAATACTGTTATTTATCAAAACAATAAGTGTCGAAGTAAGATTGAAGATAAAAAAGACGAAAAAGATATTACGAAATGTCTGATGAGGCTCTACCGTGATCTTTACGAAGATCTTGATTATAAAGAACTGAAGATGCTACTTGGACAAGATAATCTTTTTGTTCACGGGGAAGTGAATGGCTTTCGTGACAACGACGAAGTTCTTAACGATACCATCCAAACAAATACCGAAGGGCGAATTGGTTCTAGGTTTTGGAACGGGCCTTTTGAGAAAATTAAGCAAATGCTTGGTATTCAAGAGGGCGAGTTAAACGGCTATTGGCTAAGGGAGAGACTATGAAGTTAAAGTTCTTCCTTTCTACATTTATTTTATCTTCAATGGTTTTTGCCGCCGATCCTATGTTTGATCAGCAGTGGGGACTTAAAAATAATGGACAAAAAATCTTTCGCGCCGAAGGCGAAATTCGCCGCGAGGAAGTTGTTGGTACTTCTGGTATTGATATTGACTGGCCAGGTATCGAAGAGCTTCGAAAACTTGAAAAGGGCAGAGAAGTTTTAGTTGCCGTGATTGATTCTGGTATTGATATGAATCACGCCGATTTAACTGACAGAGTTTTCGTTGGAAAAGACTTTCTTGAAAATGCTGATATGAAAGATGATACCGGACACGGTACCCACGTTGCAGGCATTATAGCTGCCAATGTTGATGGCTCGGGCGTTCAAGGCGTGACCCCAGAATCAGTTAAAATTTTGCCTTTGAAAGTTTTAAGTAAAGATACAAATGGCTTCGTTTATAAAGGTAGAGTGATCACTGATATCATCGCTGATGCTTTGGCTTTTGCTGTTGAATCAAATGTTGATGTTATTAATATGAGTTTAGGTTGGCCTAAACTTGTGAATACTCCAAAGATCGTTCGTGCATTAGATGTGGCCGCTGAGCGAGGAATCGTTCTTGTTGCTGCTGCCGGAAATAATAATAAAGATGTTCCAACTTGGCCTTGTGCCCATCCTGCCGTGATTTGTGTTGGTGCGATCGATAATCAAGGTCATATTTCTGAATTCTCAAATCATGGTGGTAAAGTTGATCTCGTCGCCCCTGGTGAATGGATTGTTTCAACTCACCCTAAGGCCATGGAATCGAGAACACTTCGAGTTCAAGGTTATGAAGCCAAGAATGGATCAAGCCAAGCAGCTCCATTTGTTTCGGCCGCTGCCGCTTTATTAAAACTTCAAGATCCAAGTCTTAAGGC
>Ga0210009_1000988_pt1 | contig 27261 bp, 19 predicted proteins | sample CryGeyCG2114_065_FD_185457 | JGI IMG/M metagenome (GOLD analysis project Ga0210009, IMG submission 185457) | Groundwater microbial communities from aquifer - Crystal Geyser CG12_big_fil_rev_8/21/14_0.65 (SPAdes) (version 2) | ecosystem: Environmental > Aquatic > Deep subsurface > Groundwater ...
ATTGAGAAAGCATTGAACACAGATTATAAAAAGATACTTGATACTACTAAGTTTGATAAAATAATTTACACCGGACCGATTGATGCGTTCTTTGATTATCAATTCGGGAAACTGCCTTATAGGTCTATAAAGTTTGAGTGGGAACATTTGAATACTGAAAGGAAACAAAAAGCCGCCAGTATAAATTATGTTGATAATGCTGAACCGTTTACGCGCGTAACGGAATACAAATATTTAACAGGACAAAAAACATTAAAGACAACAATCTCTTATGAATACCCTCAACTAAAAGGGGAACCATATTATCCCGTACCGACAGACGAAAACCGCGCTTCATATTTGAAGTACCGCCTCAAAGCCGAACAGGAGAAAAATGTTTTCTTTTGCGGAAGATTAGCAGAGTATCAATATTATAATATGGATCAAGTGGTGGCGAATTGTCTTTATTTCTTAAAATCAAAAGCTGATACTATTTAAAAGCCAAGTTAAGTACAAGATAAGTGCAAGATAAAGCCAAGATAAAACTTCCGTTATAAATTGCCGGAGTTTATGAAAAAAATTGAAGAATTGAAAAAGGATTGTGAAAAGATGGAAGTAACCGAAAAAAAACATCAAAAGAGATGTTATGAATAAAGACAACTTTAAAATAGCGGCTGTTGTTGTTACGTATAATCGCCTCGAATTATTAAAAGAATGTGTTGATGCGATCAGAAATCAAACAAGAAAGCTCGACGAAATAATTGTAGTCAATAATTCAAGTACAGACGGAACATTAGAATGGTTAAACGTACAAAAAGATTTAACTGTAATAACCCAAGAAAATAGCGGTAGTGCAGGTGGACAGTATACTGGGATTAAAACAGCATATGAGAAAGGTTATGATTGGATCTGGTGTTTAGACTGCGATGTTGTTGTCGACAAATTTGCGTTAGAGGAATTAATTAATACAGAGGAATTTGATCTTGATTCGATTGGATTTCTTTCTAGTACAATTTATTACAAAGATAAAAATTTAGCTTATGCAAATATTCCGGAATTAGGAAACTCTTATGATTTGTTAACATCTGTGCTAAATAATAAACCAATTCCAATTATTAGTGCTAGTTTTGGTTCATTACTTTTGCCAAGAAAAGTTATCTCAAAAGTTGGGTACCCAAGCAAAGATTTCTTCATTTGGGGAGATGATGCGGAATTTACCCTTAGAATTATTTTAAGAAACTTCAAGGGATTTATTGTAATAAATAGTAAAGCTTGCCATTTTAATAATGAGAACAACCCTAATCCATATTCTACTTTAAAAATTGATAGTACAAGATTTATTTATGGAGTGAGGAATATGGTATATGTTGCATTGCTAAGAAATAGGATTACTCATAACTCAATTTTAAGAGGATATTTTAGTGGTTTAGGTTTTGTGATAAGAATTTATTCGCAAAGGGAATTAATTAACAATGAATCAAAGCTGAAGCTTTTTACTAAGTTAATTATTCTTTACATAAAAGGAGTTACATTCAAACCTACGAAACTCTTTCCAATAAGATAAGTGATGGGATTGAAAAGAAAAAACAAATTATTACTACTATTTGAAGCAATGAGTAAGGAATTATTACTTCAAATGAAATGCTACATAAACTTATTAGTATTCTGGCTTTTGAAGAAATCCTTACAACCAAAAACAAATAAAATCTCAGAATCAATTCTATTCATCAATTCTGAAAAAATGGGGGATTTAATTTTGTGTATTGATTTCTGGTATTCATTTCAAGTTAATAAAAACTATAAAAAAAAATATATTCTGGTTAGTGAAGAATATTTTCCTTTATTGGCAATATTTAATCTTAATTATGAAATTATAGTATATAATAAAAAAAAATACAAGCATAATTTACTTTATCGAATTGAGGTTCTAAAAGAACTCGTTTCATTAAAATTTGACACAGTGGTAAATATTTCACCGGAAAGAGGGAGTTTAAATGATGAATTGACAATATTAAGTTTCGCAAATAAAACGATTGGATTAAAATCATATTCACTTTATCAATCAAGATCAATATGTAATATTTACAATAAATTTTATTCGCATTTCGTAAACTCTGCTTCTAAGAATATTTACTTTATAATGTGTGAATTGAACAAATATTTTGGAGGTGATTCAAAAGAGTTCTGTTATTTACAAAGAAATTATGCGAAAATCAGTTTTAGTGAGTTAGAAAACTATATTTTAATAGCCCCATCTTCGTCAGATGAATTTAGGAATTGGGATAAATTTAATTTCCAAAAATTGATTAAGAGACTTTCTGTTAACACTAAAGTTGTTGTAGTTGGGACGAAAACCCAAGAACGTGTCTTGGATTTTATTATTGATGGAAATAAAAATGTAAAAAAATATATCGATTTGAATTACAACGAACTAATAGATCTAATGTTCAAGTGCAAATTATTCATTGGTCTTGATTCTGGTTTATCACATTTAGCATTGCAATTAAACAAAACAACACTTGCAATTATTGGAGGGGGGAAAAACGGGATATTCTTTCCATACAAACAAAACTCAAAAAATAAGTTTCTCTTTTCTCAAATGGATTGCTTTGGGTGTTCTTGGGTCTGCAAATACAAAGCCCCTTACTGTATTAGCAATATAGAAGTTGATGAGGTTTATACTAGGTCTATTCAACTGCTTGAAGGTTAAAAGTTATGAATCTACTTCATATCTCCCCAGATTTCAATTACTCATGCGGAGTAAGTAAGCATGTTTATTTACTCTTGAAAGAGCTAAATAAAAATAAAATCTACAACATATTTTTTATAACTAATAAGGGGGATTCATTAGAAAGATTGACAAAGCTGGGTATACAAGCGACAATCGTCGATTTTAGCCGTGGGAGCCGCAGCGTTTATAAATTAATGAAGGATGTTTTGTTTATTTATAAGTTTTGTAAACAGAATAATATTAATGTAATTCATACTCATCATCGTTATCCAGAATTGGTTGCTTACTTAGTTTCAAAGATTCTTCCGATAAAAACAGTTTCAACGGTTCACAGCCTCCTCGCGAATTTGAAGCCATTAAGCTTTAAGTCTAAAAAGATTATTGCTGTTAGTAATGCGGTAAAAGAAAATCTTATTGATAATTATAAAATTGATCCAGACCGAATTGTTGTAATTTATAATTACATAGAACCGTTCGCTGATGTTAATCAAGAACAAAAAGAAGCTTTTTTGCTAAAGCACCATATCACTAAAGAGGATAGTATTTTATTGTTTGTTGGACGAATTAATCTAATAAAAGGGTGTGATGTTTTGATCCATGCTTTTTGTCAATTAATAAAATCAAGAAAAACAGTAAAGATTTTTCTCGTTGGTGAATTTGATCTGCCGATGGAATTTGTGGAAATCGTAAACAATAATACATCGATTTTTTGCATTAATCCAACAAAGGATATAGCTATTTATTATGCCGTAGCTGATATAATTGTTTTACCCTCTCGCATCGATCCATTCCCATTCGTAATGCTTGAATCTGGTCTTTCAAAAACGCCTTTTATTGGTGGTAGGACAGGGGGAATCGCCGAATTTATTAAAGACGGGGTTGATGGCTTGTTGGTCAATCCGGGAGATTCACATGATTTACGGAAGAAAATTATTTTTTTTCTTGACAACAAAAGCGTTGCCAAATCGATGGCAAATAATTTTTATATGAAAGTGACGAGCTTGACGTCCATGCAACAAACTATCCAATTTTATGAAGAATTTATACAATGAACAGCAATACAATAGAGGTTCTAAATTTGGAAATTAATAGGTGTGGTTATCTTCTTCTAATAGGGGAAATAACTAATGCTTTAAGTCAAAAAACGCAAAAAACATTTACAGGAGCAAATGTAAATACTGTTAATGTTGCCTATACTTGTAATAAGTATCGAGATTTAATTGCTAAGGTTGACATACTTCACCCTGATGGAATTGGAGTATTTCTTGCTTCCAAATTTATGTATGGCAAAAACGGATTTAAAACGAGAATTACTGGTTCTGATTTTTATCAGGAACTTATTAGATCCTCAATAACTAATCACTGGTCACTTTTCTTTTTGGGTGACACTGATCAAACCCTAAACTTAATTCAGAACGTTCATTCGGAATTAATTATTAAGGGTTACCAGAATGGTTTTAACTTTAATAATACGGAGTTGATAAATAGAATCAATGAGGTAAAGCCTGATATTCTGATAGTTGGTCTTGGCTCCCCAAAACAAGAGGAGTGGATGATTTACAATAAAAAAAAAATAAATACACATGTAATTATAGCCGTTGGAGATGGAATTAAGGTGTTTTCTGGGACAAAAAAGAGAGGGGCTAAAGTATTAAGGATTTTGGGATTCGAATGGTTAGTACGTCTAATAAATGAACCTAGTCGTCTTTGGAAAAGATATCTCATTGGGATTCCTGTTTTTATATATAGAGTTATTAATGTAAAAATTAAAAGCTATTGGTATCAACAAAAGGTAAGTAAATAAGGCTTGGTTCAAATAGGCTTTTATGTTTTATAAATATCGCGAATTTTGCATGTTAAAGTAATGCTAGGTTTCGAGTTCCAATTGATTTTGGATTAGTAAATCTCACTATCGATTTTTTATCACCTTTTCTTTCACGTTTTTTTGATAAGTTACGAACAACAAAATATTAAGAATTTTATGCTAGTTACTAATAAATTCAAAGTTGAATTACTTATTGTTTTTCTTCTTGTTACCTTTTTAGGCAAAACTCAAACCATAAAGACATTTTCTTCAAATTCGGTAAACAAAATTAAAGTAGAAATTGATTTTGTGGCAGAAGAGAATAAACCGAAAAACACTTCTTTGAATATTGATGAAAGCAAACCCGGATCACCAGTACTTTCTTCAAAAACATTTTTTATTGCAATTCCACCGGAAAGCAAGGTTTTAGCAATCCTTTCTGAGAGTAAAAAGGATATTTATTCTAATTCCGAAATTTCAGTAAACCCTTCTCTTTCATTGTTGGGCGATTCTATTTTAAGCTATAATGAAACAAAATTAACTTCTTCTCTATTTACGTCTGATTTTTATCCCTCAACCGAAGTTGAGGTTGTAGGATATATATGGCTGCGCGATTATTATTGTGCTGTAATCAAAATAAACACACAACAATTTAACTGGAAAAAGAAAGAATTATCTGAATTAGCAAAGACATCCTTGAATATTCAGATCACCAATACACACGCCTTTGAAAAATCTAATCAACCGTTAGGGGATTTTGATAAAGAGCTAAAATCAGTAATTCTAAATTATGACCAAGCTCAAGAATTTCGGTTAAAAAAGATTTATAAACCAACGCTGGATTCTTCTGGAACTTGGATTGACTATACCAAAGAATATATAAAACTCGCAATTTCAACTGATGGTCTTTTCAGAATAACTTACAACGATTTGGTAAATTATGGTTTAAGCCCTTCATTCATTAATCCCAAAACATTTAAAATATTTAAGAAAGGGAAAGAGCTTCCTCTTTTTGTTTTTGGTGAGAGTGACATGTCGTTTGATTCGACTGATTATATTGAGTTTTGGTGCGAAAAGAATTATGGAGCACAAAACTATCGCCAAATAGTACCAACAGGGGTTGATTATTTAAATTTTATGGACAGGTATAACGATACTACATTTCTTTGGTTAAGTTGGGATGGACTAGACGGGAAACGTGTGAAACTAAAACAGGGAAATATTTATCAATCTGCTGACACAATTTCAGCTTCGTTAGTTAAAATACATTCAGAAAGTGATGTTCGTCTTTGGTATTATGATGCTGTTGAGCCGCGAGTTCAAATTCCAAACTGGCAGGAAAACAAAGTCTGGACTTGGTTAACATTGGGGTCTTCAGGTTCACAATCTATTTCATTTTCCGCAAAAAACATTGTTCCTAATACAGCATTAAAAACTTATGTCCGGTTGATTAGCAACGCATCGGATATCCAAACTTCAGCACATAAAAATGGTGTTTCAATAAACTCAACATCTGTTCAAGACTCCATTACGTACGATTTTAAGAAGACAGTTAATTTGAATTCGGAATTTTCATCAAACCAGTTAAAAGAAGGAACCAATACAATAAGAGTTTTTGGAATGGCGACACAAGCTTCGTTTCACCAATCTTTAATTGATTGGATTGATATCGAATATTATTGCTATAATTCTGCCCTAAATGATTCAATTATGATACTAGTTCCAGATACAGTTACATCAGGGGTAAAGATTATTAAAATTATCAACATTGTCTCATCTTCGGAGAATCTACTTCTTTATAAATTAAACTCTTCAGTAGAAAAAATAGAAAATTTTAATCTTTCGGGAACGAATCAGAAAACTTTGACCTTCTCAGATTCGGTTAATGGTGGAGATAAATATTTGCTCATTGGTGCTTCTTCCGTGAAAAAACCTGAGTTTAGAACGAAGAAAACATTTTTAAATTTGAGAAATTCTTTAAGTGGTGCCGATTATATAATTGTTTCCAATAAAGTTTTGTTCAATTCGGCTAATGCATATAAAAACTTTATCGGCTCAAATTACGATATGCGAACTGAACTTGCTTTTGTGGATGATATTTATGACGAATTTGCTTTTGGTTTTCCATCAGCGGAAGCAATAAAAGATTTTCTTTCTTATGCATCAAATAATTGGCCAGCACCAAAACCATCATATCTTACATTGATCGGAGATGCAAATTATGACTATAAGAACATTTACACACCGGCTCCGGCAATTCGCAAAAAGAATTTAGTACCTTCATTCGGAAATCCCGTTAGTGATTCTTGGTTTACCATGTGGGATACCGTTAATATTAGTATTCCACAAATGTATGTTGGCAGAATTCCAGCAACAACCGATGCACAACTGAACCATTATCAAACAAAACATCAAAATTATTTAAATAAGCCTTTCGATGAATGGAACAAAACTTATCTCTTTTTCAGTGGCGGGGATCCTACAAAACCTTCCGAGTTGGCTCAAATTAAATCTGTAAATGATGATATCTTTAATAATTATGTTTCTGTTAAACCAATCGGTGGTGTTGGAAAACATTTTTATAAAACAAGTAATCCGGTTACTAATTTTGGACCATACAGTCAAGAAGAAATAAGTAACTCCGTGGCTGAGGGATCAATAATAATTTCTTATGTTGGTCATAGCGGTACGCAAACCTGGGATAATGGGATTACCAAAGTCGAAGATCTAATGAACAGATATTCAGATAGGTACCCATTAATTTCAGACTTTGGATGCTCTACCGGTAAGTTTGCTGAACCCGATGTAGATGCTTTTGGTGAGACATTTGTTTGTCAAAATACAAATGGGCAAGCGATTAATTATTTGGGAAATTCAAGCTTTGGTTATTTATCAACTTCACTAAGATTTCCAATATTATTTAATCAATTTTTTACAAAAGACACAATCGTAAGTGTAGGGAAAGCGCATTACTTAGCCAAGGTTAAACAATTGATGGATTACGGAATCAATGATGTAAATCTTGTCTTCACATATTGTAATTTACTTTTTGGCGACCCAATTATTTCTTTAAAAATTCCTCCAAAGCCAAATTTTTTAATCCCTCAGTATTCGATAAAGTTAAATGAAGCAAACCCTAACGATTCTATGGATTCACTAAAAGTTACATTTACCGTTCATAATTTTGGTAGAGTTCCAAACGATTCTCTAAACATTTCATTTGAAGATTATAGTGGCGAGTCGTTAACTTTTTCCAACAGCTTTATAATCGAGTCCCCAAACTATGGAAAGGAAATAACTCTTAATATCCCAATAAAAAATAAAGCGGGAAGTCATTCGATTAAAATTTCATTGGACAAGGATAACAAAATTGATGAGTTAAATGAAACCGACAATTCTATTCAATATAATTTCAATGTTTTTTCTAGTTCACTAAAAATTCTGGAAAAAGATAAATATTATAATTCAGCACGATCGAAAGTTAGATTACTTAATCCTATAAAATTTCAAAATCATAACTTTACAAACATCATTTTATCATTATCAGCCAAAAGTGATTTTAGTAATGCGATTGATTTCTCTAAGACGATAGATACTCTGAGTACAGAAGTTCCCATTTTAGGCTTGTTGGAAAACCAACGCTATTATTGGAGATCTAAAATTGATTATCCAAACGCAGAATGGTCTGAAACATTTTCATTCAATAATGTCTTGAACAAGTATGACTGGTATGCAGACAGCACTTTCTTATTGAATTCATTTGAAATAAAGAATGTTGATTTTAATTCTTCTACTAAAAATTGGGAACTTACCCAAACAATTAACTCGTTAGAGGTAACATCTGCCGGTTCTAATGAAGGTAAATTTGCATCCATTCTTTATAATAAAAGCGAAATTCTGCCAAACACTTTCTTCTGGGGAATAGCAACAGCTTTAATTGATACAATTACATTAAAACCATATTCATACAAATATTTTGTTTATCCATCTTCAACATCCGGGGTTGCGTTAAAAAACTATATTGACAGTTTATCCACCGGGACGGTCATCGCATTAACTATTTGTGATGACGGGGCTCAATCTGTGATAGGTTATTCGGGAGGAACGCCTGTTCGACAATCTATTGCGACTTTAGGAAGTTATTATATTGATAGTGTCCGATATCGAGAATCATGGTGCATGATTGGTAAAAAAGGAGCTCCAAAGGGATCAGTCCCAGAGGCATACAAGAAACTATATGAAGGTCAAGCTTTTATTAGTATTTCGAAAGAAGCTACTACTGATTCCGGAAGCATAATTTTTGCACAAATAAAAAACTCTGTAAACTGGAAAGAGCTATTTGCTAATTATGATGTCCCGAGTGGAACATCACTTAAATTTTTTCCATTAGGAATTAAGAATGATTCTCAAGTGGACACTTTAAACGAATTAGTTTTAGCAGATTCAATTTCATTGTTATCATCAATTGATGCTTCAGTTTATCCCGACATAAAGCTTATGGCAAAACTTTATGCAAATGATCAAAAACAATCTCCAGCATTAAAAGCATTGGGTGTGACATTCACTTCTCCTCCCGAGCTTGCCACCAACTATCAAGTAGTTTCCATCTCTCGTGATACACTTCTCCAAGGAGATAGCCTTGATCTGAACTTTTATGTTTACAATGTTGGTGAATCTCCGGCGGATAGTTTTCATGTGTTGGTTGATGTAATGAAGGAAGATAATTCTTCACGGTTGTTGCTTGATACTGTTGTCGCTTCACTCGATTCAATGCAGAGAAAATTGTTCACACTCAATTATATGACGAACGCTACCGATGGCAAGGGAAATATGGGATTCAAAATTAAAATTGATCCGGAGAATCATGTGCGAGAATTGTATAAGGACAATAACGAATTCACTATTCCATTTTATACTAAACCGGATACGAATATAGTTTCGGTTTCTGCTTCAACTGTCAGTGTTACTTTTGATAATGCTGAAATTATGAACGGCGATTTTGTTTCCACTAGTCCCAATATAAAAGTTGATTTGAAATATCCAACCTGGTTTGCGGTGGGTGATACTTCGTCTCTTTCTTTGCTGCTTGATAATCAGAAAATTCCGTTCGATCAGTTAAATATTAAAAATGATTCCGCTAACAGAACATTATCGTTCAATTTTATTCCGCAATTAAGCAGCGGTGAACATCAATTTAAAATATTCGGAAATAATGTTTATGGCAAATTAGATAACCAACCGGGCTTTGAGCGTGTGTTTGCAGTCTCCGATCAGCTTGCAATTATGAACTGTTATAATTATCCGAATCCGGTAAAAGATAATACCTACTTTACTTTCAAACTTCCACAATTACCGGAAGAGCTTACTATTAGGGTTTATACAATTGCGGGCCGTTTAGTAAAAGAAATAAAGAGATCATCTGCAGAACTTAGCATGGATTTCAATCACATTTTTTGGGATACGAAAGATCAAGATGGAGATCAACTTGCAAACGGTGTATATCTGTATAAAGTGATCGTAAAGAGAAACGGAAAATCAGAATCAATTACACAAAAACTTGCGATCGTAAAATGAGATCATTTCTTCTTTGTCTTTTCTTATTTGCACTCCCCTTGTCGGCTCAGAAACCGAATGGAACATTACCGGTTGAACTTGTTTATTTTCAAGGTTATTTTGCCGATGGAAAAGTAATTTTATTTTGGGGAACTGCTACCGAAGTAAATAATTATGGATTTGAAGTTGAGAGAAGCAATAGGCAACAGGCAGTAGGCAATAACGCTTGGGAAAAAGTTGGTTTTGTTTTTGGCAGCGGAAACAGTAACTCGCCCAAAAGTTATTATTATGAAGATTCAACAGATCTGCAACAAGCTATTTATCATTATCGTTTAAAACAGATAGATAACGACGGAGCATTTAAATATTCTGATTCCATAGAGATTTCAACAATTACAAAACTCGAGAGAGAACCGCAACCGTTATTTAATTTTTCACTTGAACAAAACTTTCCAAATCCATTTAATCCAACCACAGTAATCAGTTGGCAGTTGGCAGTTGGCAGTTCAGTAACTTTAAAAGTTTTCGATGTCTTGGGAAGTGAGGTTGCTACATTAGTAGATGAGGAACAACCTTCCGGAAATTATTCCATTGTTTTTGATTCGACTAACAACCCCCAACTAACAACTAACTCACTACCAAGCGGAGTTTATTTTTATCAGCTACGAGCGGGAAATTTTGTTGAAACAAAGAAATTGGTAATAACTAAATAAAAGGATGTTGTTTTTTCATTTATTAAGTTTGTACAATTCATTTACAATAATTACGAGAACGTCATGAAAAAAATCCTCCTAACTTTATTTGTTCTTTTCTTTTTCTTTAGTGATACTTATTCTCAATTCAATCAATTCCCGAATCCAAACAAAGGTGATATAACCGGTGGATTAGGAATGACGTGGATTGACGGTCAACCTTTTTATGCTTTCCGTTTTAGACCGGAAATCTCTTTTGCAAAAATTGGTGTCGGATTGGATCTCAATTTAGAATTCAGTTCTCAAGGAAAGTTACGCAAAGAAAACTTTAATGAAACTTCAGATTACTTAAGCATCATTCGGTATGTCCGTTACGGAATGAAGAAAGACCCGGTTTATGTTAAACTTGGCGCTTTAGATTTTTATACGTTAGGACATGGAAGCATCGTGTATCAGTATAATAACAGTCCGAGTTTTGATACACGCACGATCGGAGCTGTTGTTGATCTTGATTTTAACAAATTCGGATTCGAATCTATTTACAGTAATTTTGCTCAAGCCGGAGTTTTAGGAATGCGCGGATACGTTCGACCGCTTCAATACACATCGGCAGCTTCTCTACCAATTATCGGCAATTTAGAGGTCGGAGCTACTTTTGCCGGAGATTTTAATAAGAATTCAGGAATAATTGTAATTGTTCCTCCACCTGGAGTTAAGTATTTTGTAACTACTAAAGATAAAGGAACTGTAAAAATTGCTGGACTTGATTTAGGTTTGCCTCTTTTTAATTTCAGCATGGCAAATGCTTCTCTTTATTTCGATTATGTAAAAATTATGAATTTTGGCAGTGGCGCTGCTTCAGGAATTATTTTAGGGTTGAACGGATTGGGAATTTTTAACGCATCCGCAAAGTTAGAACGCCGTTGGAATAACGATCACTACATCCCGGCATATTTCAGTTCTTTTTATGAAATTGAACGCTATACGGATAGTGTTTCGAGCAAAGCCACAACGCTTGAATATATGAATGCCGCAGAAAATGGTTATTACGGTGAGTTAGGAATTTCAGTTTTAGGTACGTTTAATGTTATCGGAGGTTTGCAGAAGCTGGACAACCACGATGGTGGAATTTTACATTTAACCGCAGATGTAGCGCCAAGCGGGTTTTCATTTATTGCAAGAGCCGGATATGATAAAATATTTGTTGACGGCGCCGATGTTTTTAAACTAAATGACCGCTCAATTTTATTTGCTGAACTTGGTTACAAACCGTATTCGTTTATGATCGTTTCTATGGTTTATCAATGGACATTTACACCAACCAGAAACAGCAATAATGAGATTACCGGTTATAAACCCCAGAAGAAAATTGAACCGCGAATCAGTTTTGTTTACCCGTTTAATATGTAACTTAGAGCAGCAAGTAAAAAGTTGAAAGTTGAAAGTTGAAAGTAAAAGATAAAAAAAATTAACTGACAATACGATATGAATTTCTTGATCGTAATCTTAATCATAATCCATATTGATTAAGATTACGATGAAGAGAAAAAATCAAAATTCCTTTTCAAAAAAAGTTTTCATTTCTTCGACCGTATGAAAAACAAAATTGCTCTCCATCTCTAAAACTTCTTCACGCGCATAACTATCCCACACAGCAGAAGCAACTTGAACTCCCGCTGCACGAGCCGCTTTAATATCAGCGGGTGCATCACCAACCATTAAAACTCTTTCTTTCTCCAAAGAATATTTATCGAGAAATATTTCAATTCCTTCGGGTGAAGGTTTGTGATCTTTCACATCGCTTCCGGTAATTATTAAATCGAAGAAATCATAAATCTCCAATTTCTTTAAAGTGAGAAGAGCAGCCTTTCGTCCTTTCCCTGTATAAATTGAAAGCAAAATATTTTTCTCTTTTAGAAATTGAAGCAACTCCTTCATTCCTGAATAAAGACTTGCCATTGCGTGGTTATCGTTGTAGAATGAATAATAATCTCTTTTGACTTTTTCCGCATTTTCTCCAAACCAATCTTCAATAATTTTGTCTTCAGTCGGTCCGAATAAAGAAACAACTTCTTCATTCGTTAGAGATTTGTCTAAATATTTTTTTGTAATGTGATTGAATGAAGCAAAGATCAACTCATTGGTTGAAGTTAAGGTTCCGTCTATATCGAAAATAATGCCATCATATCTTCCCATTTATTCGCTTACCTCAAAAACTACAATCTTCCCATCCATATTTGACGCTGCAATTCGCCGCTCATCCAACACCTGCAAAGAATGCGTTCTTGCTGTTCCCATAAAGAGCAAAGAAGTGAAATTATATTTTGCATCAATCGAATAAATATTTCCATTTTTCCCGCCGAAATAAATATTTCCATTTACTTGAATTGGTTGGATCGGTCCCGTATCTAAACCAAATTTCATATCAATAGTTTTTTCAAGTTTACCCTTTGCGGGGGAAATAATAAATAATTTATCGTGCTGACTTTTTACATAAATTTTCTTTTTATCGTTACTAATCCCAATTGATTCCCATGCGTCATAGTTCGTTTTTTGCCAGGCGGTTTTACCAAGCAAGAGATCAACTGCTGTGATAGCTTTATCCGGAGTAGCAAAAAAAACATCTTTTCCATCGGTTACCAACGGAGAAGCCGCTGGCGAATAATTAAAAACCGGATTCCCGGTCCACTTCCAGTTTAATAATCCGGTATTTGCATCAATACAATAAAGATAGGTGTCCCAGCTGCCGAAAATAATTTTGTCTTTTTGGATTAAAGGTTTAGACTCGATCATTCCGCTTGCGGATGTGTTGCTCCACAAAAGATTTAATGAAGAAAGTTCATACGAAAAAATTTCTCCTGTCGCAGTGCCGAAAACTATTGCGTAGGATTTTTCTTCTTGATAATCAATCTCCATTGTAGCAATTGGAGAAGTAATTGCTTCATCAATCCCGATCACCTGTATAACGTGTCCTGTAGAAATATCAACCGTAAACAGATCCCCTTTCATAGTTCCAACGATAACAATATTATTAGTAACTGCCGGTTTACTGAATATCGAAGCACCTAAATCGGTTTTCCATAACTGCGTTCCCGTTTCATCAAAACAAAAAAGAATTCCTTTTTTTGTTGCGGCGATAATTTTTTTTTCGTACGTCGTTACCGGGGCGACAAGCGTTGACTGTAAATCTTTTTGCCAAAGAATGTTTGCCGAGTAGTTTTCAAAGTCAGTTGAATCAACTTGTGAATAATCTATAGAGTTTTGTTTTCCAATTGAATTCCATTTTTTATAAAGACTATCATTTGTTATTTCAAAAAAGAAAAGAGAATCAACTTGATCATCCACCAAAGTATAACCCCAGCTTTTCCCTTTTGCTGTCAAGGTTGATCGCCCCATTACGCCGGGAAGTCCGTTGAAATTATAAACGCGGTTCGAGTGTCCATGACCGGCAAATATTTCCTTCACATTTTTTTTCGCCAAAATATTTGTAACCCTGAACCAATTATCAACTTCTTTATCAAGTTGATGATGAACGAAAAAAAGAATTTCCTTTTCTTCAGGGACCGTTGAGAAAAGCGAATCAAGCCAATGTAAATCTTCAGGAGTAACATGTCCCCCGCCGCCGCGCCAGGAAATTCCGGTATTCAAACCGACGAGGAGGGTGTTGCTGAAGTTAAGAATGAATTTATCGTCGTTCCATAATTCAGAAAATACTTTTGCTCCGCTTTCGCTCCATTTTGTATCGTGGTTGCCGGGGATAATATAATACGGAACGTTCAGCTTGTCTAAAATCTGTTTTGCGTTTTTTAGACCTTCAGCTTTTCCGGATTCAGAGATGTCACCGGTAGCAACGACAAATGAAACTTCTTTTTTCAAATTTATATCATTGACAACCGCCAGTAAATCTGCATCGGCATTTTTCGAGCCGATGTGTAAATCGGTAATCCATCCAAACTTAAACGGCTGAGCAAAAGCAACGGATGAAGAAAGTAGAAAAATGAAGTAGAAATATTTTGTTTTTTGAAATGTATTCATTAGTAAACCGAAAGAATTAATAAACTTTATGAACAAAAGATTTTCAAGAATCATTACGCTGATGGGGCGGAACAAACCCACGGTAGGTATCAAATTTTGAAGAATAAAAAACAATATTAAAATCTTTATCGCGCAGCGTTCCACCGCTTGGATAAAGATAAAACTCACTTACTTCATCTTTATAAATATCGGAGAGCATGCCATCTTTTGTAAAAAATTTTATGCGGTAAAAACCAAGTTCAAACTTACCGTTTTCTAATTGCTTTAAAAGATTTTCTTCGGAGAAATTATAAAGTTCAGTCATAAATTTTTATAATGTTAAGACCTAATTCCTATTATCATTACCGGAATATCTATATCAGCTGTACCTCTTTGTTCTAAGTCCCAAACGAATTGTTCAAAATAAGAAACACCCGTCGACATTTGTTCAGCTAATTCTTTTACGGGTACGATTTCCACTCCGGCGATGATATGCCCTAATTTCTTAAATATCGTCATCTTCGCGCAAACATTATAAACCATAAAAGAATATTTACCGAACTGTACTTCAACGCCCAATTTGTTTTTAACAAAATCCATATCACGAAACGGATATATTTTTTTCTTTGCCGGACTTCTATATCCACCAACATAAAACTTGTTGCTGTACTGACATTGTTCTTTTACATTTTTCCATCCAAGAGGAAGTAAATTATTTTTGAAAGCCTTATTAAAACCTACCGGACTATAAAGAATTTTCCCCGGCATTGTTTTTTCTTTGCTTCCCTTAGTTTTATACAAATTTGCATCAATTGCTGTTACGGCAGCCTTTAATTGTGTGAGTTCTTTTTTAAAATTACTTTGAACAAACTTTTGACCATTGTTGAATGAATATATCCCTGCTATTTTCATACGCTTTTCTTTAGCCACTCAATCGGAATTTGAGCAACTTTATCCTTAAGTGAAGGTTGGTGAATAGATTTGTTAATCGGGCGAAATTTTAATTCCCCGTTTTTATAATCTTGAATTCTTTCCTGAGATATTTTACAGTAATCTTTCTCTTTTTCAATACCAACCGCGTTTCTATTATTTTTAATTGAAGCAATTAGTGCTGAGCCAACTCCTGCATACGGATCAAGCACCCAACTGTTTTCATTTGTCAGAGCTAACACACACCTTTCAACCAACTCAATCGGAAATTGGCATGGGTGAATTGTTTTTTCGGGATGGTTTGATTTTACATTTGGGATGTTCCATAATTCTTCTTCCCAATCTTCAACTACTATTTCCCAAATGTCAGATGGATTTTTCCCATTAGGATTGCCTGAAGGCAGTCCTTTTTTAGGTCCTTTGAAATGAAGCTTACCGGGATATTTTGAAGGGACTCTTATCGGATCAAGATTAAATATATAATTATCTGTTTTTGTAAACCAGAGAATGGTTTCATACCGACCGGAAAATCTTTTTGAAGCGTGGAGACCGTGACCGAAATGCCAAATAATTCTGTTCCTTAATTTGAGCCCTAACTTCTTAAATATTTGGTAGAAATAAATATCTAACGGGAAGACTTCACCCTTATCAACATAATTACCAACCTGCCAACAGATACTCCCTCGAGATGAAAGGACACGCAGTAATTTTTCTATAATAATTTCTTGTGTCTCTAAATACTGTTCAATTGACTGCTTAGCTTCATAACTTTTACCAATGTTGTATGGAGGCGAGGTAATTATTAAATCGAATTTTTCATTTTCATAATTTCCCAAAGCCTCACCGGTCTCAGCATTATCAACAATTGCTTTGATAGAAGTCTCCAAATAAGGAAAAAGTGTTTCTTTAACTTTCATTTCAATTTTTCATTTTTGTTGTTCGCAACATTAATCTAACGATTTTACAAAATCATTTAACTTTTCAATCTCAATATCAAACCGCTCGCCAGTCTTCCTGATTTTCACTTCAACTTTTCCTTCCTTCAATTTTTTCTCTCCGATAATAACTTGAACCGGCATTCCAAGCAGATCGGCATCATTAAATTTGAATCCCGCGCCGGCATCAATTCTATCATCAAATAAAACCTGGAATCCGGCTGCTATCAATTCTTGATAAACTTTTTCTGCTGCTTCAACTATTGTTTGATTTTTCAAATTCAATGCAAGAAGATGAATATCAAACGGTGCAAGCGTTTTATCCCAAACGATTCCCTTTTCATCGTGATGTTGTTCAATAAAACATGCCATCACCCGTTCAACGCCAATGCCATAGCTTCCCATTATCAACGGCTTCTCTTTTCCGTTTTCGTCAAGAAAAGTTGCGCCCATCGCTTCAGAATATTTTGTGCCGAGTTTAAAAATATGTCCGAGTTCAATAGCGGTGAATACATCAAGAGCCTCTTCGCACTTCGGGCAACCTTCACCGGCTTTCACAATTCGCAAATCAACATATTCAATTCCTTTTACATCGCGCATCAGATCAATTCCGCCGAGATGATAATCATTTTTATTTGCGCCGCTATAAAGATTGTTCGCATCTTTCAAACGGAGATCAGCAAGTACTCTTCCGTTAAACCCAACCGGACCGATTGAACCTGCATCAGCGCCGGTGATTTCTTTTAATTCTTCGGGATGCGCGGGGCGAACTGTTCCCCCCAGAATCGCTTCAATTTTTGTTTCATTTACTTCATCATTTCCAAGCATCAAAAGTAAGACAGGCTTTTTATCGTGCATAACCACGCGGGATTTTGCACATTCCGTTTCATCAATCTTTAAAAACGCACAAAGTTCATCAATTGATTTTACATTCGGAGTAGAAATTTCATAAATATTTTTACTCTCTGCATTTCTTTCTTTTGCCTTTACTTTGGAAGATGAAACTTCAACGTTAGCCGCATAACCGCAGCTCTCGCAATAGGCAACAGTATCTTCGCCGGCATCGGATTTCACCATAAATTCTTCCGAACCTGTTCCTCCCATCGCTCCGCTTGAAGCGCCGACGACAAAATATTTCAATCCGCAGCGGTCAAATATTTTTCTGTAGGCACCGTCGTGCAGTTGATAAGATACATTGAGATTTTCATAAGTTGAATCGAATGAATAGGCGTCTTTCATTAAAAATTCTCTTCCGCGGATAACTCCACTACGTGGACGCGCTTCATTTCTAAATTTGGTTTGAATCTGATACCATATTTGCGGTAACTCTTTATACGACTTTAAAACTTTTCTTGCGTGATACGTCATAATTTCTTCGTGAGTCGGTGCAAGGACGTAATCACGGTTTTTAATTTGAAACATGATATCGCCGAACGCTTCTACTCTGCCTGTTTCTTCCCAAATTTCTTTTGGATTCAATGCAGGTAAATGGAATTCCTGCCCGCCGATTGCGTCCATTTCTTGACGGATAATTTCGGATATTTTTTTTATTACTTTGTAACCAAGCGGTAAAAAGGAATAGATGCCGGCGCCAAGAGAGCGAACCATCCCGGTGCGGAGCATTAATATATGGCTTGTAACGACTGCGTCGTTCGGGACTTCTTTAAAAGTCGGAATGAATGATTTACTGAATTTCATGTTTTTTCTTAGGTAATGGAGTTTAAAAATTTCTATTTAAAAATAACTAAAAGCCCTCTTTCCCCAAAAGGGAGAATCAGAACCCCCTTCCTTTCTGGGATAGGCTTTATTAATTGCATTAGCTTTCTGTGCGTTTAATGAACTCAGTAATTATTTCATCAGAAGAGTTTTGAAGTTCATCAATATTCCCGACAAAATGGACAATTCCATCATGCATCATCGCTACTTTATGAGCAACATTTTTTACACTGAACATATCATGGGTAACGACGATCGAAGTAACTTTCAATTTTTCCGCTAACTCTTTTATAAGGTTATCAATGGAGTCAGACATAATCGGATCGAGTCCGGTAGTCGGTTCATCATACAAAATATAGTTTGGATTAGTAATCAAAGCGCGGGCAAGCCCAACCCGCTTTTTCATTCCGCCGGAAAGTTCGCTAGGCTTAAGATTTTGAATTCCCGAAAGTCCGACAAGTTCAAGTTTCTCTTCAACTAATCTTTTGATTTCCTCCTCTGCTGTTCCACTATTTGCTTCAACAAGGGGAAGCGCAACATTTTCCCCAACCGTCATTGAATCAAATAAAGCGGCTCCTTGAAATAAAAAGCCGAAATTTCTTCGAACTTCATACAATTCCCTTTCCGGAAGTTCACCAATAATTTTCCCTTCCACTTTTACAGAACCTTCTTCGGGCGAAAGTAATCCCACAATAAGTTTCAGTAATACGCTCTTGCCACAGCCGCTTCGCCCAATAATTACAATGGTTTCGCCGTCATGGATTTGAAGATCTACACCACGCAGTACTTTTTTTGAGCCGAAACTTTTATGGAGATTATTTATTTCAATCATGCATTGTTCTTTTTTAGTTTATGACAAATTTACTGCTTTGCTTTCAATTCTAAAACTTCAATTAATTCTTTAAGATAATAAAAATCATCCATCGCATACCAATGTTTCATAAAGACTGCCCGTAATGCAATAAGCGATTTCCCCCCGGGATTTTCATATTCCGGAAGCACTATTTTGGTGATTTCCGGTGAAAGTACAAACTTAGAAAGAATGAACTCGGGATTTTCTGCTTCTACCGAAAGAAGATTGTAAATAGCCTTTGTCCGTTCGTTTACTTCAGAAATATTTTTACTCACAGATCTTCGGAAGAAACAATTTATATCTAAATCCGGATAGTTCAAGTTATCATAATTTTCACTTTGCTCGATCATCTCATAAAATTTTTGCGAAGCAAGAATAGTTTGTGATAACAGTTCACCGATTCCCGAATTATTCGGCGGAATTACTTTGTACGTTAGATAACAAGCCGCTGCCGTTGCCCCGGAACGTGAACCTTCAAGTGAAAACATTCCGATATTTGGTTTATCTAACTTATGATACGTGTATGGAGCTGTATTCAAAATGATGTTGCGCAGTTCTTCATTTTTATAAAGAACCGCTCCGGCTCCATACGAAACAGAGCCTTGTTTATGCGGGTCAATAGTAATTGAATCAGATTCCGACAAGAGGAGCAATTGCTTTTCTGTGTGATTGCTCAAGGGATTTTTTTGCATAGATTGATTATAATTTTCATCTAAAAGAATCGCTCTAAAAAAACCGCCGTATGCAGCATCAACGTGTAAATGGAATTGGTATTTTTTTTTCAACTCAAGAATAACTTCAATATTATCAACGCTTCCTGTGCCGGTGGAGCCAAGGTTTGCCATTACCATCATTGCTTCATTTTTTTTGAGTTCAACTTCAAGCATTGAGCAATCAATTCTAAAATTTTTATCAACGGAAATTTCTTTGAACGCATCTATGTTTAATATTTTGCAAATCCGCTTCCACGAATAGTGAGAAACTTCCGAAAAATAAACCGTTCCTTTATTATAAAAATCACGCGCCGCCCAAAGCGCTTCCATATTTGCGAGAGAGCCGCCGCTTGTTAAATGTCCCCAGCCGGTTTTATATCCAACCATTTTTAAAAGAAGATCCACAACTTCCATTTCCATTTCCGTAGTAACTGGACCACCTTCATAAGCGTGATTATTGGGGTTAGAAAGCATGAAGGTCAAATAACCGAGTATTGTAGGAATTGCCGGGTCTTTCGCCATTTGCGCCGCATAGCGGGGATGAAAAAACGGGAAATGATTTTTACTTCGTTCTAAAAATTTTTCAAATTCTTCAACAAGTTTACCGTTGTTATATTCCGATTTCTTATAAAGAGAAATATCTTCCGGTGAATAATCTGCCCGCCATTTTTTCTGTTCATCAAGAATTTTTTCAATATATGTTTGAAGAAGAGAAATATTCTCTCCCTTTGGTCCCATAAACTGAGAAAAAAGAAAGTCGTTCATTAAAAATTCCTCTATTGATTGTTCTAAAATTACGCAAATGAAAACTATATAAGTCGCCTTATACAAAAAAAATGAGACGTTATTACAACTAAAACCTAATTTCCAAACGATGGATGATTGAAAGCATGGATGAATGAATGAATGTTCTTAATTAATGATTTACATGCAACCATGCAAACATTCAATCATTCATCTAAAATTATTTGGTATTTGTTTTTTGTGATTTCCGGTTTGTCCGGATTAGGTATTACGAAATTAAGGCTTACATAAGTCAAAATATTTTTATATTTTCTTGCAGCGAATTTATAATTTAATATGAAAGAAGTATGGCAAAAGAAAAGAAAAGAAATCAGGCTCGACAAATTGGCAAAACACCGTTACAAGAGAAAAAACCGTTATTAGATCCCAAATTAAAGAGCCGGATTGAAACGATCGTTTTTTTATTGGTTCTTTTATTCTTTTTTGTTTTGAATAATACAAGAAAAGAACCCGAAAGCGGACCTTATCCCCCATTTTATAATAAATCTGGGCAAGTATCAACCCAGTGAATCTTTCCACGATTGTATTCATCAAACTGAAAAATTATTAAGGAATTGTATGAAAAATATAGCAATGTCATTTACCTTTTTTGTCCTTTTAGTCTTCATGTTTTCAAGTCCTTCGCTAGCTCAATCAAAAAAAGCTCCAGAGTTTTCGCTTAAAGACATTGAAGGTAAGACCATAAAACTTTCCGATTACAAAAATAAAGTCGTACTGATAGATTTTTGGGCGACATGGTGCCCTCCCTGTAGGAAAGGAATTCCCGATTTAATTGAACTACAAAAAGAATTCCCCAAAAACTTTGTTGTACTTGGAATTTCGGTTGATTCGGATACAAAAGAAGATGTTCCAGGATTTGTAAAAAATTACGGGATCAATTATCCGGTTGTATACGGTGACCAGAGTACCGCAAAGTTGTTTGGCGGTGTTTCCGGAATTCCGACTTCGTTTCTTATTGATAAAAAAGGAAATATTGTTGACAAGCACGTCGGTTTAGTACCAAAAGAAACGTTAGCCAGAGGGATCAAAAACCTGTTGATAAAATAAAAGTTATGTTTTTATAAAAGCCCGATTCGTTCGGGCTTTTTACTTTCTAAAGAGATAAAGCAGCAAGGAAATGAGCAAACTCAACAATAACGAAGTGACGATCGGGAAATAAAAAGTGAATTGCTTTTTCTGAATAATAATATCTCCCGGCAGCTTCCCCGGAAAAGGAATTTTGCCAAACGACAGCAGAACAACTCCAACCAAAACAAGAACTCCACCGAAGAGTATCAATATTTTCCCTGCTTGAGAAAAATCGGAATTCATCTACTCGATTCCAAGTTTGCGCAAATTTCGTCAAAGTCGTTTGTCGGTAATTCGCATGCGAAATTTTTACAAAGATAAAAAGTCGGTTTGTTATTTAATTCTGTAAGACTTGCAGCATAATTTGCTACTCCATCAATATCCTTTGAGTTACCAGGCTCTTTATACAGCACTACTTTATTGGGAATGAACTTTTTTCTTAAATCGGAAATAGCAGCTCTAACTTTTATTTCGTTCGGTTTTCCAACGATAACAATCTCCGAACTTTCAGAGAGCATAAACTCAAGTGCGACCATAAGAAACGGGTGTCCCATCGGTGTAGCTTTTACTTGCTCATGGAAAGCGCGGCTTAAATCCAATGCTTTGTTTTCATAATCACTAATTCCGGTGTAGCGGGCGAGTTTTAGGAGATTCAGCATTGTGACCGCGTTACCTGAAGGAATTGCTCCATCGTAAATTTCTTTTTGGCGGACGATGAGCTCTTCGGCAAAATCTGAAGTAAAGAAAAATCCTCCATACACTTCATCGGCAAAATGTTTGTTGATCACTTTCTGGAATTTCTCTGCATGTACTAAATATTCAGCATTAAAGGTCGCTTCATATAATTCAAGTAAAGCAAAAATTAAAAAAGCGTAATCGTCAAGATTAGCAAATACCGCGGCTTCGTTATCTCTATAACGATGGAGTAACAATCCTTCGGGTGTTTGTAAATTAGTTAAAAGAAATTGCGTTGCGGTTTCAGCAGTGCGGACAAATTTATCTTCTTCAAAAACAGCCCCGGCTTTTGCCATGGCGGATATCATCAATCCATTCCAGTCGGTAAGGATTTTGTCATCTTTATGGGGATGAGTTCTTTTTTCCCTTTCATCAAAAAGTTTTTTTAATGATTGTGAAACCGTTGAAGAGAGCGATTCGCTTTTTAAATTGTTTTCGAAGGCAAATTCATCAATGGTTTTTAGGAGATGAAAAATATTTTCTCTGTGATGTTCTCCTTTAAAAGGATCAAGAAAATTTCCTCTTTCTTTAATTTGAAAAATATCGAAAATGTCGTCCGCATCTTCACCTAATATTTTTCTAATTTCTTCTTCACCCCAGAGATAGAATTTCCCCTCTTCCCCTTCACTGTCAGCATCTTCGGCAGAGAAGAATGCACCGTTTGAAGCAGTTAATTCACGCTGAACATACTCGTAAATTTCATAAACCGTTTGCTTGAACAATTCATTGCCGGCCACTTGATACGCTTCGGTAAAGGCTAACATCAACATCGCCTGATCGTATAACATTTTTTCAAAATGAGGGACAAGCCATTGCCTGTCAGTTGAATAGCGGTGAAATCCAAAACCAATTTGATCGTACATCCCTCCTTTACGCATACCGTTCAAAGTTTTTGTAACTATTTCAAGTGCCTCATCGGTTTTTGTCCGTTGATAATACCGGAGAAGAAATAACAAATTATGAGGGGTTGGAAACTTTGGAGAACTTCCAAACCCCCCAAATTGATGATCAAACCGCTCTCTATATTGTCTGAAAGCGAGATCCATTATAGCAGGTGTAAAGTCATTTCCAAAGCGAGCATCACTTGTTCTCTGCATTGCTTCAGTAATTTGGTAAGCAGAAGTAAGTAAATCCTGACGTTCAGCTTTCCAGAGTGCGTCAATCTTGGTAATTAAATCCTTCAATCCCATTCTCCCCTGTGTGCCCTCCTTCGGAAAATACGTTCCAGCAAAGAAGGGTTTCTTGTCGGGAGTCATCAAAATAGTAAGAGGCCAGCCGCCGCTGCCTGTTAAGACTTGACAGACCGCCATGTAAACCGAATCAATATCCGGGCGCTCCTCGCGATCAACTTTTATTGAGATAAAAGTTTCGTTCATCAGTGCGGCAACACTTTCATCTTCAAACGATTCCTTTTCCATTACATGACACCAATGGCAAGTTGAATATCCGATTGAAAGAAAAATCGGTTTGTCTTCTTTCTTTGCTTTGTTAAATGCCTCCTCATTCCACGGATACCAGCCAACGGGATTGTATGCGTGTTGGAGTAAATAAGGACTTTTCTCACTAATTAGTTTGTTTGGGATCTTATTTTCCATCTTAACCTTTATTAAAATTGTGTTAGACTTTTTTTGTTATTCAAGGGTAATGTTAAAAATTGAATTGAATTCTTTATATTTTTAAAGTAATGAATGAATTATTTATCATTTCTTTAAAGAAAATTAATGTTTACTGCTAAATGGAACAAACAATTTGTTATAAAAATTTTGATCGTTCTTGCGGTTTTTATTTTGACAATATTTTTTACCGGATTGTCGGATTCTTCAAACTCAATATGCAAAAATATTTTTAAGAATATTCGCGGTGAAGTTTTACCGGATACCAATATTGTACTTATTACCATTTCCGGTAACGATATTGCACAGCTCGGCGGCTGGCCCTTGAAAAGAAGTTATTACGCTCTGCTTATAAATGAGTTGAATAAGTACGGCGTGAAAAAAATCGGGATCGAAGTTTTTTTTAGCGGGTCTAACTCTATTCAAACGATGTACGACCATCTACTCATATCGCAGATTAATGCTGCTGCTCCTGTTGTCCTGAGTTCGGTTCCAGGGAATATGTTTATTAAGAATAACTTTTATGCGTCTGACGTAATAGAATTTCCTTCACTTAAAGAACGTGATTCTTCACTTGTCACCGGGCATTTAGGATTTTTAGAAAAAGGAATAATTCCTCTCCGGGTAAATGGTGAGAGATCTTTCTCTGCGCAAGTAGCCGGTTCGGAGGGCGTCAATGAACTAAAAGTAAATATCACTTCTTCGTGGAAATCGTTTCATCAATATGAATTGCTGGAATTTTTCTCGCTTGTAAAAGAAAGTTCACCCGGCTTACAGCAACTCCACGGTAAAATTATTTTGATCGGCGTTTCAGATGAAAAGTACACGAAAAAACTTTCGTCCTCGTTCGATGCCTCTCTACCCGGTATTGCATTTCATGCGTTTGCGGTCTCGAATTTGTTGCAGAGAAATGGACATGATGAATCACTATTTTCTTTTTCAATTTTATTCCACTTGCTTTTGCTTGTTTTTCTTCTTTTTCTTTTTGAGAAGAGAACCTTACTGCGTACCTATTTAATAACTGCGGTCTTCACTTTTGTATTGAGCATTGAATTTATCTTTTTTGGCTTTCTTAATTACGAGCTGCATTTCGCTTCGTTCTTCCTCCCATTTTTGTCATTATTTATTTTAGATATTTTCTTCTCTGTTTTGGAACGTAATTTACTTTTCGAAACGACTATTTCAGAAGCAGAAGCGCTAAAACATCTTTTAGCAAAAAAAGAACACGAGTTTGTTGAGTTGATAAAAAAGTCTGACTCTTCGTCGCTAAAAGAAAAAGAAAATCTAAAAGAAAAAATCGAACTGCTTCAAAAGGAAATCGCCCGACAGGAAAAACAGGAACAAAATGAATTGCCCTATTCGCCAAAGGCAGATGAAAAAGTGAACGAAAATTTTTGCGGTATTCTTTATCGCTCGAAAGTAATGCGTGAGGTTGTTTCGTTTATAATAAAAGCGGCGCCGACAAATGAGACTGTTTTGACTTTAGGTGAAAGTGGAACCGGAAAAGAATTAGTCGCTAAAGCGCTCCATCAAAATAGCAAACGTAAAGACGCTCCGTTCATCGCCGTCAATTGTGGTGCGCTTTCGGAGACGCTTTTGGAAAGCGAATTATTTGGGCATGTGAAAGGAGCTTTTACCGGCGCGGCTGCCGACAAGATGGGAAGATTTGAAGCGGCTGATAAAGGCACGATCTTCTTAGATGAAATCGGAGAAACATCAGAAAATTTTCAAGTAAAACTGCTTCGCATATTGCAAATTGGCGAATTTGAGAAAGTAGGTTCCGCCAAAACTTTTCGCGTTGACGTGCGGGTCATTGCCGCGACAAATAAAAAACTTGATCAATTAGTAAAAGAGAAAAAATTCCGCGAAGATTTATTTTACCGGCTTAATGTCTTCCCTATTCAGCTTCCTCCGCTTCGTGAAAGGAAAGAAGATATTCCTGCAATAGTTGAAGGAATTATAAGTCAGAATAGTTTACTTACCGGTCTTTCAAAAGCGGCGATGGAAATTTTATTGCAGCATAACTGGCGGGGAAATGTTCGGGAGTTGGAATCTGCCCTTAAGCGCGCTTTCGTTTTTGCAAATGCGGAACAGCGGACTGTTCTCCAACTTGCCGATTTACCTGAAGAACTTATAAAAGAAAAGCGACTTCATTATGAAGAACTTGTTTTAGATGCGCTTCGCCAGAAACAATTTTCTCACTCGGCGTTTAGTGAAATTGCCGCTGAACTTGAAGTGAATAGAACATTGATCTCGGAAAATTTCCGCGGATGCTGTTTTAAACTCCTGGTAAAAAATAATTTTGATTTGGAAGAAACCATTAATGAAATTGCCGCTACAGACGATGGGAAAGTCTTAGAAAAAGTGAGAGCGAAACTCGAAACTTTATTATCGAACATTCGTGAAGATGCCGTAAAAACAAATTCGAATGACTTTAAGACAGTAAAACAGAAATTACAATCGAAGTACAAAAATCTTCCTAAAAAATTTCATCCTTACTTAGATGAAATAATAAAGCATTATTTAACATAACTAAATTTACCCGAGACGTTGCTTGGGAAAAAAGCTAAAGGGGGCAAGAATATTTCTTTTCACTCGTTACCAGCTATATCCTGAAGGATATAGCTGAACGAAAAAATCATCGTAAACGATGATATCATTTAGCATTCCGCTTTAGCGGAATTTGTTCGTGCAGCACAAACCATTTATGGTTGTGCGGAATTAAAAATGAGTTTCTGTTAGTGAAAGGTGTTTGTCTTTAAGGAGGATGGATGAGTTGAGGTTTGTTTATCATCCTTGGATAAATTTAAAAGAAATTTAATTGTAGTTAAGCACTTAATTTTGTCCTTTGGGCTTGACGAAGTCAGCAATCGGTTATGCAAGACATCATTCGAAATCTAGCCATGGCTAAATGCCAAGTTAACGAATGATATAAAAGAAAATGAGTGAGATTAAACCGAAATATTTAACATTGAGATTATCAAATAAATATTCTAGTGTCACGTCACTTGTAATATGGCGTAAATAGTATTATTTTTGTCATAAAAGAAAGGTATTTTATGACAAAGTACAAAGTAACTCTGACGGAAGATGAGCACACAGAATTGATGGATACAATAAA
>Ga0210009_1000991_pt1 | contig 27131 bp, 24 predicted proteins | sample CryGeyCG2114_065_FD_185457 | JGI IMG/M metagenome (GOLD analysis project Ga0210009, IMG submission 185457) | Groundwater microbial communities from aquifer - Crystal Geyser CG12_big_fil_rev_8/21/14_0.65 (SPAdes) (version 2) | ecosystem: Environmental > Aquatic > Deep subsurface > Groundwater ...
GCACGGCTTCAGAGGAAGTAAAACTCAAAAAGATATTTTCAAGAGAACTTTATCACCCATCGGGCTTGTCCAACAAACGGTTCAGATCGCGGCTCGCTTCGCTCCCGCGATCTAACCTTATCCGTTAGATATTTTCAAGAGAACTTTATCACCCATCGGGCTTGTCCAACAAACGGTTCAGATCGCGGCTCGCTTCGCTCCCGCGATCTAACCTTATCCGTTAGATCGCGGCTCGCTTCGCTCCCGCGATCTAACCTTATCCGTTAGATGATCGCGTCATGGCCGGTTTTGGTGGCGTTACCGAATACGGTATTACTGTTCGCTGGGATAAAAATAATCTGAAAATTATCCGCCTGCTGCTGGAGCGGCGTGCGCAGTTTGTCATGTTCGGTGGTGTACGTCTGGGTAGCACGCTGAGTTTTGATGATGCCTTCGATATGGGGTTTGATCACATCGCCATGTGTCTGGGGGCCGGTGCACCGACAGTGATTCCGATGCCCAACGGTATGGCGCGTGGTGTGCGGCAGGCCTCCGATTTTCTAATGGCCCTGCAATTGACCGGGGCAGCCAAAAGCAATTCACTGGCCAATCTGCAAATGCGTCTGCCGGTCGTGGTCATTGGTGGCGGGCTGACGGCGATTGATACGGCCACCGAGGCGCTGGCTTATTATCCGGTGCAGGTGGAGAAGTTTCTGGCGCGCTACGAGGTGCTGGCCGCAGAACGTGGCGAGGCACAGGTGCGCAGTGCATGGGGCGAGGAAGAGGCACTGATTGCTGATGAGTTTTTGCAGCATGCCCGGATGTTGCGTGCAGAGCGAGCACAGGCAGAAGCCGAACATCGGCAGCCGGATATGCTGTCGCACCTCAATCGATGGGGTGGTACAACAGTTGCATACAGGCAGCGCATGATCGATGCACCGAGTTATCGGCTGAATCATGAGGAAATCATCAAGGCGATGCAGGAGGGAATTCGTTTTGCGGAACTACTCTCGCCGTTATCCATTGAGGTGGATGAGTATGGCCATGCCGAAGCGGTTGATTTCCAGTGCCAGGAATTGAATGAGCAGGGCGTGATTGTGCCGACAGAGAAAACGCTACGTTTACCCGCCCGCGCGGTTCTGGTGGCAGCGGGAACGAAACCGAATGTCGTATTGGCTCAGGAATATCCCGATCAGTTGCAGATGAATGGGAAATATTTTCAGGCTGTAGATGACGATGGCAACAAGGTCACGCCGGAGCAGAGCGTAAAGCCTGCACAGGCGCATGTGCTGACCAGCATGCATCAGGATGGCCGGGCTATCAGCTTTTTTGGCGATCTGCATCCGTCGTATGCCGGAAATGTGGTGAAGGCGATGGTCAGTGCCACACAGGGATATCTGACGATTGAGCGGATTCTGGCCAGAAGCAAGCCAACAGAAGTTCAGGCAGATGCGCTGATGCGTCAGTTTGCCGATGAGTTCATCGCCTCTGTGCACAAGGTGGAGCGGCTGACGCCGAACATTGTTGAGATCACGGTGCGGGCACCGCGTGCTGCCCGTGCATTCAGCCCCGGCCAGTTTTATCGGCTGCAAAATTATGAGAGCTATGCAAAACAGGTGGATGGTACGCTGCTGGCGATGGAAGGTCTGGCACTGACCGGAGCCGAGGTTGATGCAGAGAATGGACTGGTATCGATGATTCTGCTGGAGATGGGCGGTTCATCAGATTTATGCGCGCATCTGAAGCCGGGTGAACCGGTGGTGCTGATGGGGCCGACAGGCTGCCCGAGCGAGATTGTCAGCGGCGAAAATGTGCTGCTGATCGGCGGCGGGCTGGGTAATGCTGTGCTCTTCTCCATCGGTTCGGCGCTTCGTAAAGCAGGTTCGAAGGTGCTCTATTTTGCCGGATATAAGAAAATCATCGACCGCTACAAGGTGGACGAGATCGAGGCGGCAGCGGATGAAATCCTCTGGTGCTGTGATGAAGCACCGGGCTTTGTGCCGGGGCGTCAGCAAGATAAACATTTCGTCGGCAATATGCTTGAGGCACTGGTGGCTTATGGCAATGGCGATCTGGGTGAGGTGGAAATTCCATTAAATCAGATTGACCGCATGATTGTTATTGGTTCGGCAGGCCTGATGTCTGTCATTGCCGATGCCAGACACGGCATACTCAAGCCCTACCTCAAGCCCGAACATATTGCGCTGGGCTCCATCAACAGCCCGATGCAGTGCATGATGAAGAAGATTTGCGCCCAGTGCCTGCAACCGCACAAGGATCCGAAAACCGGCAAGGAAGCCGGGGTGGTATTCTCTTGCTTCAATCAGGATCTGCTACTCGATGCGGTTGACTTCAAGGCGCTGATGCAACGCCTCGGGCAGCAGTCGGTGCAGGAAAAGCTCACCAAACAATGGATTGATCGATGTTTGCGGCAACTTGGCGAGAGATGATTGAGGTTATCTCCCGCCTTGTCCGCGAACCCTGTTCGGGTTTGCACAAGCCCAAACCACTGGTCGGACCGCTAAAGGGATATTGGTCAGTGCCCTGAATTGAAAAGATTGACTCATTTATCACCTCGACGGCAATCTCCTGCTCATCGCTTCTATTGCAGGGCATTTCGACGATCATTAAGGGGATGAGCGATAACGCGAAAGGCAGATATGGCAGCGGAAGAGCAAAGCGTTATCCCCCGATAAATTGAATCGAGTAGATGTCATCGGAATTTCACGGGTTAATATTTCAACCCTCTCTTTCGGGGCCGTTCTGTAGGGGCTTGCTCTCTGCCGTCTCTACCCATACGATACAAGCCCCTATTCATTGCAAGGTTTTTTGGCGAGTTCGCATGGCCTTCCGGCAGGGGCAGGGCAGGAGGAAACATGATTCTGATAGTTGACGATAACGATTCCATTCGAGAAATGCAGGCCGCAGTACTGAAATCGGCCAATTACCCTGTCCAGACAGCGGCAAGCGGCCTGGAGGCACTGCAACTTGTCAGCCAAAGCTGTCCAAAGCTTGTGATGCTCGACGTTACCATGCCGGGAATGACCGGTTATCAGGTGCTTGAGAAGTTGCGTGAAATGTACGGTGAGGCACTGCCGATCATCATGGTCAGCGCCCTGTCTGAAGAAGAGGAACGTGATCGGGCAATCTCGTACGGCGCCACCGACTACATCAGTAAACCGTATAATATCCCTTCAGTGCTGAACTGCGTGAAGCGTTTTATGCCCGGTACGGCGACATGAGCCCGTCGATCTTCAGGCTGGCCATTGTTGGGGCCGGGCGGGGTGGGGTGGCCCTGCTGCAGGTGATGCAGGAGGATAGTGATATCGAACTGGTCGGTATTGTCGATGCACGAAGCGATGCACCGGCCCTGGTCATGGCGGCTGCGCGTGCGATTCCGGTGTTTCAGGAGATCGAAGCCCTGCCCGAATGTGACATGATCATCAATGTGACCGGCTCTGCCGAGGTCTCCGCTCAGTTACGCAGCCATTTTTCTGCCGATGTCGAGATCATGGAAGGGAAGGCGGCCTACTTCTTCTATGATCAGGTCTGCAAGCGCAATAACGAAAAGGAGCAGAGTGAACGGCTGCTGGCCGAGTTCGAAAAGCTGAACCGGGTTGCTCGCCAGCTCAATGCCACCGACGATCTCGACGAGATGCTGCAGCTGGTGCTCGACGAGGCGAAGCTGGTTACCGGTTCGCCAGCCGGCACCATCTCGCTTTACGACAAGCAGAGCCGGGCACTGTCGCTCCACTGCTCGCGTGGCTTTTCAACCGACTTTAAACAGCAGGAGCCGTGGATCATCCGCGAGGGGGGGCTGACCGAACGTATCCTCTCCGGGCGCAAGCCATTCGTGGTGCCGAATGTCTCTGAGTCGAGTGAATTCAACCTCAACCGGCTGCTGGCCGACGAGGGGGTCGAGGCGCTGGTGGCGGTGCCGCTGGCACTGGGCAACGAGAATGTCGGCATTCTCTACGTCAATGATTTTGCCGGGCGCGAGTACGACGACGATCAGGTATGTGTCCTCGATTTGCTGGCCAACCAGGCGACGCATGCCATCCAGAAAGCGCGGCTGTTCCAGGCTATCAAGCAAGAGAAGAAGGAGCTTAAATCGCTGAACGAGCATCTTGAGGTGCGCGTTATGGAGCGTACCCGTGAGCTGACCCGGGCCAACAAGGAGCTGGTCCGGGCCAGTCAGGCGAAGTCGCAGTTTTTGAGCAATATGTCGCACGAGTTGCGCACGCCACTGACTTCGATCAATGGTTTTTCCGAATTCCTGCTCGACGGTTTTGTCGGCCCTCTCAACGAGGCACAGAGCAAGTATCTCACCAACATCAATGTCTCCGGCAATCATCTTTTGGAATTGATCAACGGCATACTTGACCTCTCCAAGATCGAGGCAGGCAAGACCAGTCTGAAGCTGGAGCAGGTCGAGGTCGATAAACTGCTTGATGAGGTGATGCTGGTGCTGGAGGGATATGCCAATAAGGCCACCGTTCGCCTGAAACTGCAGTGTGCAGGGGATATTCCGACACTGCGGCTCGATCGCACCAAGTTTAAACAGATCCTCTACAACCTCTGCTCCAACGCCATCAAATTCAGTCCTGAGGGGGGCGAGGTCACGGTTGTGGTTGCGTATGATAAGTCCTCGTTTATCAGCGGCCGTGAGGAGCTCTATGCCACTTTGTCAGTGACAGTTCGAGATCAGGGAATCGGCATATCGCCGGAGGATCAGGAGAAGATTTTCAACCCCTTCGAGCAGGCGGACGGCTCACATGCCCGCAACTTCGAGGGTACGGGGTTGGGCCTGACGTTGACCAAGCGCCTGGTCGAGATGCACGGTGGCCAGATCGAGCTGGAGAGTTCGATAGGTGCGGGTAGCTGTTTCTCCTTTGTAGTGCCGGTGGAGACGGAGGCGGTGCAGACGAAGGCGAATGAAAGTGAGCACTTGGCTTGTGCGCCTGCTGAAGTTGTGCTGCACCACAAACCGTTGTTGCTGACCGCCGATGCACCATTGATTCTGATTGTCGACGATGATGCCTCTTCATTGGAGATCAACACCCTCTACCTCTCTGAGGCGGGCTATCGGGTTTGTCATGCCCGCAATGGCGATGAAGCGCTTGAGGTGGCCCGCAAGAAGCGGCCATTCCTGATTCTTCTCGATGTGATGATGCCGGGCAAGGATGGCTGGGAGGTATTGCAGGAGCTGAAGCTTGGTGCTGAAACCTCCGATATCCCGGTGATTATGTGCACGGTTTCCGAAAACGAGGAGCTGGGTGTGGCTCTCGGGGCCACCGACTACCTGACCAAGCCGATTGATCGCAAGCAACTGGCCTCCAAGCTGAGTATGCTGATGCAGGGTGGAAAGCGGCGTCGGCGGACCATGCATGTTCTGGCCATCGATGATGATGAACAGATTCGCGAGCTTTATGCAGCTACCCTTGCGAGCCAGGGCTACAAGGTGCACACGGCCGTTAATGGTCCTGAGGGCTTGCGTATGGCCGGGGAGTTGGAGCCCGATATCATCCTTCTCGATCTGATGATGCCCGGTATGGACGGCTTTGAAGTGGCGGAGAAGCTAAAGCAGCAACCGCGAACCCGGGATATTCCAATCATCGTCGTCAGTGCCAAGGAGCTGACAATAGGTGATCGCATGCGGCTGAAGGGGCATATTGAGAAGTGCGTCGGCAAAGCCAGTTTCACACACGAACAACTGCTGGGTGAGATTCGCCAGTTTGAGACCCTCTATCCGCAGCAGGCTGGCTTGCAGGATTCGGTTTCGAGTCTGCTCAACCATCGCTATTTCCAGATTCGTCTCAGTCAGGAAATTACCCGTTCACAGCGCAACTGCAAGAGCCTCTCCTGCGTAATCTTCGATCTCGACGGTTTCGGAAAATATCGTGAACTGGTTGGAGAAGCCTATGTGCATGCCACGCTGCGCAAGGTGGGCGATATCCTTCTCGGTAATCTTCGTGCTTCCGATATCGTTACCCGCCATCGTGTTGATGAATTCGCCATGATTCTCACTGAAACGGAGCTGGAGCCGGCCTTGCTGGTGGCGAATCGCATCAAGGGGATGATCGAGTCCTATCCCTTCCCTGGCGAAGAGAAACTGGAGAGCGAGAGGCTGACGGCCTGTGTCGCAATTGCCACCTTCCCGAACCATGGAGAGACGGCCGAAGAGCTGATGGGTCATTGCCACGAGCTGATCCGGGCCACTAAGGCGGAGGGGAGCAATCGCCTTGCCTACCGCCAGAATAACGAGGTAGTCATCAAATGAGCCTGACTGGACGCAAGATCACTATTGTTGACGATACCCAGAGCAACCTTATGCTGTTCACGGCATTACTGGAGGTGCACGGCGCTGAGGTTTCGACCGTGACGGGCGGGCGTGAGTTTTTTGAGCGCCTGAGTGAGCTGACACCGGAGCTGGTTCTGCTCGATATCCAGATGCCGGAGATGGACGGCTATAAGGTGCTGGATCGTCTGCGGACGGAGAAGCCCGCTACACTGCCGGTGATTGCCCTGACAGCCCATGCCATGAGCGGTGACCGGGAGAAGATGCTGGAGCGTGGGTTTACAGGCTATATCCCCAAACCGATCAATACGCGCGAGTTCCCCGATCAGGTGGCTGCCTATTTCAGTGGAGGTGGAGCTTAGTCCTCAACTTTATCTGCTTTTTCAGGCTGGCCTGCCTCCGGCCGACTGTGCGGAGCTTGAAATGGGGTATTATGATCCTGTCATTTGAGCATAGGCCACTCCATTTTCGCGGATGCTTGCGAGTAAATACGATGCATTCAGGGGTAAGGTCAGGGTACTCATTGCTTGCTGATTATGTTGCATTTATTCACCAATTCACTGACCGCCACCTTTCTTTTTCAGCGAGCTGAGAAAGGGTGTTGTTGCGGATGTCTTAACACATCAGCCTGAACTCTGATAATTTGCTACAATAGAATCGTGCGAGCCAACTATTCGGCGGCGTGAGGTGTGCGATGATTGATGATCTCAAAAATGGTGAATCATGGCGGATATTCCGCATTATCAGTGAGTTTACAGAAGGGTTTGATAAATTGTCGGACATCGGGCCGGCGGTTTCGATATTCGGTTCTGCTCGTTTGTCACCCGAAGACCTTTATTATCAGGCGACGGTTGAGCTGGCTGAGCTGCTGGCGAACAATGGCTTTGCGGTCATCTCCGGTGGCGGGCCCGGCATTATGGAAGCGGCCAACAAGGGGGCGGCTAAAAGCAAAAATATGTCGATTGGCCTGAATATCATGTTGCCGATGGAGCAGCAGCCTAATCCGTATCAAAAAGTATCGCTGGCATTCCGGCACTTTTTTGTGCGCAAGGTGATGTTTGTGAAGTATTCAATGGGCTACATCTGTATGCCCGGCGGTTTTGGTACGCTGGATGAATTCTTTGAGGCTCTGACACTTATTCAGACGCACAAGGCATACCCGTTTCCGCTGGTGTTGTTTGGTTCTGAGTTCTGGCAGGGGTTGCTTGACTGGATTAACGGGCGGATGCTGGAAGCTGGTGTTATCAATGAAAATGATCTGAAACTGATTTCTGTCACCGACGATCCGCAAGAGGTGCTGGCCATTATGAACCGTCATCACGAGTGGAAAAAGGAACGCGTTCTTGAAGCAAAAACAGAGAAAGAAAATCAGTAATGCCTGGATCGGCTGCTGCGATGATCGTACCGAAGTTACGCCATGCCTGGGGAGGTCCGGATTTTAAGACCATGCTTAAACAGGAGCTGGAGAAGCTGGGTGTTGATGAGCTGCCTCTGCAACAGGGGCTGACATCGGGAAGCCATGCTTTGGACGATGACATTGAGGTGATGATATTCAATGTTTCAGAGTCGGAAGGTGTCATTTTGGCCAGAGCAGGCATTTTCTACAAAAGCATGATTGCCGGATGCAGTTGTGCGGATGATCCCACGCCTGTTGATGAGGTCACCGAGTATTGCGAAGTGACGATTGAGATTGATGAAAATTCGGCCGCGATGGTCATCACGTTATTGCCTGCTCAGCCATAGAGCTGTAAAAAACCTTATTTGAATATTGACTGGCATCACTCGTTTGGGTGATTCTTTTGTCTGAATCATCGGTTATGGTTCAGCCATTCGCACTTGCAGGATCGGGAAGGGGGCTGCGTATACCTATGACAAGCAGATATTGGCTGCCGAACCTTGCGCCGGTGACTACGCTATTGATCGGGGTTGTGTTTGCTCTGAGCATTGTTTTTGCTGCCATTATTTATGAGAAGTCGATGCCGTCGCTTGGCATTGAACTGACGGGCAATGCCGGGTTTGTCGTGGTCGAGCAGGTTGCCGATGGGCCGCTTCAGGGAAAAATGAATGTTGGTGATGTTATTCTGACCATCGGTGTTGAAGATGGAGCAGCGCTGTCACTTACGCCCGATATGCTGATTGAAGAGCCGAACAGCCTGCTCGGATATGCAGCACTGAACGATTTTTTGCATCGACAGCAGCAGGTGTCGGATATGATGCGAAATAATGCAGTCCAGCTAACGACTGGCGATAGCCAGCAGCTGACAGTGCAGCCGCTGCAAGACAGGCCACTGGTCCAAATTCCGTCTACATTCTGGCTACTTGTGCTGTTCGGTTTTACTGTCTTTGTTATCGGTGTTGCAGTGTGGAGCTTTCGGCGTGGTCAGATTCATACCCGAATTCTTGCCGTGGGTGGATTCGGACTGTTTATCGGTGCAATCGCGGCTGCCATTTATGCTTCACGGGAAATTGCGCTGCCGCAGTATGACTTACTTGCCCTGATCGCCTGTAACGACATGGGAATCATGTTGTTTGCTTATTCGATGGTGCTTCTGCTCTGGTATTATCCGACGCGTTTGTTTGCTTTTCCGATGGCCCGAGTGGTTTATATACTGGTCATTGCAGTCTGGTTTATGCAGGTGATGCAGAGTGCCGAAATCGTTCATTCATTCTACAAATACATTTTGGCCTGGGCATTGATTCTCACCTTTGGCACGTATCAGTGGCGCCGGACCAGACAATCACCGCTTGATCGGGCTGCGCTCAAATGGCTGGTGCTGACCATTGCCATCATGGCCACTCTGATTGCAGTAAGCTGGTATATTCCGATCCTTTACGGCAGTCAGCCAGTTGCCTCCATTACGACGAGTTTCGGACTGGTGTTTGTACTTTATATCGGTTTGGTTCTTGGCGTGATTCGCTATAAGCTTTTCGAGCTGGAGCGCTGGTGGATCGATATCTGGATCTGGCTGGCCAGTGGTCTGATGGTGGTTTCGGTTGATCTGCTCTTTTTCTTGATGATGGAGATGGCTTTTATTCCATCACTGGCTATTGCCGTACTGTTAATCGGTTGGGTGTATTTCCCGCTTCGGCAAAAGGTTCTTGCCTGGTTGCGACCGGACTCCAATCGCAGGTTTGAGAAATATATTCCGGATATGATTGGAACCCTGTTTGATCAGGAGCGCTACCCTTCATCCGATGAAAAACTGAGAGCTCTGGCGAGGGACGCATTTGTACCCTTAGGCATCAAGGAGATTCGCTCGGCTGATAGTGATATTAAAATTGCCGATAGTGGTCTGACATTGCACATTCCTATGTTTGAGGCAGGTAAAATGCTTGAGCTGAGTTCGTGTGGGCGCGGCAGTCGTCTGTTCTCAGATGAAGATGAGCGAATGGCTAAAACATTAAGGGGACTGGTTGATCGAGCGGTTTCTTTAAAAGCAGCACAGGAGGCGGGAGCATCGGTGGAACGTGAACGTATCATGCGTGATTTGCATGATGATGTGGCGGCTCGCCTGTTGAGTCTTGTGCACTCGGTGCCGACCGTGCAGCTGGAGGATCAGGCGCGCTCAGCGCTGTATGCCTTGCGCGATACCATCTACAGCCTGGAAAGAAATGAGCGTATAGCATTTCAAGAGGTATTGTTATCCATTCGGGCGTATGTCGATGAAGCTGTAGCTGGTTATCCACTGCGTCTGGAATGGCAGGATTGCGGCTATTGCTCTGAAATCAGTCTGAGCTCCAGGCAACAGATCAATATGCAACGGGTGGTGCAGGAGGCCGTTGCCAATGCGCTTAAACATGCTTCACCATCAATGCTGAGAATCGAAGTGAGTCTTGAGGAAACCCTGTGCCGACTGCTGGTATGCCATGATGGCGAGTTCAGCTCTCCGGATGAATGGGTTGCCGGTCAGGGCTTGCACAATATAAAAACCCGAGCACGTGAACTTAATGGTGAAGCGAAGTGGCATGTGCCGGATGATGGACGATGCTGCATGCAGCTAGTGTTTCCTGTCCTGAGAAGGGAGGTGGCATGAAAAGTGCGCTTATTTTAGAAGATCATTCGGACGTTCGCTTGTGGATGGTCTCCATGTTGCAAAAAGCCTTTGGTGATTTACACGTGGTTCAGGCATCAACAGTCGAGCAGGCAATGAAGAAAATTCAGCAGGAACCGTTTGATCTGGCTTTGATTGATTATCAACTTCCGGATGGCTGCGGGGTGGATGTGATTCGTGAGATCGTCCGCATGTCATCGCAAACCTATAACCTATTGTGTGATTGCCACTATTTTTGATGATGACAGGCGAATCCTTGAAGCGCTTAAAGCAGGTGCTAAAGGTTATTTGCTCAAAGAACAACCGGAAGGGAAACTAATCGATAGCTTACAAGGCATTCTCAAAGGCGAGCCACCGCTGTCGCCGGTGATAGCGCGTAAGCTGATCCGGCATTTTCATGTTCCGGCGCCAGTCGAGGGCCCCGGTCATGAAACCTTATCACCGCGTGAAGTTGAAATTCTGACGCTGGTTGCGCAGGGCTTGAACCGCCAGGATATTTCGCAAAAGCTCAGTATTTCCACGCACACCGTGGCTTCGCATATACGGAACATATACGGCAAGCTCGATGTGAATTCCAAAGCGAAAGCCACGGTCAAAGCCGTACAGCTGGGGCTGATCGATTATTAATACTTTGAGCGAATAACCAATAGTCTGACCGAACACGAATAGTCTGACCGAATAAGTATTGCCGGTCGATTCATACCGATAGATCAGGGTTTGATTCGTGGGTTTTGTTGAGGGCACAGCCCAAGATATTGCACCATCGGGTCGAAATCGCGGTCGGAATAGAGCAGGGGAAGGGCATGCTCAATGCAGTAGGTGGCAATCATGACATTGATGGTTTTGCGGACGGTGATGCCTTGTTGCCGCAGTTTGCGATAGTTCTCGGCTGACTTGACTGCCATCTCCGGACCAAGCATGGGCATGATGGCGAAATTCCCCAATAGCTCTTGTGCTTTTTTGAAGTCGGATTCCTTGCGAAAACCCTGTAATACTTCTGCCAGAATCAGATCACCAATCATGATTTCTTCGCTGTCCAGCGCCGCATCCAGGGCATCGGTTTCAGTACTTTGTCGGCCATTGAAATAATCAATCCAGACAGATGAATCAGCCACCAGCGGCAAGCCTGAATAATTCATGAACTGTCCGCTCAACGATCCGTGCGCATGGCATCCAGATTATCATCCCAGACGAGCTTGCCGCGCCAGGCTTTGACGGATTGTTGTTTTTTCAGGCGAGTCAGCGTTTTCAGGCCTTCTTCAACGATGCCGCTTTTGGTGGTGATTCCGGTTAACTGCTGTGCTTAGGCTATCAGATGGTCATCGAGAACGATATTTGTACGCATGACATACCTCTGTGTGTATTGATTCATGGAAACGCACACCCCAAGTCGAAGTGAAGCAAAAAATATCCACTAACCAGTTTATGAACCGGGATAAATCCGGAATAGAACTCATGATTTGCAAGATGGTTGAGAGCTGTTTATTTGCTATGGCCGCGAAAGATTGATGATCTCGCGGATGTTGTAATGATCCGAGCCACCTGCTTGTTGAACAATCTCACCCATAACTTCATCCAGTGTCGGTCGCTCGTTTTTGTACAGCAGGCCGACCGGTTCTTTATCTTCAAATTGATAGATCAGACGCATCGCCTTGCGCAGGTCGCTGACGTCATGGTCAGCCGGAATATCTTCGATGATCTCCTTGAAATAATCGGCGGTGTCGAGTTTGTTGAAGGTGATGCAGGGGCTGAGGATATGGATGTAGGCAAAACCCTTGTGGGCCAATCCGCCGCTGATCAGGTCGGCGCACATTTTCGCATTGCCGGCATAAGCCTGCGCCACATAACTGGCACCGTAAGTGAGCATATACAGCAGCGGTCTTAACGGCTCTTCGAAACCGCCGTAGGGGGTGGTGTAACCTTTCATTGCTTTGCGTGATGTCGGTGAGAATTGCCCCTTGGTCAGGCCGTAGATGTGGTTGTCCATCAACACATAGGTGAGGTTGATATTGGTGCGTGCCAGTGGCGACATGTGGCCGCCGCCGATAGAGAAACCATCGCCATCACCACCGGTGATCAATACCTCCAGATCAGGGCGGGCCAGCTTGACGCCCGTGGCGACGGGGCCTGCACGGCCATGCAGGGTGTGCATTTTGTAAGCTTTGAGGAAGTAGGGCAGGCGTGAGGAGCAGCCGATGCCTGAAATGTTCACCAGATTTGCCGGATCTATATTCAGCTCGGCCAGGGCACGGTAAACACCCGCCAGCACGCCGTAGTTGCCGCATCCGGCACACCACACCGGCTGCACACCGGAATCGTAATCTTTCGGTTTTACAGCTTTGATGGGAATCGTCTCACTCATAACAGCTCCCTGATTTTGGCGATGATTTGTGCCGGTGTGAAGGGCAGGCCACTACATACGGCATGGGATACGGGTTTTAGTGAGGTCTGTGCCCGGATCAGCTGGGCCAGTTGCCCCTGATGATTCACTTCAACAACCAGCAAGGAGTTGCAGTTTTCGGCAAATGCCTCGTATTGTTCTGTTTGCATGGGCCACATCAGCCGGGGATAAAAGCCTTTCACCCGGATGCCCTGGGCTCTGAGCTCGGCCAGAGCTTCGCGCACCACGCCAATGGTACTACCCCAGGCAATGATGCCGACATCGGCCAGATCGATGCCATCACCATCGATTTCCACCGGACGGAATGACTCCGCCAGCGATTTGAGTTTGTCAAAGCGTTTGCTTTCCATGGCCTCGTGATTGATGGCTGAGTAGTTAGGGGTGCCATCGGCGTTGTGTTCCAGTCCGGTGGCAATATGCAGGGCGCAGGGTGTGCCCGGATCTGCCATGGGTGAAATAAAATCCTCCGTCATGGCGTAGCGGTGATATTCGCCTTCACCGTTCCAGCGTTTGCGCTCCACCACTTCAATGGTATCCGGGTCGGGGGTGGGGATGGTTTGTGTGGAAAAGGCCAGTGAGCTCTCCGAGAGCAGGATAACCGGGCACGCATAATGCTCGGCCAGATTCAGTGCATCGACGGTTGTGCGGACACAGTCAGCGACATTTTCCACTGACAGCACGATGCGCACGGCATCGCCATGGCTGCCGTAGACAGCGGCCAGCAGATCGGATTGCTCATGTTTGGTCGGCATGCCGGTTGAGGGGCCGCCGCGCTGCACATTGACCACAACGACCGGTGTTTCACTCATGAAAGCAAAGCCCAGCATTTCGCTCATCAGCGACATACCCGGTCCGCTGGTGGCGGTCATCGCCTTTTTGCCTGCGAAAGAGGCACCAACAACCTGTGAGATGGAGGCGATTTCATCTTCGGCCTGAATCAGTGTGCCGCCCATTTTTGGCAGATTCACCGCCAGATATTTGGCAATCTCGCTGGCCGGGGTGATGGGGTAGGCGGAATAAAAGTGCAGGCCGGCGATCAGCGCGCCAAGGCCAATGGCCTCGTTACCGGAGAGCATGATGACATCGTTTTCCTTCTTTCCCTCGGGTAGTCGCCAGTGGTCGGTTTTGCTCAGCGTTTTTGCATATGCTGCGCCCTGCTCAAAAGCGTCCAGGTTGGCTTTTACAACGACTTCTCCTTTTTTGCCAAAGGTATCGGCAAGCACCTGCTTCAGCGCTGCAGCAGGGATGTCGAACAGTTGTGACAGGGCTCCGAGCGCTACCATGTTCTTGCCTTTTTTATGCGCGAGATTCTTGGCGATGTGGGTCATGGGAATGGGGTAAGCATGCACGCCGTGGGGAATCTCCGGTGAAAATGCTGCGTCATAGACCAGTGCCGTGCCGGGTAGCAGTCGCTCGCGATTTATCTCGCAGGCTTCACTGTTCAGGGCGCAGAAGATGTCAAAGGTGTTGCCCTGATTGTAAGGTGTCTGGCTGCCGGTACGCACCTGATACATGGCATAACCACCGCGTACTTCGGCAGGGAAAGTCTTGAAGGTGTAGACGCCAAGGCCTGAGCGGGCGCAGGCCGCAGCAATAAAATCACCGCAGGAGATGACCCCTTCACCACCGTCGCCAGCGATGCGGATGATCAGGTTATCATGTTGGTATGTAGGCATGGTCACGTCCTGAAAAAGAGTATTTACCTGTCACTGAGTATAGCAGGTGCAAAAGCAGAAATGTCATCTGAACCCGAAATTGAATCGGTCAGGATTGTTTCTTGCCGGATGCGTCGGGAGAACGATAGTCTGAAGCTTACGTTTCCGCTTGCAGGGCCGCTTCCAGGGCCGATTTGATGCGGGGCGATTGGATACGTTGGGGGGAAATCTATGGAATCTTTGATTGTCGGCGGTGTTGGTATCGCTTTGCTGATTTGGACGATTAGCATTTACAATGGCTTTGTTGCACTGCGAGCCAGCCGTGATGCGTCATGGTCGGATATCGATGTGCAGCTGACGCGGCGCTACAATTTGATTCCGAATCTGGTGGAAGTGGTTAAGGCATACGCCAGACATGAACAGGATACGCTGGAGCAGGTGATTCGGGCCAGACAGCAGGGCATGGATGCTTCAACGGTTACCGATCAGGGTGCCGCCGAAAATATGCTCAGCACATCATTGCAGCGGCTGTTTGTGCTGGCGGAGAGTTATCCCGATTTAAAAGCCAATGGTAATTTTATGGATCTGCAACATCAGCTCAGTGAAACCGAAGATCTCATCCAGAATGCCCGGCGTTATTACAATGCGGTGGTGCGTGATTACAACACTAAAGTTGATTCATTTCCCGATTTATTGATTGCTCGTTTGCTGCATTTTGCAGTGGCGGATTATTTTGAGATGGATGACATCATCCAGCGCTCAGCGCCACAGGTATCACTGTCATGATACTACGCCGGGGTGATTTTTGCCGTTTAGGGCTGATGCTTTTTGCTTTGCTGGCCTGTGCGATGCCAGCGCGTGCCGAGATGATTCAGGCCTATGATGTCGATCTTACAGCTACGGCAGATGGCAGGCTGAGCGTTGTGGAAACGATAGCCTACGATTTCGGAGACTTGCAGCGGCACGGCATATTTCGGGATATTCCTGTCATGGTGCCAGCACCATGGGGGGGGACGAAAAAACTGAACATCCACGATGTGCAGATCACTCAGGATGCTCACTCAGCGCAGTGGCAGGAGTCTTCTGTCAGTGGAGATGCGGGGCCTATGCTTCGCTTTCGAATTGGGGATGCGGATAGCACGGTGACGGGGCGTCATCTGTATGTCATCCGTTATCAGGTGGATGATGCAGTGCTGGCTGCGGGGGAGCGTGATGCCTTCCGCTGGAATGCGATTGGCAGCGGCTGGAATATCCCCATAGGCCGGACATCGGTTCGCCTTCACTTGCCAAAGGCATTGCAAGGTCATGCCGATCTGCAACAGCAATTTTTTACCGGCGGGTGGGGCAGCACTGCCAGTCGGGGAAAAGGCGACTGGAATGCGGCCGCAGGCATCTACACGGTTTCTATCAGCCATTTGAACGCGCATGAAGGGGTAACTGTCGAGGTTAGTTTCCCTGCCGGTGCCATTGAGGCTACGGCACATCCTTCAGAAGATGCATTGCTTGGTTCTGTTGTGTTGCGCCTGTGGGCATGGCCGTTGTTGCTGTTGGGGCTGGCTCTGGCATGGCGGCATTGGTGGCGTGTCGGGCGTGATCCGAATGCCGGTTCGGTGGCGGTTTGCTATAAACCACCGAAAAATCTTGATGCAGCTGAAGCAGGTCTTTTACTGGATCAATCGCTTGATGCTGTCGATCTGGGCAGCGCTGTCATCGAACTGGCGCGGGATGGTTTTCTGAAAATCGGGCATCCGGTCAATGATGGTATCGTGCATAAAATATTCGGCAAAGATGTGCCTGTACTGGAGTCACTGCGAGCCGAAGAAGAGTGGCAGACGCTTGCACCATACAAGCAGCATCTGCTACACGCGTTGTTTTGCTATGGAAAACGTTTTACGCCAGGTGTAACGGAAACTGAGGCAAGGGTTCAGATCAGAAAAGCGTGGCTGGATAAGGCCAAATCACGCATCCATGAACGGGTGGTCGAGCACGGGCTTTTTTCGTCGAACCCGGAGAAAGTGCGCAACCATTATCTGTTGTGGGCCGTGGGTATTACGCTACCGCTGCTGTTGCTGGCATTTTGGAACTCATTGTTACCCCACATCGTCAAATTGGGGTTGTTTCTGATCATCGGGACTGTTTGCTTTTTTGGGGTAAGTTTTGTGTGGGGTAATCGTCTTCGCAAGATTGTGTTACTGACAGCCGGCCTGATTGGGATGGGATATTTTTTACCGCCGCTTATCAGTGTCGACGCGTTTGAATTTCCCGGTTGGTTGCCTATTTTGATGGATCCCATACTTCCTGCTTTGTTGCTGATGGTCGGACTGCTGTTTTTCGCCTGGCAGATGCCGCAGCGAACGCTGGCCGGGGCACGTGTGCTGCGTGAATTGCTAGGTTTCAGAGAGTTTATGCAACGGGCGGAACTACCGCGCCTGCGCCTTTTTTTACGGGAAGACCCGAATTATTTTGAGCAGACACTACCCTTTGCGGTGCTGTTTGGACTGGTTGATGAATGGTCAAAGCGGTTTGAGGATTTAACGCCGATGCCGCAGTGGTATAGTGGCAATCATTTCAGTCACCTTGGTCATGATATGCGCGTACTTGGCAGTTCGGGTATCACATCATCTCCCCCGGCCAGTCAAAGTGGCGGCTCTTCCGGTGGTGGTGGATTCTCCGGTGGCGGTGGCGGTGGCGGCGGTGGTGGATCATGGTAGCCACAACGCTTTGACGATTGCACAATTCGTTTGCATCAAGCTCGTTGCACTTGCGTTGAGATTCGAGGGTTGGGTTTTATTAAGTACAATTCAGGGCATCGGATGGATCTCTGAGAGGAAGGAATCGCGTGGCTAAGAAAAAGAAAAAATTGAAACACGTTTATCCGGTGCTGGTCGGCTTGATGGGGGCTGGCAAAAGCAGTATCGGCCGTCGTTTGGCGCATAAGCTGAAGTTGCCGCTGGTCGATCTGGATGAAGTCATTGTTGCGCGTGCCGGCTGCACGATTCCGCAGATTTTCGAGCAGCGTGGCGAAGATGGCTTTCGAGAGCTGGAGAGCCAGCTGCTGCGCGAATGCCTGGGGCAGCCCTCGGTGTTGGCGACGGGTGGCGGTATTGTCATGCGTGAACAGAACAGGCAACTGCTGAAGGAGCATCCGCCAGTGATCTGGCTGAAGGCATCGCCGGAATTTCTTGCCGCACGCATTGATGGCGACAGCAATCGGCCACTGATTGCCGCTGGCGATACGCTGAATAAATTGCAGACACTGGCCGAGATCCGCTATCCGCTGTACGAGGCCTGCGCCGATCATGTGTTGCCTCGTGGCGACATGAAGAAAAAGGAAGCGCTGCGAGATATTCTGGGTTTTCTGAAACAGTGGAAGCGCAGCAGAAAACAGGGTGTGTAAGTTTTTTCCGGCGGGCGCGACCAAGCATGGTAAATACTGATATTCAGGAGCGGTATCATCAATGTTAGCGACTGTGGAATTACTGAAGGCGACTGATTTTCCCCGCATTACGCGGAAAAATATCGAATCATTACAGGTGAATCTTGGTTATCTGTGTAACCAGAGCTGTGTCCATTGCCATGTCAATGCAGGGCCCCGGCGTAAAGAAATCATGACGAAGAACAGCATCGACAGCGTCATACGTTTGCTTGAAAAGGGTGATGTGAGAACGCTCGACTTAACTGGCGGCGCACCGGAAATGAATCCGCATTTCCGCCATCTGGTGCAGCGCGCGCGGGCATTGGGTGTACGCGTCATTGACCGTTGTAATCTGACGATTCTGCAAGAGGACGGTTATGCCTGGCTAGCGGATTTTCTTGCCCGGCACGGGGTTGAAGTGGTGGCTTCGTTGCCGTGTTATTTGAGCGAGAATGTTGATGCCCAGCGCGGCAACGGTGTGTTCGACGCCAGTATTGCCGCCTTGAAAAAACTCAATGCGCTGGGTCATGGCAGGGATGATTCCGGTCTGAGTCTGACGCTGGTGTACAATCCGCAGGGAGCGAATCTGCCGCCTGCCCAGGCGAGTCTGGAGGCGGCCTACAAACGCGAGTTGGATCAGCGTTTTGGTATCCATTTCAATCAGCTGTTTACCATCACCAATATGCCAATTCAGCGCTTCGGCAGCTGGTTGCTTTCTCAGGGTTTGTTTGCTGATTATATGCAGACCCTCAAGCAAGCTTATAACCCGATGAATCTTGAGTCTGTCATGTGCCGCAGTCTGCTCAGCGTGGACTGGCAGGGTTATATCTATGATTGCGATTTTAATCAGATGCTCGGGCTACCTGTTGAGGATGCGCAGGGGAATCGTCGTCATCTGGATGATTTGATGGCGGCAGATTTTTGCGGTAAACCGATCGTGGTGATGGATCATTGTTATGGCTGTACGGCCGGTAGCGGCTCCAGTTGCGGTGGCGCTCTGGCCTGAATGAATAATGAGAATATTGGAGTGAATCAATGAGCGTAAGTAAACACGATGAAGTGCGTCAGCATGTAAGAAAAAGCTATGCCGAAGTGGCCGAGGCCAGCAATGGCGGCAGTTGCTGCGGTGAGGCTTCAAGCTGTTGCGGTGTATCAGACGATGCAGCGATTAACACACTGATTTCGACGCGGCTGGGTTATTCAGAACATGATCTGGGCAAGGTGCCCGAAGGGGCTGATATGGGTCTGGGATGCGGCAATCCGCGAGCCATTGCCAGCATGAAAGCAGGCGAAGTGGTGGTGGATCTGGGCAGTGGTGGCGGTTTTGATGCTTTTTTATCCGCCCATGAGGTTGGCGAAAGCGGGCACGTGATCGGCATCGACATGACACCTGCGATGCTGTCCAAGGCCCGCACCAATGCGGAGAAAGGGCAATTCACCAATGTCGAATTTCGCCTGGGTGAAATCGAGCATATTCCGGTGGCTGACAACACGGCCGATATCATCATCTCCAATTGCGTGATTAATCTTTCGCCGCATAAAGAGCAGGTGTTCACCGATGCATTTCGCGTACTCAAACCCGGTGGCCGTCTGGCGATTTCCGATGTCGTGGCAACCGCCGAGATGCCCGAAGAAATGAAAAATGATCCGTATCTGCATGCCGGTTGCATGGCCGGTGCCTCGATGATCGACGATCTGCTCGCCATGATGCGCGATGCCGGTTTTGAGCATGTCCGCATTACGCCTAAGGATGAGTCGCGTGATTTTATCCGCGACTGGGCTCCCGGCCGTGGCGTGGAAGCTTATGTGGTTTCCGCTTACATCGAGGCGGTGAAACCGGGAGGTTGTTCAGGCTCATCCTGCTGCTAAGCTCTGCCACCCTGTATTCAAACTCAATTGGATATAGGGTGTTCGATTTTGCAATCCGGGAGATACATTGAGTTCACCAGAGCAACCAGCCAGCACTTCGATATCGAGATCAGCGCCAATCATCAGTCATAGCCTGATCAGTAATCTGCCCATCACCCTGCCAGTCGATCCGGTGGCTGCCGATTCACTGCCGGGTATCCCGCGTCAGCAATGTAATCCATCGCGCTGGCAAGGTGAGTCATGGGGCGATTTTGCCCGGGTACTACAGGAGCAGGGCGTCGAGCTGCGGCAGCAGCGCTTTGATACGGGCGTCTATGTGACCGATGCCGGTGGTTTGGCTTATGGTTTGCCGCATGGTGTGGTGGTGGCTCGTTCGGCAGAACAAATCGCTACGCTGATGCAGTTGGCGCAGCAGTTTGGTGTGCCGGTGACGGTGCGTGGCGGTGGCTTGACGACGGAGGGTGAGTCGGTTGCTTTCGGTGGTGTGTTGCTCGATATGACGGGTATGAGCCGGGTGCTGCATGTGGATAAAGAAAACCTCACTGTGTGCACGCAGGCCGGGATTTTCTGGCATCATCTGGCCGATGTGCTGCGCCGCGATGGACTGGATTATCTTTCAGCACCGTTGAATCTGACCTCATCGGTCGGTGGCACCCTGGGCGTTGGCGGTATCGATGTGAATTCATCGAAATTCGGATGCAGTGCCGATCAGGCGATTTCGCTGCGGGTGGTGACGCCAACCGGTGAGGTGGTGGAATGTTCGGATGAAGAAAACGCTGAGCTGTTTCAGCGCATTATTCTCGGTTACGGCCAATTCGGTATCATTGTTGAAGCGACGTTGAAAATCAGAGCTTACACGCCGCTGCGCATGCATTATTTTTATTACTCCTCCCTGAAACCGTGTGTCGAAGACTTGTTGATGCTGGATGAATCCGGCGCCTGCGATTACACAGGTATCCTGACCATGATGGATGCGGCGATTACGCTGCTGGTTGCTTTTGATTCGGATGCGCGCGAGGCGAAATTCATGCAACATATCAGGCCGCAATTGCGTGGTTATGGTGAATTCAGATTTGGTCTGCAACTGGGGGCGATGTATGCGTGGCGACCCTGGAAATGGCAAGAGGCGCTTTTTTTGTTGCGGCGCAAGCGTGAGCTGTTTCCCGATTTGCAACCCAAGCATCACATGCAGGGCGACAAGATGCTGGATCGGACAGTGGTATTTTCACGTGCCGTATGGAAGCACTGGGGTGACCGGCACATGGTGATTCCCGATCTGGCGACCAACCGGGATACCTTCATGCAGGCGGTTGAGCGCGGTAATGCCGTATGTAAGAAATATTTCCCTTATTACACGCTGTATTGCGTCGGTATTCGTCTGCGGGATGAGCACAAGGCACACTATGAGTTATCCAGCATTCCGGCCAATGCCGAAGGCTGGGCCTATGGCTGCGAGTTTGAGCCGATGTATGATGGTGTGGAGTACAGCCGTGATACGCTGCAATCGTTCAAGAACGAGATTTACGATGTGGGTGTAGAGCTGGAAACCAGCTACTACCGCTTTGGCGGCATGATGAAGGGATACATTCGGCGGGCGTTGGGTGATGCCGTGGTGGAAAAACATCTGGCGCTGAAAAAGCAGCTCGATCCGGCAATGATTCTCAATCGCGATGTGATTTTCTGATGGCTGCATTTACTGATTGTTACGGTTGTTCTGTTTGTCTGCTGTCGTGCCCGATGTGGCTGCAGCGGCGCGATGTACGTTTCAGTGTGCAGGGTTATGCCAAAGCCATGCAACATGGGGCCGACGCGATGGCTATTAAAGAGCCGTTGTCGGCCTGCATTGAGTGCGGGGCCTGTCAGGTGGTGTGTCCGGAGCATATTGATGTGATGCCGACGATTGCACAGCTCAAAGGACAGGCTGGATTGTCGCTGCTTGCGCAATCGTCTCAGGAGGCATTAAGTGGTTTTGTGATGAGTTGTGACGATGCTGTGCAGCAGCAATTGGGCAAAGATGATTTGTATATCATTGATGCAGCCGGTTTTCATGCGCATCATGCCGGGCGCGTTGAGCATTACACGCAGCTGCGGGATACAACGGGATGCAGCATGAATCTGGATTTGCAGCGACTGGCCATTCCGACAGGCAGTATGATGTTGAATTCAGATGGTTCGGATCAGCTGTTTGATGTTGAGGCACTAGTCAGCTGGTTGATTCAGGGACGCAGTTTTGAGCGCCTTGTGGTTGAAAATCCGGCCGATCAGGCAGTGCTGGCCAAGCTGACAGGCAAACCGGTTGTGCAGGTGAAAGATTTATTCGGGAGTAACCAAAATCATGCGGAAAGTTGATGTTGTCATCGTTGGCGGATCTCTGGCAGCGGCAGCTGCGGCCAAACGTCTGGTTGATGCCGGTCTGGAAACGGTGATTCTGGAAAAGCAGAAGCTGCCGCGACATAAAATTTGCAGCGGTATTTTATCACCGCGCGGGCACCGTTTCTTGCTTGAGAATTTCGGGCCATTGCCCGCGAAAGTTCTGCATCAGCCGACCTCTTGCCGGGGTGTGACCTTCCATTTTCCTAGCATGCTGTCGATGCCGATGGATTTCTTCGGCGGGCCGACACCGCATCTGCATCGCAAATATTCCGATCACTGGGCCATTGAGCGCAGTGGGGCGGAGGTCATGGATGACACTTCGTTTCTGTCGCAGCAGCAGTCCGATGTACCCGGCGATGGACATGTGCTGGTCACCGCGCGCAAACGAGGCGGGGAAGCCTTTGAGCTGAAGGCCAAATACCTGATTGGTGCTGATGGCCCGGTTTCACCGGTGCTGCGTTCGTTATATCCGACGTATCACAAAGATATTCCGATGTTTTTTGTCGGACAGAAATTCCATGAAATCATCGATTGCCCTCTGGATGAGGATTATTTTCATTTCTGGTTCCATCCCGATCTGGGGCACTACACCTGGAGTCATGCCCGTGATGGTCGGCAGATTGTCGGCGTGGGTTATAAAATCGGTGATAAATTCCATGACCGGCATGCTTATGTGTCGAAATATTTTGAAGAGAAGCACGGTGTTCGCCTGAAACCCGCCGATGATGATCACGAAGGCTGCTCTGAAAACTTCGGCCCATCGCTGATCAATCGTTATGCCTTTGGTAAAGGCCGGGTGCTGATTACGGGGCAGGCGACAGGCTTTCTCAATATGATCGGTGAGGGTATGAGTTGTGCTCTGCATTCAGGGGCGATTGCCGGTGAGTCGGTGGTCGATGCCATGTTTCGCCAAAGACCGGTTCAAGAGGTCTACCGCAAGAATATTGCCTCGGAAGTGCGACGTACCACCGATCAGTGGAATCCTCTGAAAATAGCTTTTGATAAACCGCATGAAGCAGATTTTCCCAAAGCACTGATGGCGATGCCGATGAAAGAGCGCGTCATTGTTATGCGTGATATCTGGCGCTTTCTAACGCTGTATAAAGAATTCAAATGGGGTCGCCAGATTGCCGCTGTCAGCATGCAAAGGCTGCTGCGCGGTGATTATTCACAGAAAAACTGGCTGTAAGTCTTATTTCGCGTGGCCGAAAGGGTCGCGCATGGCGGACATAATATCCCTACCCGTGATATTGAAAGGCGGTTTCCGCGCAGCATCCATAATCTGCTGTTTCTCTTCAGCAAAGCTGTGGATCGTTGCCTCTGCTTTATGAATGACGGTGAAGACCCGCTGCCGGTATTTGAACAAACAGCAGAAAAACGCGATATTTTGCACCGTCATTATTATCAGAAACTGTTAAAAGAGACGACGCCATGAACGTATTGTTGAAAGATGTGCCATCCGAAGAGGATCGAGTGATGCTCGACACGTTGAAGCAGGCAGTTTCGCATGCGCTGGAGTGAAAGCGCCGCCTTGGTCGATATGCCGTGATCCGGAAAGACGGGAAGCCTGTCCAGATTGGTGATGATGCTAACGCTAACGATCTTCAAACAGACAACTGCGAATAGCTATCCTGATTCAATAGTGAAGGGGTAGTCGATCAATGGGGGCAGGTTCTAATGCCGCTACCAGTCATATTTAACCATTTAAAATCAAGGTGTCGTATATTCCTCTCTTCATTTCTTTTTCAACCATTTTTGCGGTACGACAACGCAGCATCTCCATCCCCATCTGGGTTTTGATGCTTCTAAAATCAAGTTTAATTTTCCAGCGTTGCAGATACAACTCCGCCAATTCATTTTCAGGATAGGTTTTGTCATTCAAGAGAGAGCACAGCGCTTTATTTTTGATTCAAGTTATTATTGCGGAAAGTAGATGATTTCCACACGTCGATTCTTTGCCATACCTTCACCGGTTGTTGATAACACTAAGGGCTGACTTTCTCCTAAACCAAAGGTTTCAATGGTTATCTTTTGCCCCACTTTATCCTGTAGCAGGGCGGCAACTGCTTGAGCACGTTGCCTGGACAAGGTAACGTTGTAAGCCACGCTGCCCATTTGATCCGTATGCCCATTAATTTGCAGGCGCCCTGTTTTTCCATCGAACCCATTTAACCACTCTAATAAAACATGTTTTGCCTCTGGTTTAAGATCTGCTTTGTCGAAGTCGAATAACAGGTCACCGGGGAACTGGTAACGCGCAATCGAGCCAATCGCCCCTATGGCAGAAATATCGGCACCTGGGGTAGTGGAATTGCAGGATTGTTTCAGGTCAGTTAAGCGCACGAAACTGAAGCTCTGATCAGGTTCTACATATGCATGGATATCAAGTGAGGCTGTAGCTCCGGCGACCTGGCCGATATGTAACCAATGGGAAGCATCGGTGGATATATCCACTTTAGTTGCCTCAACATGAGGGCCGACCTCAAAAATATATAAATCAGGACCGGGCACATCAATCAAGGCATTGTCGACAAAACGAACAATCAAGATGCCTCCGCAGCCTAAGGTCAGTGAAGGCTGCTTCCGTGATGGAGGGCCTAAAGCCAAAGCAGGCGAGTTGTTTACTTTGTTAATTGCAGCAGGCGAACCTTCGTTAAATAAGATCACCTCATCAGCAAATGAGGCTGCATCCAACACAGGGATATCTGTGGCTGCAAAAACGATACCCGGCAGAAAAAGCCAAAGAATAAGGGTTGTTTTGATCCATGTGCTAATCATATTAAATACTATCAGATTAGGATCATTGTCATGTCAACGATAGTGGGTGGGATTTCTCTAAGAAGAGTCCGGGTCAGCTTTGACATTTCAACATTTGTATTTCATTCATGGCACTATCCAGCCGCTCTTGAAGTCGTTCATCCCTTTTGATCCTCTTTCTCAATCTTGCGCCAGCTTGACTCAATTGCGAAATGCCGCATTGGAACGCTTCAGCCAAATCGGTCAATGTTCTTTCAGGGGTATCCTGAACGATCATGGCTATCATTGCTCTTACTTCAGATTGAGGGCGGCTTTTAGTTGCAACGCATAGGCTGGATGGATCAACATCATAAACCTTGCAGGTTGCGATAATAATATCGGTAAGTTCGGGTGGTTTGTTTAGCGATTGTTCCGAAGCATGCAGCACCATTTCTGCGAAATGATCATCACCAAGAATCCGTCCCTGATGGGAGCCCTGGTGGAAATCCAGTCGTCTCGGCTCCGTCATGCCTTTTTCAATAAAGTTGAGGTAAAGCTCAATCGCTCTATTCAATTCATTGGAAAACCTGGCGAGAACCTCATCGGTATGAAGCCATGGAATAGTCATTTTTCCTGAATAGGCAAGGTGACTACTCCATTCATAACTATCAGGTAACTCGCAGACCCCGGCGCGAACTGGATTGAGATGAATATATCGGCTAAGCTCAAGTAGATAATTATCTGCATCCACCAGAATAGCCCTATATCGACCTTGAAACAGATGGCCGACAGATCTTTTTTGACGATTCACATACCTCGTATAACGAAATGAAAGGTTTTGAATAATGTCAGACAACGGCAATGTTCCAACCTGAATAAGCAAGTGGACATGGTTGTTCATCAAACAAAAAGCATGAACCCGATGCCCATATCTTTCGATACCTTCCTGAATAAAAAACAAAAACCGCGTACGGTCAGCCGTAGAAAAGAAGATATCGCTGCCGCCATTGCCGCGCATCATCACATGATAAAAACCGCTAGGGAGATGAACTCTTGATTTACGTGCCATGAGCCAAAATTAAACAGCAAATGTGTAAATGTCAAAGCTGACCCGGACTAAAGCTGACCCGGACTAGTTTAAGGCGAATGCAGCATTGGGGTGTATGGCCATGAGGAAATTTGTTGCTTTAGCATGCCACAATGGAGAGATGGATTATGAACATGAAGTTCAGTACGACGATGCAAAAGAAAAATTCTTTGCATGTGTAAACTGCATGCTGGATGAAGATTGGTCTGATATTGATTGGAAGTGGATGTAAATAGCACTATGTATAATTCAAGAAGTGAGATTATTAAAAATGCTGATTCACTTCAATATTTCGATGACTTTCTGGATAGTCGTCAATATTTATTATCTCATTATGTCTCTGAATTTGACTCAGAGATTGTTGAGCTACTCCTCAAATTAGGAAGCGACCCAAACATTAACCCTTTCTCCATAATCAATGGGAATAACCTAGGATTCCTCTTTGGTCTTATTGATAGTTACCGAGTTCAGTATACTTTAAAAGGTGACGTCATTTTGGAAGTGGCAAAAGTATTGTTAGAAAATGGGGCTGACCCAAACATCATAGATAGCTCATATTCAACTCCAATTGAGGAGTGTGGTTCTAAGAATATGGATTCTTTCAAAAGATTACTACAGCTTTATGGGGGTGTCCCGTCCAAGGAGATGGGGTCTGACCTGGGTAAGTGACTGGTTTTACTTAAATAATACCCTGAAAACAGGCATTTTTTGGCCTTAGAATGCCCTTTTTGGGGGCAAAATGGGGTGTTTAAGGAACAGCCAGGCCTGCTTTTCCGGAAGAGGCAGGTAACTCAAGGGGTTGAAGTCCGGGTCAGCTTTGACATTTACACATTATGTTTTTTTGGAATGTTTAAATGTCAGCGCTCAAGGTCTTGTTTTGCGGATCTTCAGTTAGTTTGAATGTGATTCACAGGGGTAGTTTGAAATGTAAGCGTCAAAGCAACCTCATCTACCGCTTATAAATTGAAGACTCAGACTTCGCATCAAATTTGATGTGGGGCAATATAATGGCAGAGAATCCAAAGGGTCGAGCCGCGAAGCGGCAATACTGGAAGCAGGTGGTATCCGACTGGGAGCGTGGTAATTTCAAAACACAAAAAAAGTTCTGCCAGCACGCAGGTATATCATACAAATCACTGAGTCCGGGTCAGCTTTGACATTTACACATTTGCTGGATCAAATTCGGGATGTTCGGGTTTCACTTATCAATTTGATTATCATGTCACGGCAAGGATTCCATATATTGCAGCAGATATAACCCGAGGC